>Ga0302319_10000684_pt1 | contig 75834 bp, 62 predicted proteins | sample Bog_T0_2_FD_203319 | JGI IMG/M metagenome (GOLD analysis project Ga0302319, IMG submission 203319) | Peat permafrost microbial communities from Stordalen Mire near Abisko, Sweden - Bog_T0_2 | ecosystem: Environmental > Terrestrial > Soil > Wetlands > Peat | place: Sweden: Abisko, Stordalen Mire...
TTCTATGTCTGCGAGTTCCCTGCGGATGCGAGCCGGGTCAAAGATACTCCCGCAGGTCGCGCGTTTGGTCGCGCACGGGAGCATATGCGAATTCGAGATCGTTCAATGACGACATATTCTGCTCTTTTGACCTGACTTGAATTGAACTATGAAGCTCTTGTTTCAGGAACGTGCGGACGAGCCCCAAAGGCCCAACCCACGATCACTAATCCAAGTATGGCACAAGCCCAGCCGAATACGTCGCCGTGCGCTGAGTAGAAGGTTACATCGCTGCGAAAGCCGTACTGCGCCGGAAGCGCGTCGACCTGGTGGCGAGGAATGCTCTGACGTATGCGGCCGTCAGGGTCGATGACCGAGGTGACGCCGTTATTTGTATCGCGGAGGATCCAGCGGCGATTTTCGACGGCACGCATGCGCTCCATCTGCATGTGCTGCCACGGCGCGCTGGTGTCTCCGTACCAGCCGTCGTCGCTGATATTTACAAGGACCTCTGCGCCGTTTTTCGCGAAGTGCCTTACCTCGTCGGCAAACACCGACTCGTAGCAGATGAAGACACCGTAGCGATGCCCGTTGACGAGGAAGACCTTGCGCTCGTCGCCGGGCGTGAACCGCGAAACTTTGCCGGTGAGTTTGCGCGCGAAGAAGAGCAGTTTCTGAAAGGGGACGTACTCCCCGAACGGGACCAGGTGGATCTTGTCGTAGCGGCCCAGCCGGTTGCCGGTCGCGTCGACGACGAGAGCGGAGTTGTAGTCGAGCCAGCTCCGCTGGTCGGGAGCGATGTCTGTTCCTACGTTGCCTACGACTAGGGGCGCACCGGTTTTGAGCGCAATTGCCGAGAGTGCATGCTGCAATCTTGTGTCCTGCTCAAAGAACGGAGCCGGAGACTCCGGCCACACCACGAGATCGGGATGCGTGGGATACGGTGGGCAGATGATTTCGCCATTGGAGGCACCGGTTTGCGGAATACCGGCGATGTAGGTCTTGCATTGCTCGCCGGCGAGGTGGGCGAACTCTGCAATGTGCCGGTCCCATTCTGCACCGGCCCAGCGGTTGTCGCCGGCTACGTCGAGATTGGGCTGCACGAGGACGGCGGTCGCGGTCGGGACGGGTTTGGGAACCTGAACGTCAGCGCCAAAGTAGGCGAAGGCGAGTATACCGAGACCGAAAACCCACCGCACTTGCCAGTCGAAAAGTGTTTTAAAACTCCGTCGCGCTTGCGGCGGCGCGAGTGGAGGCGAAGGGATCAGGTATCCGCTGGCGAGGAACGCATTGGCGGCAATCAGCAGAAAGCTGATGCCATAAACGCCGGTCCACGGGGCAAGCTGATTCACCAGCATGTTATCGACCTGCGAGTAGCCAAGCTGATCCCATGGCACGGAAGTAATGCGCGAGGCCGCTAACTCCAGGCCAGCCCAGAGAACAGGTGCGGCGGCGAGTGCCCAGCGCGTGCTTCCGGTCGCTCGTCGCACCAGAGCAACTCCCAGGCCGAAGAGGCCAAAATAGAGGCCAAGCACCATGCTGAAGCCAAGCAGCAACAGGGTGGGCGCCATTGGAGGCATGTCTCCGTATTGCGACATTACGTCGCGCACCCAGTAGCAATTGCCGGTATACCAGAGAATGCCGCAGAGATAGGCAAGCAGGAAGCTTAGACGCAGCGGGCGGCGAGTTCCAACACACACAGGCGAGAGGATGGCCCAGAGGAGGGGAACAAGCCCGAACCAGGCGAAGACACTGCGCCAGGGAGGAAGCGGTCCGGCGAGGGGAAATGGCAACTCGAGCAGGGTGGCGGAAAGACAAGCGGCGGCCCACAACTTCAAGGACCGCATCTTTATGAGTTGGCGCGGCATACAGCCCGAGTTTATAGCATGCCGCCCTGGGAGGAGCATGCTGAGGAAATCTTCCCGGCCGGCCCAACGTCGGGGTGGAAATTGGAATTGGAATCACTCAAAAACGCGTTACAATTACGGATATGCAAATTGCCATCTTTGCAATGCACGCGCTGGAACTGATGTTTTTTGTCGGTCTGGCCGGTTCAACAGTTGTTGTCGTCATCAGCTTCATTGAAGACGGAAAAGAGCTGTTCGGAAAAGATGAAGAATGACTGCGATATCCGCATATTTCCTGCACTGATTCATTTTGTATTGACTCTGATGTAATTCAGACTTAGACTCACCGAAGGGCAGGCGATGATATAGCCCTTTTTCTGCAAAGCTGGCTTTTGCGCCCGCACTCTTACGATGGCATCTACTCGAACGACCGTAGCTCCTGTCTCCAACCGCGTCCGGCTCATCGTGGCATCCTCGGTGATGCTGACGTTCATCTCCTTTTGGCGCGCGGCAGCCATCGTTCTTTGCGACCTGGGATCATCCGCCTTCTACGCAGGAGGCATTGCAGAAGAGGCTGTGGGCGCGGCCGCACCCTGGTTCATTCTCGGCATCATGCTGTTCAGCTTTGCGGTGCGCGCGGTCTACGTGGAAAGCTGTTCCATGTTTACCCGCGGCGGCGTTTACCGCGTAGTGAAAGAGGCACTTGGCGGTACATTTGCCAAGCTCAGCGTCTCCGCTCTCATGTTCGATTACATCCTGACCGGACCAATCTCCGGTGTATCGGCCGGCCAATATATTACCGGCCTGATGAACGAACTGATGAACGTGGCGGCGAGCAGCCACTGGCTGCCTCCGGCGCTGATGGACGCACAGAACAAAGCCTTTCAGTTTGATATGAACCATACGTCGGCGGTGTTCGCGGCAGTGGTCACTATCTACTACTGGTGGATGAATACCAAAGGCATTGAAGAATCGAGCGGCAAGGCTCTGCGGGTTATGCAGATTACCACCGTGATGGTCGTGATTCTGCTGGTTTGGGGCGTCTTCTCCGTGTTGGTGGGACCGCAGGGCGTGCACCTTCCGCCTCCGCCCACCCCGACTCATCTCAAGTTCAGCCAGGATGCGCTGGGCTTCCTCAGGGGAACGCGCTTAGTTCCTATACTCGGGCTTTTTGGCATTCTCATGGCCTTTGGCCACTCCGTGCTCGCGATGAGCGGCGAGGAAAGCCTGGCCCAGGTTAACCGCGAAATTGAGCACCCGAAGCTGAGGAACCTGAAGCGCGCGGCCATCGTAATTGCCATTTACAGCCTGATCTTCACGGGCGGGGCTACGCTGCTGGCGTCGATGCTCATTCCGACATATGAACGGACGCACATCTATCAGGACAACCTGATTGCCGGCCTGGCCATGTACATGGTCGGCCCCATGTTCTGGCGCATCGCCTTCCGCATCTTCGTTGTGCTGGTCGGCTTCCTCATTCTCTCCGGCGCTATCAATACATCCATGATTGGTTCCACAGGCGTGTTAATGCGCGTGGCTGAGGACGGTGTACTTACTGATTGGTTCCGCAAGCCGCATGTGAAATTCGGCACCAGCTATCGCATCGTCAACCTGGTCTTCATTCTGCAGATGATCACCATCATCGCGACTCGGGGCGATGTCATCATGCTGGGTGAAGCATATGCCTTCGGAGTGATCTGGTCATTCACCTTCAACAGCCTGGCGATGCTGGTGCTGCGCTGGAAATACCATGGAGAGCGCGGCTGGAAAGTGCCGCCAAACATTCGCATTGGAAAGACCGAGATTCCGATTGGTCTGCTTTCAGTTTTTCTGGTCCTGCTTTCGGTGGCCATTGTTAACCTTTTCACAAAGTCGATAGCCACTGTCAGCGGTATCCTGTTTGCCGCTGCCTTCTTTATTATCTTTTCTGTCTCTGAACGTTCGAATCTGAAGAAGCACGCGATCACCGCGCGACAGATGCGGGATCATTTCCAACTTGAGCATCAGGACACAATCAGCCGCGAGTCGGCGGCCATTCGGCCGGGCGGAGTGATGGTTACGATGCGCGATGCATCCAACCCCTTCGCGCTGAAATGGACTCTTTCCCGCACCAGTACGGACGACCAGGATGTGGTGGTTATCAGCGTGCGCATGATGGGTGCCGGCGGCCCGGAGTATTTGGATCCGGAGCATCAGAGCTTCAGTGAACACGAGCAGATGGTGTTTACCAAGGCCGTGGCTGTGGCGGAGAGCTTTGGCAAAAAGGTTTCCCTGCTTGTGGTGCCCGCAGGTGACGTTTTCGCGGCACTGGTGCAGGGCGCCAACTCACTTGAGATGGACTCAGTTGTATCCGGCCTCTCCACCAAGATGACGGCGGAAGACCAGGCCTTCCACATGGGCCAGGCATGGGAAGCATTGCCGGAACCGAAGCGCCAGTTCAACTTCTACGTTATTGACCCGACCGGAGAGGTCAAGGTTTTTTTCATCGGGCCGCATGCTCCTACGCTAAGTCCCGACGACGTCCAACTGGTGCACCGGCTATGGCTTAACATGCGCCGCGATCCTTCAGTCCCCGACTTGCATCACAGTGACATCATCACGTATGCACTTACGCGACTGGCAGGCCAATATGCACGCGAGAAGCAGGAGATCCTTCGGGACTTGCGCAATTATCGCGCGGCGGATTCGCCAAACACCATGCGGCTTGGAGGGCACAATCTTGCTGGTGTCGCCCCCACACTGCCGGTGGCTCCAAATCCTGCGCCCAAAACTTCCAAAAGCTGAGTGGATTCTCTCGTGGTCCGCGTTTCTGATGGCATGTGTTTCTAACATGCAGTTTGCGGATTATGACTTCATTGGATGATTTTGCGGCTCCGCAAAGCCTCATTTTCTAATAAAGCTAGTTCCGATCGTACCCAATGCAGCAACCCGCAGGATGATAGCTGAGCGGCGTTCAAGCATTGCCAGTTTGATGATCGTATCTTCAATATTTCGTTTGTAGCTTTTCTATCTTCCGTAACATCGCGAATTTTTTATTTGTAAAACAGTTTGCAGTTGCGTATTGTGGGTGCACAGGACAAGCGGACTTCTGTTTACCCGGGTGTGGACTTAGACACATCAGGGAGATCGCCGCTCATGAACGCCTGACGGAGGAACGATGGGAATATCCGAAATTCTTGCACAGATTGACAGAGAAATCGCTCAACTACAACAAGCGCGCGCTCTGCTTAGCGGTAAAGTTGCCTCTAAAGTCAAGAAGTCCGCAGCGGCCCCAGCCCCGAAAAAGATCAAGAAGAAGAGAAACCTAACGCCCGAAGGGCGGCAGCGTATTAAAGAGGCCGTGAAGCGCCGCTGGGCTGAGCAGAAGAAAGCAGCAGGTTCAAAATAGGTTTCCTGGAATTGAAGATGAAGGGCCGGGGATTAGCGTCTCTAGGCTTTGCTCGTTTTCCGTTCGAATGAACTATGTACCATCGGGCAGCGCATATTATTCAGCCTCTTAATCGATTGCGGGCTTTCATCTTAGATAGATTCCCCAGGCTTCCATGAAACAACCTTGACACTCTCCCCGACAAGAGCGGCCAGTTGCTCCGGTGTTCCGGTAAGTGGCGGAAAGGTGCCGAAGTGCAGGGGAAGAACCAGTTTGGGTTCGAGGAAGCGAGTAGCGAGGGCGGCTTCCTTCGGCCCCATCGTGAAATGTCCGCCGATTGGTAGCATAGCAACCTCCGGCTTGTATAACTCGCGGATCAGTTTCATGTCACTAAAAACTGCGGTATCTCCGGCGTGATAGAGCACCGGCCCATCAGCAATGGTTAGCACATACCCGGCAGCCACGCCAACATAGTGAGTCCCTTGTTCGTCCTCTGCTCCTGCGGAGTGTTTTGCCTCTACCATCGTGACCGCCACGTCATCCAGTTGCACAGTCCCGCCCAGGTTCATTCCAATGGTGCGAGCTACTCCCTTGCCCGCTATATAAGCCGCGAGTTCATAGATTGCGACCACGGTTGAGTCATGCCAGGAAGCCACCGGAACCGCATCGGAGATATGGTCGCCGTGTCCATGAGTCAGCAAGACGTAATCAATCTTGGAAGGCAACGCAAAATCCTTAGGATATTTTGGATTATTCGCGATAAAGGGATCAATCAGGAGCTTTGTTCCCGCCGAGGTCTCGACCAGGACGGTTGAGTGCCCCAGCCATGTAATACGCGTTCCCTGTAACCAGTCCATCCAACTCCTCCATGCAAGAGCGTGGTCTTTCTATTACCGCGTCATAATTACTTCGGAAAGACTATCTTTTGCGAGGAACTGCCTGTGCCCGGACCAGCCTGCGAAAGTGCGCTCGATGCTGCGGTTGGTGAATGCCCGCTGAATGGGAAATTGCTGTGCCAACTGCATCTCGATGTCGTCCCGAGAAGTTAGATGAAACCTGAACCGCATGGTTTCCTCGCCCTGGGTCCGAGTATGAAAAAGGGCCAGTACCTGCCCTGCTGGATTCATTGCGGAGTGGAGATGCGCCACCACGGGCGCCACCAGCGACTCGGGCAAATAATCCAGCGCTGTCCATAGCAGCACAACGTCAAAGGTGCGCCCGGAAAACTTCAGAGCCTGTTCAAGATAGCCCTCAACGTTCCAGATTGTCTTGCCGTCTTCATCCTTGCCGGTCTGCCAGTCTCCGTTCCAGGCGTCTGTATCAATGTCGGCAAGAAAAACGCTGTGGCCTAAGCTGGTGAGATAGTTGATGTTCGACGGGGACGTATAACCCGTATCGATGATCCGCAACCCAGGCTCTGCCTCGAGCCGCTTGCGTATCGCCGACCATCCCCCTGAGTGCCGTGGCACCCTTGGTCCTGACAATCCCGCAGTGGGAGCGGGCGCCCCGGTGTCCTGCTTCTTCTCAAACCAGCGGCTCATGAAGCGGAAATCCTCTTGCGCTCAAACGGGGAAATCTCTGCCGGACCGGAGCGCAGTCTGCTCATCAAACGGTGCCGCCGGCGGGTGCCGCGCCAGGCGCTTCAGGGGCCTTCACCGCGCCCTGTGTCAGGTCAACTTTGCCACGGAATCCTGCATTGTCTTCAACGGCGAGGCGCAGAGCTCGAATATCGCCTTCCACTGTGCAGCCTGCTCGCAACTCCACGCGTCCACTGGCCACTATATTGCCCTGAACAGTGCCCAGGATTAGGACGTCTCTGGCAAAAAGGTCCGCTTGCACGCTTGCGTTCGGACCGATGGTCAACCGGCTCTCGGTAAGTGTCACGGTGCCCTCAATGCGCCCATCGACAATCAAGTCCTCGCTGCCCTTTACTTCGCCGCAAATTACGACGCTTTTGCCAATGCGCGCTGGTCCATTCTCCACTGCCATCTTCAATTCCCTTCCATAGGTCAAAAATAAGGCCCTGCCCGAACTATACCCAACCCGGGCCCGTTCCTTCAATTCGACGACGTATTCCTTGCACCTTCGTTGTCACGGGCGCGTCAAACAGTAAAGATCCTCTTTGGATACGGATTGCGAATGCCCGTTAGACTGAACGATGTGCACAGATTTTCGCCGTTGTTTGTTGCAGCGGTTGCCGTCACTTTTTTTTTGCTTCCGGCAACTTGCTCTTCGGGTCAAACCGGATCACTTCCTTCGCTCTCGGCCTCGCAGGCCCAGGCGCTGGTGTCGCGAGCGCTCGCAACAGAACTGCGAACAGCTCAGGATACCAGCCATCCAATGCGGTACCAGCTCCGCAAATCTACCCCCCGGCTGACGTCAACCAAGGAGATTCTGGAAACCAAGGACGGCGATGTGGCTCGCCTTGTTTCTCTTTTTGACAAGCCGCTCTCGCAAGCCGACGAGCAGACGGAAGAGGCACGGCTGAACGCGCTATTGAACGATCCGAGCCTCCAGAGGCGCCGTAAACAGGGCGAAGAAGGCGATATGGCCATCGTGCTGAGGCTCCTGCGCATGCTGCCGGATGCTTTTCTCTACACCTATGCGGGTTCTACAACGGGACTCGCGGGCACCGTGGAGAAGTTCACCTTTCGGCCAAACCCCAAATTCGACCCGCCCGACTTCGAGACCCAGGCGCTGACGGCTATGACCGGCATCCTGTCGATTGATGCCGCACAAGAGCGTGTGACGCGCCTGGAGGGCCACTTGGAGCAGGATACGGACTATGGATTGGGTATTCTGGGCAAGCTCGATAAAGGCGGCTCGATCATCATTGAACAGGCGGATGTGGGGGGAAAGCAGTGGCGCATCGCACGCTTCAAAATGCAGATGAACCTCCGCATCTTGTTCAGAACCAAGAGCATTGATACGACCGAAGAGATGACGCAGTATGCGCCGGTTCCTGCGAACCTTGATTATCGCCAAGCGATCGAAATGCTGCGGGCGGGTTCGGCGGGCGCAAGCGGGCCCAACCAGTAGAAGCGGCGCTCAAGCAAAAGCAAAGCGGCCGTTCCCTGATGGGAGCGGCCGCTTCATTTTTAACTGCGTTTGAGCTAGACCTTGATCAGAATGATGACCAGGGTGAACAGGGTGAGGGACTCGATGAGTGCGAGGCCGAGGACCAGGAAGATCATCAGTCCGCCGCGAGCGCCGGGGTTGCGTGCAAGCGCTTCGCAAGCCGAAGCAACAGCCTTGCCCTGACCGAGGCCGCAAAGACCTGCCGCCAGAGCCATACCGATACCCGCGCCGATGGGCGCGAGATTGATGGCGGACGAACCGCCATCCGCGAAGGCCGGAATGGCGAAGCAAAGAACCGCCAGGGCCATGAATACATATTGAAGTTTCCGCATTGCTCTCCTGCTTCTCTGAAATTGGCTGCCAGTGGGTGGTTGAGGTTCACCGTGCTGACCCCCTCACACTTGCAGCCGACCGTATGCCCGGAGCGGAAGCGCTCTCCGGCGGAATCTTTTTTGAAAGGCAGCTTCTAGCTTCTAGCTCTCAGCCTCTAGCTCGCTCTCCGAAGTCAAAGCTAATGGCTAGTAGCTAGAGGCTGGAAGCTGTTTCTTAGTGCTCGTGCGAAACCGCCAACGAGAGATAAATCATCGTCAGCAGCATGAAAACAAATGCCTGAATGAGCGACACGAATACGTGCAGCCCCAGGAAAACCGAAGGAATGCCTACAGGGATGAGCGAGAAGAATCCGAGTGTCACCATGTCGCTGGCGAACATATTCGCGTAAAGACGAATGGTGAGGGACATCATACGCGCCAGGTGCGAAACGATTTCAATTGGCAGCAGCAGCCATGCCATCCACCAGATGGGGCCGCAGAAGTGCTTTGCGTAGCCAATCACACCTTGCGCTCGCACACCTTGGTAGTTGTAGTAGAGAAACACAGGGATCGCGAGCCCCAGCGGCACCCATGGCGAGGTGGTGGGGGCAGGAACTCCAGGGATCAGCCCGATGAGATTGTTGAACAGAACGAATAGGAAAATACAGGTGACGAATGCCTGAAAATGCTCAGAGCCGTGACCGATGATCTGGTTTGCGAGGTCGCCGATTCCATCGTGAATCATCTCGGCAATTTGCTGTGCCGGGTTCGGCTTGTCCACGGATAACGACATCCGCACCAAAGCGAAAAAGAGAATCAGCGCGCCGACGACGAGCAGTTCGAGCGCTAGTGCCTGATTGACTTTAAGCGCCCTGTCGGCTGCCTCGGTTGCACTTAAACCTATGATTCTAAATGCGTTAACTTCGATACCAGACAGAAGATCGTTCAGCAATCGGACAAAGAAGAATGTTTCCGGCATGAAAACTTGAGTCTTTCTGTCTCCGCGAAATTGGCTGTTGCGACAATTGCGAATTTATTCTGCTAGCAGGCGGACCGCTTCAAACATTACGGCTAATGCTGCCAAACCCAGACCGCAGAGAAGCGGCACAACCGAACCGTGGAGACATTTCAGGCTACCATAAATGACTCCCGCATAGATTGTGAGCCTGAGTACAAAGAACACCACCACCATGAGTGCGCCTTTGGGAATCTTCTGGTTGTCCAATTGGGCGCCGATGATGCGAAGAAGACGCTGCCACTCGAGAATACTGACTGCTGAGATTGCGGCTCCGACGGCGAGCATTGCGGCGTTGCGCCACCCCGAACCGATCAGGACTGCGACTGCGGCAATCGCGCCGAGAATCAGGGTGACGCGAAGGGCCCGCTGCAGGAATGCCTCCGCTTCGTCAACGGTGAGGTTGACAATAGGATGAGTACTTTCATTCATTTAGGACCGCCCGCACTGCTGTCGCCGTTGCTTTTGGGGCGGGAACTTTTCTCCGCGGCCAGGGCCATACGTACGACGTATACAAGGCCGGAGATGCCGCCGAAGACGATACCGGCAATGGCAATCCATTTCTGGTGAAGCCATGAATCAAGACCCGCGCCGATGAGCCAGCAAATGCCGACGGAGGATGGGACCAGAAGCGCGATCTGCATCAGCTTTTCCGCTTCAACGAGGGCGAAAAGGCCGCTGGAAGCCTTACTCTTTGGGGTCGATTGCGGGATGGGATTGTTGAAGGGCACCATCGTGGTTATACACGATTGGCGGGGTTCAACGCGATGCGCGGCGGCATCCGAAGGACCGTTCAAAGGTTCGCTTGGAGGGTTGCCCTACATAGCTGAAATGGCTGCAAAAGTGGCTACAAAACATGCGAAATGGCTGCTCGGGTGGTTGTGACTCGTTGAGACACGTACCTTGCGGGCAGCCCGCGCAGTTGTTTTGAGTTGTTGAGAAGTTCATTAAACGAGGGAGTGGGTTGCAGAGAATTAGCCGATTTTTTCGGAAACGCGATGATTTTGCATGAGATAGTGGAGCAACCCGTTGATACTGTGTGATTTATTTTGGTTTTGTTTGCTATGCAGGTGCGCGCGGGACTGAGAGGCGCGTAGTTGATTCGCGGCGACCCTCCGGGACGCCAGGTTCGGGGGTGCGATTCCCCCGGGTTCCCCCTACGCTGCGCTCGGGTTCACCCGGGGCTACTATCGCGCTGTCCCTCCGGGACGCCTTTGAGGGCATCCTCCCTGGAGGGTCGAGTGCATGCTTCCCGACCTGCTGCGAGAATGGGGCTAAACGCGCCAGCCGCTATACTGACTTATTGGACCTTTTAGTTAGAAGGAAACATCGTGTTCGATTCGGAATTTGAGCGTAATCTCTTCGAGCTGCGCAAGGAAAAACTCGCACAGATTGAAGACCTGGGCCAATCGGCCTATCCCAACCAGTTCCCTGCTTCCCACACGGTGCCCCAAGTGCGCGCCAAGTGGGGCGACACCCAGACCGAGGACCTGGAGAACCACCGGGTGACTGTGGCTGTTGCAGGGCGGCTGATGCAGATCCGCGCACAGGGGAAGGCGGGCTTTGCGACGCTGCAACAGGGCGGCGAGCGGCTGCAGATCTACGTGCGGCTGGATGCCGTGGGCGAGCAGGCCTTCTCGGTCTACAAACTGCTGGATCTTGGCGACCATATCGGCGTGTCGGGCTACCTGTTCCGCACGCGGACGGGCGAGCTGACCGTGCATGTGGAGCGGCTGACGTTTCTGGCCAAGGCGATGCTGGCGCTGCCGGAGAAATTCCATGGGCTGGCGGATGTTGAACTGCGCTATCGGCAGCGGTATGTGGACCTGTTTGTGAACCTTGAGAGCCGCGAGGTCTTTGTAAAGCGCGCCAAGGTGTTGAAGGCGATGCGCCAGTTCTTTGACGAGCGCGGCTACATTGAAGTGGAAACGCCGATGATGCAGCAGATCGCGGGCGGGGCGGCGGCACGGCCGTTCAAGACGCACCACAATGCTCTGGATCAGGACTTGTTTCTGCGCATTGCGCCGGAGCTTTATCTGAAACGGCTGGTGGTGGGCGGATTCGACCGCGTGTACGAGATCAATCGCAACTTCCGCAATGAGGGCGTGAGCACGCAGCACAATCCCGAGTTCACCATGCTGGAGTTCTACCAGGCGTACGCGAATTACCTCGACATGATGCAGATTACCGAGGACCTGGTGGCGTTTGTGGCGCAAGAGGTGAACGGAACGACTGTGACCGAATTCAACGGGCACACGATTGACGTTGGCAAGTGGACACGGTTGACCATGCGCGACGCGATTGTGGAATACTGGCCGCTTGAAGCTGGTGTGAAACCTGCGGAGACGGCGTTTGAGTCTGTAGATGTGCTCAAGGCGCGGTTGAATGCGGCCATCTCGTCGATCCATGACGCGATTGGAGACACGAAATCGGAAGAGATTCCCGAAGCGGTGGAAGCTGAAGTTGAACCAGCCGGAGATACGCACGAAACCCGCATATGGAAGCGCAAGTTGCGGACGCTGTCCATTGCGATGATCGAGATTCATCGGGATCTTGTTAAGGGGGCGCCGATCGGAAAGGCGGTCTACAACCTATTTGAGGCCGTGGTGGAACCAAACCTGATTCAGCCGACGATCATCTACGACTACCCGACTGTTGTTTCTCCGCTGTCGAAGCAGAAGCCTAACGATCCGGAGCATGTGGAGCGGTTCGAGTTTTTTGCAGGCGGGTTTGAGCTGGGGAATGCCTTCAGCGAGTTGAACGATCCGGAGGAGCAGCACAAGCGATTCGCCGAGCAGCTTGGGGAGCGGGACCGCGGCGACGATGAAGCGCACCAAATGGATGAGGACTACGTGCGCGCGTTGGCGTATGGGCTGCCGCCAACTGGAGGCGAGGGGCTGGGTGTTGATCGGCTGACGATGTTGCTGACGGGGTCGAGGTCGATACGAGATGTGATTTTGTTTCCGTTGATGAGAAAACAGGGATCAGGGATCAGGGATCAAGGGCCGGAAGACAGGGATCAGGGGTCAGGGATCAGGGGTCAGGAATCGTAGCCCAAGGAGGCGCAGTCGTGGAATCCGGATGGTTTGATCGATACACGTCTTTTGAGAATGTGTTCAAACCAAAATCGGACCGCAATTGGCCGTGCCCATGCTGCGGATTTCGGACTTTGCCCGAGCGCGGAGGCTATGACATTTGCCCAGTTTGCTTTTGGGAGGATGACGGGCAAGACGACCATGATGCCGATATTATTCGCGGTGGCCCAAACTACTCTTTGAGTCTTACACAGGCACGGCTGAACTATCAGAGGATTGGCGCTTGCGAGGAACGGGTCTTGAAGCACGTTCGCAAGCCAACGGATGCAGAGAAGGAACGAGAATGAGGGAGCTCGAGGGTTGCTATTTGTGGAAAAGACCTCCCTCAGGGGCTAAAGCCCGGGACTTTTTATGGGCTTTATCGGCACGACTAAAGTCGTGCCCTTTCAAAACATCAATTTTCTAGCCATTGTTAACGTTGAGCCTTGGAGTTGCTGTTGAATATTTTGTTTGTTGGCGATGTGTTTGGCAGTGCGGGGCGCAGGATTGTGCGTGAGCACATTGGGCACGTGCGCAAGGCCCATGCTGTCGACCTCGTGGTTATCAATGGCGAAAACGCTGCGGGCGGCTTCGGTTTGACCCCGCAGATTGCCGAAGACCTGTTTGACCTGGGCGCGGATGTGCTGACCACTGGCAACCATGTGTGGGACAAGCGGGAGCTGATTGACTACATGAACTCAGTGCCTGCGGATAGCCAGGAGCGGGCTCGGAGGGTATTGCGGCCGGCCAATTTTCTGCGCGGGAATCCCGGGTACGGGGTATTTGAAGGTACCACCGAGGGCGGCGTGCCGTATGCCGTGATCGACCTGATGGGGCGCGTGTTTATGAACGGCACCAACGACCCGTTCCACGCGGCGAACGACATTCTTGCCGGCATTAAGGCCAAGGTGATCCTGGTGGATTTCCATGCTGAGGCTACCAGCGAGAAGGTGGCCATGGGCTGGTATCTGGATGGCAAGGTGACTGCCGTACTGGGGACGCATACGCACATCCCTACGGCCGACCAACGCATTCTGCCGGGGGGAACTGCCTACCAGACCGACGTGGGCATGAGCGGGCCTTACGACAGCGTGATTGGCGTGGAGAAAGAGCTGGTTCTGCACCGGTTCCTGACGGGGATGCCGGGAAAGTTTGAAGCGGCCAAGGGGAACCCGAAGATGTGCGCGGCGGTGATTACCTGCGATGCTGCGACAGGGCGGGCAAGCGGGATTCAGCGGATCATGCTGGGGGAGTGAGAGAAGCAGTGGTTAGTGATTAGTGGTTAGTGGTTAGTCGCCAAGGGCGGGTGTAAAGATGAAGGGCAGCCTGCGCAGGCCGCCCTTCTTGTTCCCAGGAGTTGTTGGCTGCAGCTTTAGTGCGCTGCTGCCGGTTTGTGAGCGGCTGTGGGTTTGTGCGCTGGAACAGCCTTCTTCTTTTCAGCCTGAATGAACCCGTCGCGGACGGCGATCTGTGCCGACTGCGCCGTGGCGGGAGTTTCAGGAGTTGTGCCTGAGGCCGGTACGGCGTCTTTGGCGGGAATCTGCGTATAGGAGTCGTAGGTGCCGTCTAACTCGGCTTGCCCCTTGGCCGACAAACCATACTCGAATCCAACCGCCGGAATATCCTTGTCGGCCAGTGGGGTTTTGAGGGTAACGATAAAGTCGGGAACCTTGGCATCCTTGGCATCTTGAGTGACGGCAACCTTGATGACGGTGGCCGAAGCTTCGATAACGACTCCCGGGACTGGTGTTTGCTGATCTTTCATGACCGCCCAGACCTTCTCGGCATCGTCCTTTGATCCGAAGGCCAGGATGGTCTCCTTGTCGGACAGTGCCAGGTCAGGCAGCTTGGTCGTAGGATCGGTGAGCATGGCGTGGATCTGCTCGGCCGCGGTGGGTGCGGGGGTGATTGTGAACCCGGCAGGAGGAAAGGTTGTGAGCGCTGCCTGGGTTTTGACCGCGTCGAGCCCATCGAGTTTGCCGTGGTACTTCTTGTAGTAATACTCGAGCTTGGGCTCGATCTGGGCCTTGTACGCGGGTGGCGCGTAATCCCAAACACGGGAGTAGAACCAGATGGCCTGAATGAGGTCCTGACCTGAGCCGGGCAGACTGTAGGCCTGCGCGAGCAGGAGGGTATCCGGAAGTCCCGGCCCCTTGGCCTGGTCGTCGGTGTAGAGCATCAACTCCGCTTTATACTCGTTCTCCGCGGCCTTGAAGTCCTTTTTGGAGATGTAATCGTCGGCGGCGATGGCGGAGTGGAAGATTGGGAAGGCAGCTCCTGTCAGTTTCTTCCACTCGTCGTCGGAAGTGGCGGCCGGCTTTTGGCTGGCGAGGCCCTTCTGCGCCAAAATGGCGGCATCGTCGCAGGTCTGCGCATCCTGGTTTTTGCCGCACTGGCTCTTCTTGATGTAGACAGAGATGAAGATCGCGCGGAGATTGGTCGGGTCCACCTGCAGATCGGCGGCAGCGGTCTTCAGCATGTTGTCCTGATCGTTGAGGCCCTGGTAGGTGTCGAGAAGCATGTCGAGAACTGCCTTTTTGACGACGCTCTGTGGATAGGTCGTAAGAAAGGTTTCGAGGGCAGCGGCTTTGGCCTTGGGATCAGTTTGCGTGTAGGCATTCTGGTAGGCGTTGAACTCGGCCGGATCCTTGATCTGGATGGTGCCCGTATCCTGTGCACGCAGCGCGGGCGCGAGAACGAGACTGATGCTAACCAATGCCATCAGTGACGCAAAGACTAACTTCTTCATTCAGTGCTCCTGGGAATAGCGGAAATGGATTCAATATTCAAGCACTCGTTCGCCGATTGGGCAACATTGGCTTTGGGCGATTGAGTGCCGTGGTGACAAGTAAACGGTACCACGGCTTCCGATGCGGTGTTGGATGGATTATAGAAAGCCCCGTCGCCCATGACAAGCAAAGTTATTGGGGAGAACGAGAATCTTTCAGGGGATGTGTGTCGTGAAAGCTTGGTGGCCCGGCCCCTGACAACCCGATAATACGATGCGGACGGGCTAAAAAGAGCTGCACGCCGGTTCAGAGTGGTACCGGTACTGACGCAAAGAGGGCCGCGGCAACTGGAGAAATGCTGAGGCGCCGAATGCGCAAGCCTGTTTGACCCCCGCCCACCCATACCGGCTTAGACACCGGAATAGGAAAAACGGTTCCCGGGGGGGATAGGGTGTCGAGATGGATTCCTTAGAGGAGAAGCTGGACGAGTTCGGGCTGCTCGGCGAGAAAGGCGTCGTGTCCGTGGGAGCTGGTCATCTCGCGGTAGTCGGCGTGAATGCCGGCGGATTGGATTCCGGAAGCGAAGGCGCGGACTGACTGCGGTGGGAAGAGCCAGTCTGAGCTGATGCCGACGAAAGTGAGGTGGGCGCGAATGGGTGCGAAGGCCTCGGCGGGAGAGGCGTGGCCGCGAAGGGGGTCCCAGGTGTCCATCATGCGAAGGATGGCGAGGTAGGCATTGGCGTCGAATCGGTTGATGAAGCGTTCGCCCTGGTGGTCGAGGTAGCCGGCGATGTCGAAGCGGCCACCGGTGAGTCCGCCGCCGTGGTCGTCGAGGCCCCAGGGGTCTTCGCCGTTGCGATTCGGGCTGCGGCCAAAGCGTTCGTCGAACAGGTCGGCGGATTTGTAGCTGAGCATGGCGATTTGGCGCGCGAGGGCGAGGCCACGGCGGGGAGGGCGCTGGGGAAGATAGCGGCCGTCGGCCCAGTCGGGATCCTGCTGAATGGCCTGGCGCTGAAGGTGGTTGAGGGCGAGTCCCATGGCTGAGACGGGAGCTACGCCGATAATGACGGCGCGATCCAGACGATCGGGGAAATGGATGGCCCAATCAAGGGCCTGCATGCCACCGATGGAGCCGCCGAGGATGAGGCGTAGCTTGTGGATGCCGAGTGAATCGAGGAGCTGGGCCTGGGCGCGGACATTATCGGCGATGGAGATGAGGGGGAAATCGGGACCGTAGATTTCGCCGGTGTCGGGGTCTACCGAGCTGGGGCCCGTGGAGCCGTAGCAGGAGCCGATGAGGTTCACGCAGAGGACGCAGTCGTGGTCCAGATTGAGCAATGAGCCGGGGGCGAAGAGCTCGGGCCACCACGTGCCCACCTGGGCTGAGCCGGAAAGCGCGTGGCATACGAGAACGGCGTTGTCGCGCGCTGCGTTGAGGCGGCCGTAGACGGCGTAGTGCAGCGTGACTCCGGCAAGGGTGCGGCCGGAGTCGAGAAGCAGGTGCTCGGGAAGGACGAAGTCGCCCTCGTAGGTGGGTACGAGCGGGCGCCCGGCTGGGGTACCATTCCCAGCCGCGGCGCTCGCGTCCAATCGCGCTTCAGTCATTACACTCATTGTGCAGCAAGAGTTGCGGTTGCGGGGACGCCTTCGTAGGTGTGGCCGTTGGCGACCTCGATTGCCTGGTCGAGATCGGCAAGGATGTCGCGGATGTCCTCGATGCCGACGCTGAGGCGGACGAGTTCGGGAGTGACGCCGGTGGTGGCTTGCTCCTCCACGGAAAGCTGCTGGTGGGTGGTGGAGGCGGGATGGATCACGAGCGATTTTGCATCGCCGATGTTGGCGACGAGGGAGAAAAGCTCGAGGGAGTCGATGAGCTTTTTGCCGGCTTCGTAGGCGCCGCCTTCTTTTCCAGCCTTGATGCCGAAGGTGACGAGTGCGCCGCGGCCTTCGGGCAGGTACTTTTGTGCGCGGACGTAGTAGGGGCTGGACTCGAGGCCGGGGTAGTTGACCCACTCGACGCCGGGATGGCGCTCGAGATGGTGCGCGACGGCAAGGGCGTTTTGGGAGTGGCGCTCGAGGCGCAGGTGGAGGGTTTCAATTCCCTGCAGGAGCAGGAAGGCGTTGAAGGGCGAGAGGGCCGCGCCGGTATCGCGAAGGCCCTGGACGCGGGCTTTGAGGATGAAGGCCAGCGGGCCGAAGGCTGCGGTGTAGGAGAGGCCGTGGTAGGAGGGATCGGGGTCGCTGAAGTCTTTGAAGCGGCCTGACGCGGCCCAGTCGAATTTGCCTGCGTCGACGATGACGCCGCCGATCGTGGTTCCGTGGCCGCCGAGGAACTTGGTAGCTGAGTTGACGACAATGTCGGCGCCCCACTCGATGGGACGGACGAGGGCCGGAGATGCGGATGTGTTGTCGATGACGAGGGGAAGTTTGTGCTCGTGGGCGATGGATGCGAGGCGTTCGATGTCGACTACGTCCAGCTTGGGGTTGCCGAGGGATTCGGTATAGATGGCGCGGGTCTTGTCATTGATGGCGGCGCGGAGGCCGTCGAAGTCGTCCGCATCGACAAAACGCACGGTGATTCCGAGGCGCGGGAAGGTGTAGTGGAAGAGGTTGTAGGTGCCGCCGTAGAGCGACGTGGTGGAGATGATCTCGTCCCCTGCCGATGCAAGCGTCGTGAGCGTCAGCGTCTCGGCGGCCTGACCTGAGGCGGTAGCGAGTCCGGCTGCTCCACCTTCGAGGGCGGCGACGCGCTTCTCGAAGACGTCGGTGGTGGGGTTCATGATGCGCGTGTAGATGTTGCCGAACTCCTGCAGGCCGAAGAGGCGGCCGGCATGATCGGCGTTCTGAAAGAGGTAGGACGTGGTCTGGTAGATGGGGACGGCGCGCGAACCGGTGGCGGGGTCGGGCGATTGGCCGGCGTGGACGGCATTAGTGGCGAAACGAAGCTGCTTTGGTTCAGACATGATCTTCTCCTTAATTCCCTATTGGCAATTCCCTGTTTTGCGAATGATTGAAAGCCGCGTGGAGACTCTGTTGTAAACGGCAAAAACGGCCCGAGTCCTTTTGGACCCGGGCCGCGTGATTTTCAAGATCGGTAGCGTTTAGCGCATTCGCGTCTCAAAAGTCTCACGGACGGGTCCGCATGACCGACACATGCACATGGCCATGACCGCAGTTCCGTGATTCGTTGAGTTCCGCATTAGGGGCAGTATCGGATGGGGAGGGGGTGGAAGTCAAATGAAGGTCCGGATAAGGATGGATGGGGTGGGCGACCAGACGCCACGCTTTGTTCCGGAACATGTCCGTTCAATCTGGTGTCTAAACAAACAAGAGTTCCCAACGTCTCAGAGTTAATAGACCGCGTTTTGCCATTGCTGAAACGGTATTCCCCGTCCTTTAACTGAAGGAAAACGGAAGTGGGTCAGCGGCATGAAGATTAGTTCCACGCGATTTGTTCTGCTCGCATGTGCAGTTGTTTGCTGTGCCTGCCTTTTTGGACAGTCTGAGAAGGACTCGAGCAAAACACCGCCGCTCGATGAAGGTACGCCACGTCATGTGTCCGGCCATGTGATTGACGATCTCACCGGCAAGCCCATCGGCGGCGCCAAGGTGCGGCTCTATGTTGTGGTGATGCACTCGAACTGCATTAATTGCGGCGTTCCGCAGAAGCCGCCGGAACAACCGCCGCCACCGCGAGAAGTGATGAGCGGGGAAGACGGAAGCTTCACATTCGACAATGTGCTGCATCGCCCGGTCAATTTAGCCGCGAGCAAAGATGGTTATTTGTCGTCAATGCGAAGCCGCAGGCGGCCAAGAGATCCACTCGGCGACCAGCAGATTGGGAAGAAGAATTGGGAAACTCCGGACAAATCGATAGATTCCATGGTGGTTCAACTCGCTCCGGAAGCCACGATCAGCGGTGTGCTGCGCCATCACGATGGTTCGCCAGTAACTGTTCAGCCGAAGATTGCGCTGATGCAGGTCCACGCGTGGGCAGGTTTCCCACGCGAGGAATACGATGGAGGCCCGAAGTACCAGGACGACGGTTCCTACCGCTTTAAAGGTCAATTTCCGGGGTGCTATTACCTCGTTGCTACTCCCTACCACAAACAAAAGGATCCCGCGCGGTTAGAGATTGGGCACGCTTACGATGAGGTTCCAGTGCGGTATCCGGCGCTCTCAGAGCCGAAAACGAGCTCCTGTTTCACGTTGCGCGAAGGTGAACAGCGAACATTCGACCTAACTCTGCCCGAGAAGGAGGTTCATCGCGTCACCGCGACTTCCTCGCCGGTCACCGTCCTCGCCGAAAACATCCGTGACGAGGGCGGCGGCTATTACCGCTTTAATGAGCTATATCCAGAGAACAAATATGAAGCATGGCTTCCCGATGGACGATATTGGCTAGAAAACGGAGCCGGAGAAATCTCGGGACCCCTTCCATTCACGGTGAACAATGCGGACCTCAACGACTTGCATTTCACGATCCAGCCGCCAAACTCCACATGGGTAAAGGTGCCGGTCGAACTGAGTGTCCCCTCGCATGATGCTCCAAAAAATGGGGTGAACGGCGCGCCCTGCGGGTTCGTCACTGCGAAGCTTGTCCGATTCGATCAGAGCGGGTATGTGGCGGTGGGCGACGACCTCGGCTTTACGTTAGGCAAAGACTGCGGTAAGCAGAAGCCTGTCGCTGCCTCCATGGCTCCCGGCACGTACATAATCGTGGTGAACACCACCTGGCTCAACTACTATGTCAAATCAATCCGGAGCGGAGACTTCGATCTGTCTCAAGGACCGCTGGAGGTCCGGCCGGGAGAGACCCCGAAACCGATAAAGATTGAGCTTGCGCAAGGGGGCAAGATTAAAGGCTCTCTGCAACTCGCCTCCGGGGTCGGAACAGCCTTCGTATATGCGCTTTCTTTGGGAACCGCCGGCAAAGCAGATTTTCGTCTTCTCCAACCCGCTTATTCCCGGAACGGCGCATTTGAAATGTTAGGAATGGCGCCTGGGGCTTACATTGTTTATGCCAGCTACGTCGAGCTTGATAAGAACAGGCAATACCTCACAGAAAATGAGTTCTGGCTTGCGCACGGAAAGAAGATAGATGTTGCAGCCGGGGAGACAAGTGAAGTCGACCTGACGGCATACGATCCACCGAATGAACCTTAGCGAGTCCTGTCTACCGGCGAACCCTTCGACATCGAGCCATCCACCGCGTTGCCTATTCCATCGACGGCGGTGCGAAGCGGACGCTGCAACATTCTCTACCGTCCAACCCATTTCACCTTTGGCCAGGGGTTCGAACGTTCGATGCAATTGTCGCGTCTGTCTTTTCGATCCAGAAGTTACAAGAGCGCGCTCCGAGGTTGTGTTCTCTGCGCCGCTTCCAGTTGACCAGATCAATGACTGGTTTTCCGTTCACTCAGAAAGGTGTGTGAGCCTGATGCGCATGTTTACCCGTTCCAACCGATTGACCTGCATCGGCGCCCTGTGCGCCGTGATCTGCCTGGTTACGGCTGGCGCCTCCTCCAATTGTCAGCAGCCCTCAGATGCCCCTATGACTCAGGGGGGCGCGCCAGCGCCCATGGCCTTCGACAACGTCAGTTTCTATCCCGATACCACCGAGGATAACGGCGAGGGTTTCCTGTGGTGGTCCTGCCCCTATTGGATGTTCTCTGGCGTGTCGTCATCGAACCTGATCGCGAACGCGTACGGCGTTGGCATACACCAGGTAACCGGCTCTCCAAAGTGGGCCAAGACCGACCGGTACACCCTGACGGCGCACATGGATCAAGAAAAGTACGAGGTGTTCAAAGCGCTTCCCATGGACGAGCAGTTGGGACAACAGCGGTTGATGACGCAGGCGGTTCTTGCCGACCGGTATCAACTCAAAACGCACTACGAGACCCGCGAAATGCCTGTCTATGAGCTAGCTATTGCTCATGGAGGACTGAAGTTAACAGGCAAAGTGCTTGAACACCGCAACCAAGGGGAATCTTTCTTCAGCCCTGGAGATTGGTATAACAACTACGGCACGATGGAGGACCTGGCCAACAAGCTCGCGGGACCGACAGGCGCTGTCGTTATCGACAAGACGGGACTGGGAACGAAGGCATTCTTTTACGAGCTCAAGTGGGCTTCAGACAGCCAGGGCGGTGCGGGTAGCGACCCTTCGATTTCCAAGGCTCTCGAGGAGCAGCTTGGGCTGAAGTTGGTCCGCGCCACAGATCCGGTGGAGGTTCTCGTCATCGACCACATCGAGACTCCGACTCCGGAATCGTTCCGCATGGCCGCTTCGGGATCATCGCGCTAAAAAGCAGTCGCGGAAGGGTTCTCACCGAATTGGCGTGAGAACATCCAATCTCCTAATAGCGCGGCAGCGGTTGAACAATAATGTCGTGCGGAGCGTTGACCGTATACGGCGACCCTGGAGCTTCGCTGTAACCGGTCGGCGTGACTGTGAAAACCCGTAGCTTGTTGGCTGCCGTGCTGATGGCATACAAGTGGTTCTCGTTGTCCCAGAAGAACTGATCGACTTCGTCCGTCGTCAGCAGTCCGGTGTAGTGCGTGATCGGACTGGCGCCATTGAAATGGAATATCTGCAGGCCGCCTGTGCCTCCCACAGCGAGCAACTTGCCGGAAGGGGACATGGCAATATCGGTGACGTTGACCACGGCCGTGGTTGGCATATTGGCGGCTGTACTCGTCGTGCTCAGATTTCCATTGGCATCGGCCGTATAGGTGGCCAGTTGCGGCGGCTTATCAGGACTGAAATTCTGCTGATTCACCGGCTGCATGGTGATTGCAACATGATCGGTTGGATCGGCCGCGGCCTGCGAAGGACAGTAGAAATATCCCGTCGGCGGCGTTGGGGGCGCCCCGCTGCTATTGATTTCGGTGAGCAACCCGTTGCTGCTGCGCTGAAACCCGTAGATCCCCCAATACATGTCTCCCAGGCACGATGCTGTGTACGCATACACATTGTTGCCAACAAAGCTTACGGGAAGATAGAGCCAGTTGTTGGCGCTGCTATTCCCCAAGTCCTTTAGCCCGCCAGTAGGCCTATTGACGGCAAAGGATTCGAAGGTGTTATTTGCACAGCCGCTACCGCGGAATTCCATGTCGTATACAGTCGCCCCGGTGTGGTCAAGAACGAGACTACCGAGGGAATTGCAATCGCCGGGCTGCGAGGCATTCGTCGTTGCCGCATAATGCAGCGCTCCGTTGGATTCGAGTAGATAGGATTCCATATCGAATCCATTGCTGTTGACGGCGAAGAGGTACTTGCCGTTCACTGCCATGCTCGTGACATTCTCTTGAAAGGGAGAACCGGGGATGACAGTGAGCTTCCCATTGGGCGCTGCGTCGAATGCTTCTATCTCATTTAAGCTGCCGCCCGGGAGCGTGCTGGATACGTACACCCAGGCGGCGGGAGACGTGGCAACTGTGGTGCTGCTTTCTGCATCCTGATTCGTTCGTTCGATGGTCATCTGGGCCAACGCCGCAGCCGTGCACAGCGTCGCGCCGATAAAAGCTAAGCTCAGGTTCCTAATCACAGGTATCTCCTTCTATTACCGATTCCCCGTTGAGTCACTTCGAGTTGGATGCGGATCGGTCAGCGGCAGCCGTGCGGACTTTCGAATTGACTTTATAAGGGAAGGTGTCCAATCGGAGGATGAATGAAAGGTCATTCAAGCTCAGTCAGTTGAAGGGAACCGGGCCGGGGTATTCCTTAGCAGGCACAGCTACGGCTGTACGAAGAATTCCGACATGGAGGGCGCGGATGCTGCCGCAGCGGGGGGATCCGGTAAGCCGAGCGCCTCCATCCATGTGCGTAGCGTGCTTTCATGCTGATATACCGTCGTCGATGTCTGCGTGTAGCCTGCCTTGACGTTCGGCCCCCACAGCACCGGAGAAACATGACCGCCCCCATGCTCCGTATCGCTGGTGGCCGCTTCGTCGAAAACCACCATCAGGATGCCGTCGCCTCCGGCTGTGAACGCGGAATGGCTCGACAAAGGAACCACGACATTGGAATGCAACCAGGAGTCCGCCTGCTGCGGTGTTCCATTGTGCGCATCGTCGTTTACATCGGGCACAATGAATGAGAATTCAGGCAGGGAGTTATTGGCCACATCGGTTGCGAACTGCGTAAAGGGACAGATGACTTGATTTGCCACGGCCGCGTCGCCAGCCACATCAGAAAGCAGCGCAAAGGGGTTGTGGCGAATCAGGTAGAGACCCGTATTTCCTCCCACGTACCCCTGGGAAATTCCTTCCGCATAGATCTTGAACGACACGCCTGAGGCCAGCATCCGACGAGCTATGTTGTCAACATTCCAAACCTGAGTAGAGTTGTCGTCGTTGGTAAGAACCTGGCCTGTCGTGAGCATCAGGTAGTTGCCAATGGATGGATGCGTGTCTGCGAAGTAGTTGGTGGGCAAAGCGCCAGTCTTGATCAAGCTGTTGAGGTTGGGCCATTGGCTGCTGTTGACTACGGCTGAATAACTGCTGTTCTCTTCCATCACGACGACAACATGCTTGCTTTGGGGAGTCGCCACCTGCACCGTCACTGTCGCATCGCCGGATTGGGTTGGGTCCTGCACGCTGGTGGCGGTGACTGTGACACTGCCCGCCGCGGCCGGCGCGGTCAACAGACCGGTCGCATTGATGGCTCCGAGGCTTGAAATCCAAGTTACTGCGGAGCTGTAGCTCCCTGTTCCCTGAACAGTTGCAGTGCATTGCGATGTTGCATCCGGGGCAATCGCTGATGGCGAGCAGGCAACGGATATCGAAGTGATCGTCGGAGGAGTGGCGGACTGCACCGCAACGGATGCAGTGCCGGATTTCGTTGCGTCTTGTGTACTGGTGGCTGTCACCGTGATGCTGCCTGCCGACGATGGAGCAGTGAGAAGCCCGCTTGAATTAATGCTTCCACCACTCGTCAACCATGTCACTGTCGAGCTGTAGCTTCCGGTTCCCTGCACCGTTGCCGTGCATTGCGAAGTTGCATTCGGGGCGATGGTTGAAGGAGCGCAGGCGACGGCTACCGACGTGATTGTCGGAGGGGAAATACTCGACTTCACCGCAATTGAAGCGGTGCCGGATTTGGTTGTGTCCTGCGTGCTGTTGGCAGTCACGGTAACGGTGGACGCCGACGTTGGAGCTGTCAGAAGGCCGCTTGAGCTGATGGTTCCACCACTCGTTGACCACTTTACTGTGGAGTTGTAGCTTCCTGTTCCCTGCACCGTTGCAGTGCACTGCGAAGTGGCATTCGGGGCGATGGTTGATGGAGCGCACGCGACGGCGACCGAAGTAATGGCAGGAAGAACTATGGGAGAAGACTGGCTCCCACCGCTGCCACAACCAGTAAAAGCCGACAGACAGGAGAAGACTGCTATTACTGAAAGGCAGCGGGAGATCGGGGAGAATTGCTTCTGACACGGCGATACTTGACCGGCAACGAATGAACCGAAAACCTGCATACGATCACCTAGTAAAGCGATGCTGTCTCTCGCTGCGCTTCTGCGATCAAAGGTTGCGGACGCACGAACGCTGCCACATGATCCACTGTCCAGCCCGTTTCGCCTTTGGCCAGACTGGCTGTGGCCGTGCGCGGCGCGCTCCAGAGATCGACGGACGGGAATGCGGTCTTCATCTCCTCGGTCTTCGCCCAGTCGGGCAGGTTAACCGCATACTGATAACTCACCGAATACGTGTTTCCAGTGGAATTGACTGCGTTGTAGTTGTCTACGGAAGTTACCCTCGGTGAACCGAAACAGAAGTTGCCGTAGCCAGGCTGCGTTTGTTCGGGGGTCCAAACCGTGCGGCCCTTGGGAGTCAGATCGTAGTCGTTTACTTGCTTTGACCCGATCAGGAAGCGCTTCTTCTCTTCCGGGGTGCGCGTCAGGAGGCCGGCATCGGTCAATGCGTCAAAGCCCTTGGTCTGTTCATCGTTGTTGGTATCGGCCTGAGCGGGAAGTTTGATAGTGGTTGTGAACAGACACACTTGCTGCCCGACGAGATAGTTGTCGATGGCATTTTTGAATGCGCCCTTATCGACCATGTTTGTGGTTGAGTGGCAGCCTGCTACAAGGGCCGCGACCAAGCCCAGCCCGGTGAAGATTCTCCAAGTGCGCATCTCGACATCTCCTCGCAAAAGTTGGATGCAGAAATGGATTGATTCGCAGCCCCGGGGGGCGATTGCGGGGCTACTGCATCCTCTCCAGGGTGAGCCAATAGCGCATGGCAGGCGCCCCGGTCACCCCGGTATCCTCCAAATACCATCTGATTTGCGACCTGGCGTCGATGTAGAAGTTCGTACAAGCCTGGCCGACATTGCCGACGGCGGTTGTGGATACGGCCGGGGTTAGGTTTATTGGAGTTACGCCTGTATACGATCCGTCTGATGCGAAAGTGGTCAACATGACCGCGACGGTGCCTGCGGTTCCCGCGACAGCTGTTCGCAGAAAGCCACAAGCTCTGTACGAGCCGCTTGATGGGGTTGTGTATAGATAGGTCGCGGGTACTCCCCCACCTCCATATATCGCCGGGGCCACGGACGCCACGGTGCAGGGATACGATGTGCAACCAGTGGGATAGCCACCCCCACCCCCACCGCCTCCTCCTCCTCCACCACCGCCTCCTCCTCCCCCACCACTTCCGCCTCCCCCACCTGCAACCAAACTTTCGGTTGGAACAACATTGGTGAGAGCCGATGCCCCTGATGGGAGAATGGTCTGCTTTGCAAACCCGTCTCCCAGCCACTGCACAGATAGAGTCCCGGTGCCAGGGGTACTCGCTACCATGGCAACCAATTGGAGGGACCCGCCGCTCGAATTCGATCTTATTTGCGGTATTATCACCGATCCGGAATTCGATATATGCGAAATCGTTGTCAACTCGCAGGGCGCAATATATGGGATGCAACCAACAAAAATGTCCCAAAATTCAACGCCGCCCGCGCCCTGATAGTTGATTTTGTATTCTCCAGTCAGGTTTGTGCTTGGTACATTTATGCCGGATGGCATCGCCAAGACGTACGTGCCTCCCGCCGATGTTACATCCACTGAGTTCGTCGCGGCGGGCGCCTGGTTATTCACCAGTGGAATATTGGTCGGATCCGACGCATATAAGGTCGTTGTGTTGTATAACGCATCAAGAACCGGGAACCCACCCGCGTTTGACCCATTTCCGAGGAGGTTCCCCGTGAATACGCCGCTCGTCGATATTCGCGCATTGCCACTGCCGGTTGAATAGAAGGCTGCCTTGGTTGGTTGCGAAGTACCGCCAGCGCCAAAATATGTGGCCCCATCATTGACCGTGAGGGCCGCACTCCCGATTACTTGTACCAGACTGGCCGCGGTGTTGGTTAATGCATCCACAAAAAACACCGGATGGATCATTACCACCGGGCTGAGCGGTAAAGCCGAGTTGGAACTGATAACAACAAACGGGTAATCGAAGGTGGGACCGCCGTACTCGAAATGGACACTGTCAAAGACGACGGGGACGTTCCCAGGATTGACGATCACCTGACACCCGTCGAAACTGGTGTCCTTGAAGTGCATTTCTGTATTCGCATAGACGCAATCGATGCCGGTGCTTGTCCCGTCAGTCTGCGAACCATTTGAAAACGAGCCCCCCCAAAAGCTGATATGTTCTCCGGCATCCAGAGTTCCCAATTCGGTTGGAGTAAGAATATTTACAGCGTTGCCGATGCTTGAGACGGAGAAATGGTCTTCAATAAAGGCGAGGGTCCCGAAAGTGATTCCAGTCTGGAAGGCTTGAGAACCCATATTCCCGACCTGCACATGATCTATAACCAGGTAGGGCGCAGTCTCCATCACGCCAACAGCCGTAGTGCTTCCGCCGGTCCCCAGAAGTGTCAGGTTTTTGACTCCGCTGAATCCAGCCTCCAATGTCAGCGCGGTACCGGTGGTTGGGGTGTATTGCAAAGTCGTGTTTCCCTCACCGTCACCCGCCAGGACACAGGTCTTTGAAAAGACGATTGGCGTGGTGAACGTGTAGGCGCCTGCTGGAATATGCACCTCCCCAGCCGCGCCTGCATTGCACGCCGCGTTAATCCACGCCCCAAGGTCCGACCCAGAGCACCACGATGGGCGGGGGGTCTTCGCGCACTGGGGCGGATACAGAACATTATTCAGCGCCCCAAAAGTTCCACTTAGCGCCTCGATGGAACCGGCCGTTACCGTTCCCGGGCAGGTCAGGTTTCCACCCTCTGTCGTCGAGCAGCCATTGGCGGGTAGACTTTGCGCGCGCGCCCCTGAAGCGAGTAGTGCCAACGTCATTATCCCCACGAAAGGTCGGATCTTCATTGCATCTCCTCGAACATTAGCTTCACGCCTCAATCGGCGCCATAGCCTGTGAATTCTCTGCTGCCGCTCAAACGCTCAACTAGTAATTGTAATTCGCGCAACTGGCAGTATCGGCAAGGGATAATCCTTTGCTTGAGGCTCGACTGGAAAGCCAATAATTGACAGTGAAACCTGAGTCCCCTCCTATCCCGTTGCGGCACCGGGCTGGCCGGTCATTCCGCGTAGAGATCTGGCCTAGAAGAGACCGCGAGACCCTCCTCCCGTCGGTTAATTGCTGCGTGTTGTCGGGCCGGGGTGAGCGAAAAGTCACGTAGATGACGGTTAGGTTGGCACTTTACAAATCACGCATATCCAGGCCCCAAATAAGCGAGATTGGGGGAGCAGGGCAATCAACCAGCCACAGGCGGCAACACTGCGTCCACCGGTTCGACTCGGATTTTGGCGATGCGGCGGCCTTCCATCTCCATCACCTTGAGGCGGCGGCCTTCGTAGACGATGCTTTCTCCCGGTTCTGGAATGTGACCGAGGCGCATCATGAGGAAGCCGGCAAGGGTTTCCACTCCGCCATCGCGCGGCAAGGCCCATTGCATCTGGGTTTCGAGGTCGCGGAGGTTCACGCCCCCATCCAACACAAAAGCGCCGGAGGCCGTGGTCAGGACCGGAAGAGTGGGGTGGTCGAATTCATCTTCGAGTTCACCGGTTAATTGCTCGATTGCGTCTTCCGCGGTGACGAGGCCCACGGTGGAACCGTATTCGTCTACCACGATGGCGAGGTGACGGCGGCGCTGCTGGAAGTCGCGGATGAGGTCGAGGACGGACTTGGTTTCAGGCACCACGAGCACGTCGCGCATGACCTGGTTGAGACGGAGCTGGACGAAGGACGAGGTGGCGGAACGTGCGGGGCGAAAGTACATGAGGCGGCTGAGATCTTTGGAGTAGACCACGCCGACGATGTGCTCGGGGCCGCGGGTTTCATCGTAAACGGGGACGCGGGAATGCTTGCGGTCAATGACCTTGGCGCTGGCATCTTCGACCAGCATGTTGGACGGGAGGGAGAAGATGCGTTGCCGTGGGGTCATGATTTCGCGGATTGAGACATCGTCGAGCTCGAGGGCGCGATGGATGAGCGTCTCCTGGAATTCGGGGAGGAGTCCCATGCGGCGGGCGGCGGTGGCGATGAGCTTGAGCTCTTCCGGCGAGTGAACCTGGGCGCGCTCGGACATGGGGATGTCGAACCCACGCAGAATAACGGAGGCTGAGCCTTTGAGCAAACGCACGGCAGGTCGCACCATGGTCATGAAGATGAGCATGGGCGGGGCGACTGCGACAGCGAGAGCCTCCGCACGGCGCAGGGCGAGGGACTTGGGAACCAGCTCGCCGACGACTACATGGAAGTAGGTGATGAGGGAGAAGCCGAGGGCGATAGCGATGACATGCGCATAAAAGACCGCGAGGGGTTGGGTGATGGGAAGCAGGCTGAACCAGCCGAGGACAATGTTGGCGGCGAGCGGTTCGCCGATCCAACCGAGAGCCAGCGAACAGAGGGTGACGCCTAGCTGTACGGCGGGCAGAAAGTCGTCGAGATCGTGCTGCAGGGTGCGCACAGCGCGGGCGCCGGGAACGCCGGCGGCAAGGAGTTGCTCAATGCGCGTATCGCGAATGGAGACGAGCGCGAACTCCGCAGCCACAAAGAAGGCGTTGGCCAGAATGAGCAGGGCGACAGCGACAAATTGGAGCAGCGGCAGACCGTGCATCTCGTTCTGGAGAATAGCATTGTGGCGAGTTCACAGTTCGCAGTTCTTAGTTCACAGTTCTGAGTTCGGGGTTCTGAGTAGTCAGTGGCTGCATGAGGGCATCCCGGCTGGAAGAGGCTAGGATCGAATTGCGAGACGAAAGATTCCGGAGCTGAGCAGCTCGGGGGCATCCTGTGAATCGATGGAGCGTTCCGGCTGCTCGGAGGAGAAGTAGTAGACTTCCCCGGATTGGCTGCCGGCTAGAAGGCAGGAACCGATCCCGGTAAACACAATCTGGGTACGCGAGTTGGATGGAGAGGTCCGAGGGGGCGGGTTGCGCTCTCGCAAGGTTTTGATGCTCGTGTTGGTCCAATAATTCATCGGACTATTAACTTCCAGGCGGTTCGGGGATCTCAACAGCTCAAGACGCATACAGAGAAGATCGTCGGATTGCGGAGTTTTCCTTTTGTTTTGCTTGTTTCGGTTCGTGATACGGAGCGCGGGAACTGCCGCAGGTTGGGTTGCGTATCAAAAAGCGGGTGAGTTGCGGATTGTGTTGGTTGACAGCGAAGCGCTGTGATCGTCTCAATCCCAGGTTCCGTCGATCAAATTATTGGTAGAACAGCTTTCTTCATGCTTTCGGAGGTTTCTGGTGGCTGCAGCGCGCAAGAGCAAAAAGTTCTGGATCTGGGTCAGTGCAGGCGTGGTGGTGGTTTTGGCGTTGGCGGGGTTTGGCCTGATGCGTTTGGCAAAGGGTTCAACCATCGATGCCAACCGGCTGGGCAAGGTGACCCGGGGCGACGTCGCTCGATCTGTTGTGGCCACTGGCCAGATTCAACCAATCACGAAAGTCGAAGTGAAGAGCAAAGCCTCCGGGATTGTGGAAAAGCTTTATGTCGATATCAATAACGTGGTGAAGAAGGGCCAGCCGCTGGCGCAACTGGACGAGATGGAGATTCAGGCACAGGTGGAGGCGCAGAAGGCGCAATTGGCCTCTGCGGAAGCCAATGTGGGCACGTATGAGGCCAACATTGAGCAGGACAAGGTGAACGCGGCCGCGCCGGATCTGCCCATGTATAAGGCCACGCTGGACCGTAACACGGAGATGCTGAAAGACGGCATTGTGAGCCACCAGGTCTATGACGATGCGAACAAGGACTACCTGGCCGCGCTGACGCGGCGTGACAGCTCAAAGGCGCAGATAGGTGTGGACACCGCCAAGTTGAAACAGGCGAAGGCACTTGTCCAGCAGAGCGAAGCGAGCCTGAAGCAGCTTGAGGAGCAGTTGAGTTACACGACGATTGTTGCGCCGATGGATGGAGTGATTCTGTCGCGGGACGTGGAGATTGGCGATGCGGTGAGCTCGATCCTGGTGCTGGGCTCAACGGCGACGCTGGTGATGACCGAGGGCGACGTGAACGAGGTTTACGTGGATGGCAAGGTGGACGAGGCCGACATTGCGCACGTCTACATGGGCCAGCCGGCGCGCATCAAGGTTGAGAGCTTTCGGGACCGTGTGTTCAACGGCAAGGTGACAAAAATCGCGCCCATGGGCGTGCAGAAAGACAATGTAACCACATTCGAGGTCCGGGTTTCAATCAATAACCCCGGCGGCGAGTTGAAGGCATTGATGACGGCCAACGCCGAGATTCTGCTGGACGAACATAAGGGCGTGTTGACGGTGCCTGAGAACGCGGTGGTTTATGACAACCAGAAGAATGCATCCGTGATGGTTCCCGACAAGAAGCAGAAGGATGGGCAGCGGAAGGTTTCGGTGACTGCGGGCCTGTCGAATGGATCGGTGACCGAGATTCTGAGCGGGTTGAAAGAGGGCGACCAGGTGGTGCTGCAGCAGTAGGGCAGTTCTTAGTTCAGAGTTCTTAGTTCTCAGTGTTCGGGGACGCACAGCGCTGTTCGAAATCGGACAAATTTGGGCGGTGGGAATTTAGGGCTGGATTCCGATCTGATGATTTCATTGGGTTTTGCTTGAATTTGGCATTGGCACGCGATGTGCATCCTTGGTGTGAAGGAATGTTGTTGTCCGCGGGAGGTTTGCACTGCCCGCATGACTAGGACTCGGTATCACCGAAGTGAGGTACAGGATGAAGCGACTTTTTCTAGCAACGGCAGTGCTGGCACTGGCGATTCCAGCCATGGCCTCTGAAGCAACATTTGACCGCACGTTGACGGTGAGTGGACGGGTGGAGCTTTCAGTGGGGACCGGTTCGGGCAACGTGCACATTACGCCTGGGCCGGACAATCGCGTGCATGTGATTGGGAAAGTGCGCTCGACCTGGGGCGATAGCGACGAACGCGTTCGACAGATCGCGGCCAATCCGCCGATTGAACAGGCCGGGAACATTATCCACATTGGGAAGCACCACGACGGCGACAACGAAGGGATGCACCACGTCAGCATCGACTACGAAATTGAAGCGCCGGCGAATTCGTATCTGGACGCGTCTTCGGGCTCGGGCAACGTGACCGATGATGGGGTGGGAGAGAACTCGAAGCTCAATACGGGATCGGGCAACATTCACGCAACCGGGTTGCATGGCGGGTTCAGCGTCGGCACGGGTTCGGGGAGCATTTATGCGGACCAAACCGGCACCGGCGATGTGAAGGCCGAAACCGGATCGGGCCAAATTGAGTTGCGCAATGTGCACGGGGGCTTGAAAGCGACGACGGGATCGGGCGAAATCAAGGTGGCGGGCGCCCCGACTGGAGGATGGCGGCTGGAAACTGGCTCCGGAAGGGTTGAGCTTTGGGTGGGCGATGCGCCGCTTACGCTTGATGCGGAGACGGGGTCCGGCGGTATCCACACGGACCGCGAGATGCTGACCCAGGGCTCGATGAACACGCACCACGTGACGGGCAAGCTGAACGGCGGCGGACCCACGGTGCGCATTGAGACCGGCTCGGGCGAGATTCGCATTCACTAGATTGTTCAGACCGGCGCTACAGCCGGCTCAGCGGTGCATTTGCAGGCGAGGAAGCAAGCTCCTGGAAGGCCTCGCCTGTCTTTTTCTTCTCTGCGCTTTCCCCGGTAGCGAATTCCAAAAACCTATCTGGGCTGCTTTCACAAGAAGCTGAAAAATCAGGTTAGCTCGCGGATTCCTTGGCTTTTTCTCTCCGGAACCTCTGCAAAAACCGCACGATCTGCAATTCATCCGCAGTGGCACCCATCATGTCCTGCGGAGCGGCCTGCCTTCCCCGCCGGCTTGGGTGCGGCCGGGTTACAAACTGCAGCCCAACGCCGTCGTCGCCGCAGCGCATCACAGCCATATTCAGAGTAATCGAGTTCTCCGCGGTCGGCTGCAGGCGGTCAGTCAGCGTCATCCGGACCACCGTACCGGGGTACCAGCGCTCGTCGGTAAACACGTACATGCCGCTTGTGCTGACGTCGCGAACTGCGTGCGGCACCGGAGCGCCGCCGGTGAAAAAGTAGGCAGTAAGCCCGGATACAGACTCCCGCAGCGCCTTCCGCGGCTGGGTAGGTTCGGGATTCAACCAGCGCTGCAACCAACTCCTTGCGGGCTTGGCACTGTTCTCTTCCGATTCATGCGCGGCTGCCTTCGGCGCATCCGGAGCGGAAGGCTTCAGCTCGACCGGGGCCACTTCGAGGACGCGATTCCCTTCGTGAACCTTTTCGGAGGCGCGGGCAACCTCGGGAACTTTTTCCTGCGCTGTTCCCTTGTCTGCAATCGTCTGCTGCGGGCGCTCTTCTGAAATCTTCTGTTGCGCGGGCTCCTCTTGCAAAATCTTCGCCTGGGCGCCATCGGCAGCGGGGCTCTCCGCCCCGGGATTCCTGAGTTTGGAGTGATTTTCCCAGTGCAACAGGCGGCCCGTTCCGCTGTGGACAGACTCTTCAACTGTGGGAACGGCAGCTTTTTCGGTTTCCGAAACTGGCCCGCCTTCGGCATCCGGGCTGGCTAGCCTCTGCAAGCGCTGCTTCATTTCCGCGGGAGCGCAGAGAATGAGCCGATCGCCAGGGTGCGTCCCGGTGGAGCGGATGGTGTCAACTGGCAACACAAGGACGGTTGCGGCGGCCAGGCTGGAAGCGGAGACGCTGAATATGGGAAACGACTCCACCGTGTCAAGGACGGCACAATCCCGGTCGAGGTAGACAAGATCCACAGGGATGCGCACGCTTGTGGCAGAGATCCCCCGGAACGGAACCAGCCACAAACCCTCGCCCGAACGCTGCGCCAGCGCAGGCAACCGGGTGTCGAGGTTTGCAATGGAGATATCTTCGGCATCGATCTGTGAACCGATAAAGCGTTCCCGTGTCTGGTTGTAGGCACAGTACTTTCCTGGATTCACGCGGTGATCGACAGCGTCCGAAGTCTCGACAGGCACGCGCTCGTTCGCGACCTTGAGGATCGCTGAATCGTAACGATGGCGGCGGCGTATCATCCTGTTCCCTGTACCCTTCATCGACCAAATGGACGAATCGATTCAGTAGGCCTGGGAAATCCTGCTGAACAACCCGCCCCAACCACTCCGTGCCGGCTGAATAAGGATCGAAGTTCTATCGAGCTTCTCCAGCCTGCGCAGCTTATTCGTACATATCCTGTAAAAACTGTACTTTAGAGAGGGTATCGCGTGAATACCACATACACCAAGCCCAATAAGTATTGAGTGCTACTGGCCCTACAACCAAAGTGGGAAGGCGATGAGGGTTCAATCGCCTCATTGAAGGTCCTGGGCAGGCTATCTCTCAGGCCGGCTCATTGGAGCCGATTCACTCGTCCCGTTACACTGGATGAATGGTTAGCGTCATGGCCCGATTCGAATTGGCTCCCACCCGGGGCCGAGGGGAGCGCATAGGAGGTTGGCTGTTGCGGATGCCGCATGAGAGGAGACGCAGCATTCAACCAATCGAAACAAATGTGCGTGCCTTCGCCAGAAGATGGCTTCTCACAATTGCGCTCCTGTTCTGTTGCCCGGCTCTGTTCGCGGGGGCGCCCGCACCCGGTCCGGTGATCGTCGCTTACGTCTTTCCACAGAACGCACTCATTCATGATGGGGATATTGCTGCGCAGAAGGTGACGCGCATCAACTACGCGTTTGCGAATATACAAAATGGCCGCATCGTCAATGGGTTTGAGAACGACGATCAGAACCTTGCTGCGCTGGTCGCGCTGAAGAAGCAGAACCCATCGCTCACGGTACTGGTTTCCGTGGGGGGATGGCTGTGGTCGGGCGCGTTTAGTGACATGGCACTGAGCCAGGCGAGCCGGGCCGCGTTCATCCGGAGCGTGGTGGAATTTGTTGGTCGGCACCAGCTTGATGGACTGGATGTTGACTGGGAGTATCCGGGCCTGGCAGGGTCAACCAAGCATTTTCGAGCAGAGGACAAGCAGAACTATACGCTGCTGCTGAAGGAACTACGATCGCGGTTTGATGAGTTGGAGACGCAGGTTCATCGGCCGCTGTATCTGACGATTGCCACGGGGGCGGCACCGGAGTTTCTGGAGCATACCGAGATGGACAAGGTGCAGCGGTATGTGGACACCGTGAACCTGATGGCTTACGACTATTACGAGCCGGATTCGGATGCGACGACAGGACACCATGCGCCGCTGTTTACGAATCCTGCGGACCCGAAGAAGGTTTCCGCCGATGCATCTGTAAAAGCGTATGAGGCGGCGGGTGTTTCTCCGGAAAAGATTGTGCTTGGCGTGCCGTTTTACGGGCATGTGTGGGGACAGGTGCCGGCGGTGAACCATGGGCTGTTTCAGGCGGGAAAGAATGTAAAGAATGCGTGGCTGCAGTATGGCGGCGTGGAGGCCATGCTGAAGAACGGATTCGTGCGGTATTGGGATCCTGTGGCAAAGGTGCCCTATCTTTACAACGCGGCCCAGCAGTTGTTTGTTTCTTATGAGGATCCGGAATCTGTGGGGTTGAAGTGCAGGTATGTGCTGGATGGGAAGCTGCGGGGCGTGATGTTTTGGGACTATGAGAGTGATGGGGCGGGGACGTTGCTGAATGCTGTGGATGTGGGGCTGGGTAAAAGCTCTAGCGCCTTTTGAAGAATCCCCATGTGGATAACGATGCGTTGCCCGAAAGACGAATAGCTAAACAATGTAGATTTCCGATGTGCGACAATGCTGCCCTAAAACCTGTGCTCTATAATTCCGGCATGTCTGAAGCTCATCTTAGAGGCCGTGCAAGGCCCAAACCATTCATGGAACATCCGACCGGGCAATTCGCGACGGCGGTCGAAGCCATGACAGACGCCATTCAACGCCTCCGAGCCCTTCCCGATTGGAACAACTGGATAACCTTTTGTGCGCAAGGTGCCGGGCAACACGAGAATAGCTATCATCCTGGGGAAATCCGTATGCGCCGGGGATTGATTGATACAGGCGCCCCTATTGATATCGAATCAGTTTCCAAATCCGCTCAGACACAAACATCAAGCATCCTCGGGCAGGACGGTGTCTACCAGTTATTTGGTACAACGCCAGTTGAGGCAGCGCGGATTCTCGATTCGATCTTTCGCAATCACCTCGGCATTCACCCACATGCGGACGAAGGCAACGATTATGCAATTGGCGCGGAATGGTAGTCCAGACCTGACCGCCTTTCGTATCTCCTAAGCGCAATTCAAGCTTTCCCGTTTCCATCCTCGTATAGCTCTGTGTGAATCACCGGCAACGCTGACTTGGAAACTTGTTCGGCGACTTTCGAACGTCCGTCTAGTTGGTAAACTAGAAACATGATTCGCGTAATCCGCCCTATTCCCGTAGAACAACTCAAATTGCTGGTGTTCGACTTGGATGGCACCCTGATTGACTCGGCGCAGGACCTTTGCAACAGCGTGAATGCGACGCTGGCGGAGTTTGATCTGGCGCCGCTGCCGGATACCGTGGTGGCGAGCTATATTGGCGACGGGGCCGTGATGCTGGTGCGGCGCGCTCTGTTTGGGCCGAATGCAACCGTAGTGGATGAGGATTTTCTGGCGCGGGCCTATGCGTTCTTTCTTGACTACTATCGCGAACACAAGCTGGATTTTACATACGCCTATGACGGGGTTCTGGAAGCGCTGACCGCGCTGCGCCTTGCTCCGGATGGAAGTACGCGAAGCATGTCGGTGCTGACGAACAAGCCGGTTCGGCCGGCGCTGGCGATCTGCGAGGCGCTGGGGCTAGCGCCGTTTTTCCAGCATGTGTATGGCGGCAACAGCTTTGCGATGAAGAAGCCGGATCCGATGGGGATGCGCATGCTGATGGATGAAGCCGGCGCACTTCCGGAGGAGACGGTCCTGATTGGCGACAGCGAAGTGGATGTAGCGACCGCGCGCAACGCGGGAACCTGGGTGATTGGGTGCACGTTTGGCTTGTCGCCGCTGGGGCTGGTGGCGAACCCTCCGGATGTGCTGGTGGATGCGCCGCAGGACTGGATGGCTGCGCTTGATCCTGTTCTGAATGAGCTGCCGTTGAGCTAGTTTCGCCTGCTTCCGGCTAGCTTCCCGCTCCGCGTTCACGTCGCCTTAAGGTTCACACTTTTAAGATTCTGTTAGTGGCGACCACGTGCAGCCGCGGTCGCGTTGTCCAAATCGGATCAAACCCACTGAATTTGCGCCTGAAAACAATTTCTGCAAATTAAACCCGGCATTACAATTGTTGTAGCTTCGACTTTTTTCGCGGGTACGCGCTGCACTCTTTTGACCTGTGTTGCTTTGGAGATTCGCTCATGCGCTCTTATGTCCTGGTACTCCTGCTTGCCGTTGTTGCCCCTGTGTCCGCTTTTGCGGAGGTCCCTGCCGCGACCAACCCTCCCCAGACTCCATCTTTGAGCGGAACCGTGGCCGACCCCAGCGGCGCGATTGTGCCGGGGGCCGAAGTTGATTTGCTGAATACGGACGGCTCAGTGGCTGTCACCGATCACTCAGACCCTGCGGGATCGTTCAAGCTGACTGCTCCGCACGCCGGGAACTATACGCTGGTTGTGTCTGAAGCTGGATTTGAAACCGTGCGGACGCCAGTGGCTATTGCGTCGCCGGTGCTGGCCGGAGCAATATCCGGCGTAGCGACTGCCGGTTCCCTGCCGACCTCCGCCCTTGTACGAGTGGTCTTGCCCATCGCGCAATTTGCCACCAACATTCGCGTGACCGCGGATAGCGAAGACCTGACTTCGCCAGACGAGAACCGTGATTCTTCCGTGATGACCTCAAGCGATCTGAAAGCTCTGCCGATTTTTGACAACGATTACGCCGGCGCTATGGGTGCGTTTCTGGATCAGAACGTAGGCGATACGGGAGGCACTGGATTGATGGTGGATGGGGTTGAGGCCAACCGGGCTACGGTGTCGGCTTCGGCGGTGCAGGAAATCCGCATCAATCAGGACCCGTACTCCGCGCAGTACTACTACCCAGGGCGCGGACAGATGGAGATTATTACCAAGTCGGCCGCGGACCACTATCACGGGCAGTTCAACTTTCTTTATCGCAACTCGGCGCTGAACGCACAGAACGCGCTGGCCCCGACCAAGCCGTTTGAGCAGCGGCAAAACTATGAGGGGCATGTCACGGGGCCAATTCCGATGGCAAAAAAGAGCAGTTTTCTGGCCAGCTTCAACCGCGTGCTGTATGACCAGGATTCAGTCATCAATGCCACCATCGAGCCGACGGCGGCGGATCCGAGTGGAGCGTTCACGGGAAACATTGCGGCTCCGCAGCGGGATACGGAGTTCAGTTTGCGTGGAGCGCACCAGTTCAGCGACCGCAACTCCGGCTATGTGCAATACAGCTACCAGGACTGGACGGGACAGAATCAAGGCGTGGGGGGGCAGGCGCTTGCGACGGTTGGGTATAACAACCAGTACCGCGAGGACGACTTTGTTGCCCACATGGATACGACGCTCTCTGTGAGGATGCTGAACCAGGTTTCATTGGTGGCCGAGCGTGACTACAGCCGCAACAGCAATGTGGCTGAGGCTCCCAAGGTCAACGTTGTTGGCGATTTTGTGGGCGGCTCGGCGCAGGGAGACTCCCTCGGCTCGGAGTACAACGCGCGCATTTACGACATGGTGACCTGGAACCGCGGGCGCAACCTGGTGAAAGCCGGCATTGGAACCCCGCACATTGACAGACGCGCGTACGACGACCATACCAATGCACTGGGCAGCTACACCTTCGGGCCCACACTCGCGGCTGACGGCGTGACTGTGCTTCAGACGGCGCTCGAGAATTACGCAGCCAACCGGCCTTCGGGATTCTCCCAAAACACGGGCGATACGCACTTTGTCTACCACCAGCAGGAGGTGGGCGGGTTCGTGCAGGACCAGTTCAAGTGGAGCAGCCGTTTTTCCATCACGCCTGGCTTGCGCTACGACTGGCAGAATTTCCTGGCCAACCGGCGGCTGGGCTTTTCGCCACGCGTCTCGTTCGCATGGGTTCTGGATGAGGAAAGCAAGACTGTGGTGCGCGGGGGCGGCGGCGTTTATTACGACCGCGTCGGCTCGGGACCGCTTCTGGATCTGACGCGCTTTGCAACCGCACGCCGCCGTTCCATTACTCTCTCGCTGAACCCGGCGGAGATGCCGGAAGGCGGCTGCGTTCCCATTACGGAGTGCCTAACGCCTTCCGCGCAGGCGCCATCGATTGTGCAGCTCGAACCGAACGCGAAACTGCCGTACCAGATTCAGTACGGCGTCTCGATTGAGCGGCAGTTGGGCGAAAAGGCGACGGGCGTGATCAGCGTCTATTCAGCGCGCGGGATTGATAGCTTCCGCAGCGTCGACGTGAACGCGCCTACACCGGAATCCGGCTACACCGAGCGGCCGAATCCGGAGTTTGGCCGGATTCGCCAGATGCAGCCTGAGGGATTCTGGGAGGGCAATGGACTGGATATCTCGTACCGCGGAAAACTGAACAAGTACTTCACTGGCTTTGGCCGCTATACCTGGTCTCACTTCGAGTCGGACACGGGCGGAATCGGGTGGTATCCGCAAAATCAGTACGATGCCAATAACGAATGGTCGAATGCGGGATTCGATCAGCGCCAGCGCATGGGGATGTATGCCATGTTCCAGCCAGAGAGCGTGTTCAACCTGTCAGCCGGGATCTTTGCCAACACGGGAACGCCGTGGACTGAAGTGACAGGCACCGATGCATATGGCGACGACCTGTTCAACACGCGGCCGGAAGGCGTGGGCCGGAATACGGAAACCAATCCCGGTTATGTGGACCTGGATCTGCGCTGGGGTCACGACTTTGCCATTACCGCGAACAAGGATGAGGAAGCGCCCCGCCTGGGATTTTCAGCGGGCGCGTTCAACGTGCTGAACCACGTGAACGGCGGCGGCATTGATCAAGTGGAGACGTCGCCGCAATTCGGGCAGATTACGTCGGCCGCGCCACCGCGACGCCTTCAGATGGGCATGCGCATCGAGTTTTAGGTTCAGGGAACTATTCGCCGTCAGTCCGCGTAGTTGTGGAAGAGGCGCACATGAATCTGAAGCGAATGCTTGAGCTGTTCTCCAGTACATATAGCGTCGCCAAGCCCTTTCGGGGTAGCTTTTTCTTGAGGAAAAAGCCACTTGGCAGCTGTGTTTTCCTCTACACCAACTGGAGAACAGCTATAGCCACGACCCTGCTTGGCGCTGCTTTTGCGGCGGCCTCGGTTCCTGCCCATGCCGATTCCGATGACGTGCATTTCTTTGACGACATTCGGATCGCTCCCAACGCGCCGGCACATGACGCAGTCTGTTTTTTTTGCAGCGTGGATGCCGAGGGCGAGGTGAACGGAGACATTGTTGTCTTCTTCGGGGATGTGCACATTGCCGGCCATGCGAACCACGACGTGGTGAACTTTTTTGGCGAGGTGACGGCTGACGATAATGCGCAAATCGGCAATGACCTGGTGAGCTTCTTTGGATTTGTCAATTTGAAGAAGAACGTCGTTGTGGGCCGGGACATGGTTTCGATGCTGGGAGCTGTCGACTCAGATGCCTCCGTCAGTTTTGGACACGACCATGTTGAGTTTCCGTTCTGGATTGCGCTGTTTCCCTTCGTGATTATTGCCGGCATCGTTGCCCTGATTGTGCGGCAGGTGAGGGAGAGCCGCTGGCGCCGATACATGATGCAGTATCCTCCTCCGCCGTTTCCGCCGACACGGTAGAGTCCGAAGTTCTTAGTTCGGAGTTCTGAGTTCTTTGTAGCCAGCAGGAAATCTTCCGATTTCTTACGGCATAATTATTTTGAACACGTTCAGTTTTATCTTGACTCCCCACAAACTTTGGATTATCTTCATTTTTGAACACGTTCAACTTCTGATTCGGAGGGAAACCCAATGCTTGTCGCAGCCTGTTATCTCAGTTACCTTGCAATCAGTATTGCGCTCACTGTCTGGGTGGCGCGAACCTTACATCGCAGCGGACGGGTCTTTCTGCTCGACGCTTTCCGCGGAAATGCCGAACTGACCGACTCGGTTAATCAACTTCTGGTGGTTGGGTTCTATCTGATCAATGTCGGCTATATTGCGCTGGCGTTGAAGACCACCGATCCTTTGACAAACTTTCGCGAGGTTATCGAGTTGGAAAGTGCCAAGATCGGCGTGGTTCTTCTGATTCTGGGGGGAATGCACTTCTTTAACATGTTCGTGCTGGCAAGAATGCGGCGGCGAACCACGAGGGAATTGGCGGCCTAATGACGCCGCAGCTATAGCTGTTCTCCAGTTGGTGTAGAGGGAAACGTAAACGCTAAGTGGCTTTTTTCTCAAGAAAAAGCCACCCAGTAGCGATTTGGCGACACTATAAGTACTGGAGAACAGCTCTAACAGCACTCAAGGAGGCACAGATGTACGCGACAACTTATTACGCTACGTATCTCGGAATTTGCGCCGTGCTGATATTTTGGCTCGGACGGGTTCTTCATGGGGCCGGTGGAGTTCTTCTGGAAGAATCATTTCAAGGCAAACCGACGCTGGTGAAAGCTGTGGGCCAGTTGCTCGATATCGGCTTCTACCTGATGAGTATTGGCTATGTCACCGCATGGGCAGCAGCCTTCTGGCAAATGGATACCTATGGCCAGGTGGCCCAGGCCGTAAGCGGAAAAGTGGGGGGCCTTCTGCTGATGCTGGGCTTTGTGCACCTGTTCAACCTGTTGCTGCTGGCGCTGTTTCGCCGCCGCCCGGTCGCCTCTCCCGCGCCGGCTGCTTCGTGACTGCCATGGCGCGGAAAGCGACTCCCAAATCGGAAGCTACACGTGCACGCATTCTTGAGGCGGCACTGCGCGTATTTCGCGAGCGCGGATTTCAGGCTGCAACCATGCGCGAGATTGCAACAGAAGCCGGCGTGGCGCTGGGCGCGGCCTATTACTATTTCGAATCGAAAGACGCGATTGTGATGGCGTTTTATGAGCAGGCCCAACAGCAGATGGAGCCGGAACTGGAGCGGATTCTGGGCTCGCGAAAGACGCTGGAGACAAAGCTGCGCGGCCTCATCGGCTATAAGTGGGAGTACTTTCTGCCCAACCGCGCGCTAATGGGCGCTTTGTCCGCGCATGTCGATCCGAGCCATCCGCTGTCGCCCTTCAGCGCAGCTACTGCGCATATCCGCGAGCGAGACGTTGCGTTCTTTGCGCGGGCTGTAACCGACTCCGGCGTGCACCTGCCACCTTCGATATTGCCTTATCTGCCACGGCTGCTGTGGCTTTATCAGATGGGCCTTATGCTTTACTGGGTTTATGACCGATCGGCCAAACAGGCACGCACAGAGTTGCTGTTCGACAAGACTCTTGGCATGATGTTGCTTTTGCTTAAGCTGGGCAGCATTCCTTTGCTCAGACCGCTTTACCGGCCCGCTGGTGAATTGCTTAAAGCTATCTACGAGGAAGGCTGAGGATGACTAAGAGTCCGCTACGCATCGTAATTCCTGGCGGCAGCGGACAGGTGGGCCAGGTGCTGGCGCGGCACTTTCAGCAGCGCGGCGATCATGTGACGGTATTGACCCGCGCTCCCTATACCGCGGAGTGGCAGACCGTGCATTGGGACGGTGAGCATGAAGGTCCGTGGATAGAGTCGCTGGAAGGCGCGGATGTTTGCATTAACCTTGCCGGACGCAGCGTAAATTGCCGTTACCACGCGGAGAACCGCCGCGCCATTTACGACTCACGCATTGGAACGACACGTTTACTGGGCCGGGCGTTTGATACGTTGGCCGATCCTCCGCGAGTTTGGCTGAACGCATCGACCGCGACGATTTATCGTCATGCGCTGGACCGGGAGATGGATGAGGCTACGGGCGAGTTGGGCGGGAATGAGCCTGTGGGAAGGACGCGGCGCGCGCCCGACACGTGGAACTTTTCCATTGGTGTGGCGAAGGATTGGGAGGCCGCGTTTTTTGAGGCATATACGCCCCGGACTCGGAAGCTTGCGATGCGCAGCGCGATTACGATGAGCCCGACTCCGGAGAATGCCTTCGGTGTGTTGTCAAACCTGGTGAGGGTGGGACTGGGCGGAACGCAGGGCAATGGACGTCAGTTTGTTTCGTGGATTCATGAGGCAGATTTTGCGCGGGCGGTTGAGTTCCTGATTGAACACGAAGAGCTCGATGGGGCGGTAAATATCGCTTCGCCCAATCCCCTGCCCAACCGCGAATTTCTGGCGGAGCTGCGGGATGCATGGGACCGGCCGAATGGGCTGCCTGCGCCATCCCTGCTGATTGAGGTTGCTGCGTTCTTCTTGCGCACCGAATCGGAGTTGGTGCTGAAGAGCAGGCGCGTGGTGCCGGGTCGACTGCTCGATGCGGGGTTTCGGTTTGAGCTTCCTGAGTGGGCGGAAGCAGCGGAGGACTTGGTGCGGCGGTGGAAGAGCAGGGCTTAGGGAATAGGGAATAGAAAAACGGATCGCCATGCGTCAGCCGGACTCTGAGAATCAGAAGGCTTCGTTTGTTTCGATCCATTCTTCCGTTCGAACGTGAAACTCCCACTCCGCCTGATGCATTGCGTCCTCAAGATTCTGGTGCCAGGTGTCCGCTGCCTGGCCGTTCTCACAAATATGCATCAGGAAATAGCCAGTGTCGTCGGGGGACTGGCAAATGACCAGCGAAGTGAACGGCGGGAAATCCTTACCGTTAGAAGAGTGCTTCGTTCGGCCGGGGCGTAAGTGGCGTTCACCCAGTTCCACGCGCCTGATCGCAATCATCTTGTTCATCGCAGCTGCTGGTTTCCTATTCCCTGTTCCCTATTCCCTGCTTTTTTACTTAGGAGTTATCTCTGTAACGGGCAGGTCCCAGTGGCCGAGGAGTATTTCAAACCGGCGCTGCTCTTCTTGTTTGTATGTTGCCTGGTCTGGGTATAGCTCTTTGATGAAGGCCTCTTCGTCGGGATTACTCGTCGTCGCAAGGGCTGAGTTCTTGTATTTGATCGTTACGCGATAGTCCCAGCGGCCGTCTTCCGTGGTGTGATACGCCGGCGAGTCAATCTTGAGCGAGAGGATGCGTCCCGTGGACTGGATTTTCTTCAGAAGCGGGTAGTGGTTCTTGAGGAAGAGCTGGAGAAACTCCTGCTGATGACCCCACTGGCACTTGTAGTAGTACTCGATTGTGTAGGGCTGGTCGGCGCTGGTTTGCGGCGGTGCACCCTGCGCCAAGAGGGGTGTTGCAAGGGAAGCGGTAAAGATGAGTGTGAGAACGGCAAGAATTATCCTGCGCATAAAGCCTCCATGGATACGATGGTTGCCATTGTAACCTGAAGACTCTACGCGCTCCCTGGGGGAGGGACTTCGCGATGCGAGACCCATGCCTTCACTTCCGGCCATTATGACCGGAAGCGCTCTTAGCAATGCGCGTAGGATTCGAGCGCAACCTTGCTTGGGATGGTGAGAGTTGAGCCGTTGAAAGCGACGAGGCGGCGGCTCTTGAAGATGCTCAGTGTGCGGGTAACTGTCTCGCGCGAGGCGCCAATGAACTCGCCAATCTCTTCATGCGTGAGCGAGAAGCGGAACTTGGTGCCGTTTTCTGTGGTCTGTCCGCGCTCGCTCCACTCAAGCAACAGGCGGGCAAGCTTCTCAGGCGCCGATGAAGCGAGGCCGACAGTGCGCAGTTGCTCGCAGGCGTGGCTGTATTCGCGGCTGAGCTCTTCGGTAACCGCAAGGTACGCGTCGGGATGGCGAGTGAGGAAGTTGAGGAAGTCGCGGCGTGAGACCGGGGCAATCTTAGTCGGGTACAGGATCTCCGCGGTCATCTCGCAGGGCTTGCCACAGAGGGTTGAAACGAGGCCGAGGATCTCGCCCTTGCGACAGATGCGCGTGGTGAGCCTGCGGCCATCGCTGGAGTTCATGGAAAGCTTCACTTCGCCGTCGATGATGATGTAGACGCCAGAAGCCATGTCGCGCTCGGAAAAAAGGATCCTTCCCGGTTGATAGTTGCTTACGAGCGCCATCGATGAGAGGTCCCGCAATGCCTCGGGCGAAAGCTTGTTGAAGAAGTCACCAGAAAGCTGAACCTGGCTACCAAAACTGCTGACTGCGTTCTGCATGCTATGCATATCAAAGCTCCTCGTCATCGGGGTTTGCGCCGGTTTGCGCTATTTGTTCGGCAAGAAATTGGGTCCACGGTGTGCCAGAAACTACTTCGGCCTGAGTCCGGGAATAGATCTCGCGAAGAGTCCTGGTGCCTTCCGCGTCTGCGTAAGTCACGCTGCTCAGGTTGAGAAGCAGCTTCCTTGAAGACAGGCGAAGGGCCTCTTCCACCCAGAATCGATTGAGTTCGGCTGCCCAGGGCCCTGCGACACGCCCTTCAAGCTTTAGCTCCATCGCGTTCTCGTCTTCTTCAACTGTGATTCGTAACGTCATGCCTCAACTGATGCAGGTGGTGTGCCAAACATCACACGACGTGGGAGCAATTCTATATCTATTGCAAATAAACGAGTTAAGTTGTGTAAAATTCAGAGGCGGCGAAAGCGGTAACGACGGAGTGACGAAAGTGACGACGACGAAATATCGTCACCGAGACTTCATATAGTCACTTCGCTCAATGCCGAGCTTCTTCATCTTGGAATTTAAAGTAGTGCGTTTCAGGGCCAGACGCGCAGCCGCACCATCGGGTCCGCCGATCTGCCCTTTTGCCTCGCGCAGGACCTTCAATATGTGTTCCCGTTCGGCCGCCTGGAAGGTGGGACTTTGCGACGCCTCGGCTTCGTCTTCGCCTTGTTCTTCCTGGGTTTCCAGTTCGGCAAGCGGGACGTAGAGCACGGGACCGCGGGTGAGGATGACGGCACGCTCAAGAAAATTCTCAAGCTCGCGGATGTTGCCCGGCCACCGCCAATGAATAAGCGCCTGCATGGTTTCTTCAGGAATTGATTCGATCGTCTTGCCCATGCGGCGGCTGTGTGTAGCTACGAAATGCCGGACCAGAACTGGAATGTCGTTTGTGCGTTCGCGCAGCGGCGGCGAAAACACCGGAAAAACTTTCAGCCGGTAATAGAGGTCGCTGCGGAATTCCTTGTCGGCGACCATTTTGGCGAGATCGCGATTTGTAGCGGCAATCAGACGGATATCGACCGATATGGGGCGAGTGCCGCCGAGCCGCTCGATCTCGCGCTCCTGGAGGGCGCGCAGGAGCTTGGGCTGCAAGTCGAGGGGCATCTCGCCGATTTCATCCAGAAAGAGCGTGCCCTCGTGCGCCAGCTCAAGGCGGCCGATCTTGCGTGCAATGGCACCGGTGAAGGCGCCTTTCTCGTGACCGAAGAGTTCGCTTTCGATGAGGCCCGCGGGAATGGCGGCGCAGTTGAGCTTGATGAAGGTGCGCTCTTTGCGCGGACTTAGCCGATGGATGGCGCGCGCCAGCAGTTCCTTGCCCGTTCCTGTTTCGCCTTGGATGAGCACTGTCGCATTGGTCGGCGCAACGGTCTCGATTTCCTTGAGAACTTTCCGCAACCCTTTGCTCTCGCCGACGATATCTTCGTAGCGATTCTCCAAGTTGATTTCCGCTTCAAGATATTGCTTCTCCTGGTTAAGCCGGTCACGCATCTCAGAAATCTGGCGCATGGCCACTGCATTGCTGACTGCCAGGGACACCTGCACTGCGAGTTGCGAGAGCATTTCCGCTTCGCGGTGCGCGAACGCGCCTTCGAGCCGACTTGCAGTCGCCAGGACGCCGATGACTTCGCCTCGATGAATGAGCGGAACCCAGCAGCCCGATTCCATGCCCAGCGAAGTGAGGTGAGCGACACTCTCGGTCGGATAGGGGATGTCCTTCAATTTCTCAACGATCACAGGCTCCCGAGTGCTGAAGGCCTCGCCGGCGGGAGAACCTCCGATGGGAAGGCGGACGGCACCGCGGCGAGAACCTTTCTCGTCCTGCCCAAGGAACTGCACGCGCAGATCACCGGAGGACGGTTCAAGGAGGGCCAGCGTTGCAGCGTCATGCGGAATGACTTCGCCGATGCTGGCAGAGATTGCTCCAAGGAGCTTGGTTACATCCATGTTGGCCAGCAGCGCCGAGCTTAACTGAAGCATGACGGCTTCTTCCGCACGCTTGCGGTCGGTGAAATCGCGCGTGACCTTGGCATAGCCGGTGACTTCGCCCAGATCGTTTCGAATCGCTGTAAGGATGCTGTCCGCCCAGAAGCGGGAACCATCCTTGCGCACGCGCCAGCCTTCGTCCTGAATGCGGCCCCGCTCGGCGGCCAGGCGAAGCATCTCCGCCGGTCTTCTTCGGTCTATGTCTTCCTGGGTGAAGAAGCGCGAAAGATGCGAGCCGACAATCTCTTCGGATGTATAGCCCTTGATGCGCTCGGCGCCTGGGTTCCAGGTCATCACATGGCCATCGCGGTCAAGGTGGTAGATGGCGTAGTCGCGGACACTCTCGACGATCGACCTGAGTTGCTGGTCGTTGCGACGCAGGGCTTCCATCGCCGCACGCTGTTCGGTCACATCGCGCACAAAGCTGAGGACAACGGGGCCCTTGGAGGTCTCGACGGGCTTGAGCATGATGTCGACGGGGAATTCGGTCCCATCTTTGCGCAACCCAAACAGGTTTAACGCCGCGCCCATCTGCCGAGCCCTGGGGTGTGCGTTGTAGTTTTCCCGATGGCCAGGATGGCGTTTGCGGAAGCGCTCCGGAACCAGGGTCTCAATAGGCTGGCCGATGAGTTGAGTCTGCGTGTAACCGAACAGCTCGGCTGCGCGCGGGTTTGCTCCGCGAATGACCCCGTGGCTATCCGTGACAAAGATGGCGTCTGGAGACACCTCGAACAGGTTCTGGAGCGCGAGTTGAGCAAACTCGGTCTGATCCTGTGGGGACCAAACCGCAGCTTCCCTATTCGGGGAATCAAATGGGAGCATGTTTTATTTCCTGCAAATGGAAATTACGCGGTTCTTTCAGTTCGCGCAACTCCACAATTGAGTGAGCGGCCGATCCTCCGTCTCAACTCGGAACTTCCTTTCATTATATTCCTGGAATGAAACAGGTTGGCGTACTTCAAGGACGTTCTGAGATATTCCCGCGCCGACGCGAAAAGACGAAAATCGTAGCGCGGGCCAGATCGGTTGCGGAGGGCAGAAAGAGAATGCTGTGCATAATCAGGTACTTCTCCGCTTTTTCTACGTGCGGACCAGGAGATTGGCAGATCGTTTACACATCGGAATGACACCTTGGCGGGGTGCCGATTAGAGCCTTCGGGGGATGGTGCCGGGGCAACATTTACCTCATCATTTGAACATGGATCGAAACACAAGACCTCCTCGCATCGGCGATCGCGTTCGGATTTCCGGCTTTCTGGGAATGTTTGAAATTGTTCAGATACGCCAGGACGGATTAATGACCGATCTGAAACACCTTGGATTTTCGGGGCCGGATTACATCGAGAGAGAAATTCTTTCAAAAGAGTTGATATACGAGGATCAACCAGAATTTTCCCAGTCTTCCCGTTAACCTCAATTGGGGCAGGGACGTCCGGAGCAGGCTGATCGCCTGATTTCAGATGGGTTTTCACGCCTGTGAAAAGCCCGCTTGCATGAGCCTTATGTCTGATATGCGACATACATTTGACGCGCCCGCGCCTCACACTATAATTACGAAATAACGAATCAATTGAGTCAGTCTGCGATTTCCCGATTTTCGGGTTTCCCCTTGGCTTTGAACCAACCCCTTCGCTTCTCTGCCGAAGAAGAACGGCATTTCGGATCGTGATTTTGCGAGGAATGGACATGGAATCCAAGTCGAAGCATCGCGTCTTTGTCGTTGACAACGAGCACATGATCGCGTGGAGCCTCGCCGAAATCCTGAACAATAAGGGATTTGATGCAACCCCCTTCACGAAGCCCATTGATGCGTTGGACGCCGCCAGCCAGAAGCCTTTGGATCTGCTCATCTCGGATATCGTGATGCCGAAGATGTCGGGCACGGAATTGGCGATTCAGGTAATCGAAAAGCATCCTGCGTGCAAGGTGGTCTTGTTTTCCGGGCAGGCGGGAATGGGAGATGTGCAGGCTGTCGCGGAGAAGTATAAATTCGAGGTTCTTCTGAAACCCGTCCATCCAGTGGCGCTGCTGAAAAGGATCCAGACGGCGTTTGGGATTGAAGCCTGACGTTCGAATCCACGGATAGCCATCGCGCACTCTGAATTGGTTTGCCTTCGATTCCGGTGAGAATGCCACGCCCACAAATCTCTGCACCCTCCAAGCCCATGCGCGAATCAAAGCCAGCACAGGAGAAACATCTGCATGGCTCAGAAAATTGCATTTATTACTGGCGGGAACCGTGGGCTCGGATTCCAGACCGCGCTGGACCTCAAGGATTCGAATATCAAGGTAGTTATTGGCTCGCGCGACCTGGCGCAGGGCGAGAAGGCCGTTGAAAAGTTGCGTGCTGCGGGAATCGATGCCGACGTACTTCAATTTGACGTTACCAAACCGTCCGATTACAAGGCCGCCTACGACTACTTCAACTCACGATACGGGCGTCTCGACATTCTTGTGAACAACGCGGGCGTTGCTGCGGGTACTTTTCCCGGCACGGGCCCGGAGCACTCGGCGGGTGAGGTTTCGTCTGAGGTGCTGCATAAGGTATTCGAAACCAATTTTTTCGCCGTGGTTGCGCTCACGGATGCACTCCTGCCGCTGGTGAAGAAGAGCGCGGCCGGCCGGATCGTGAATCTGTCTAGCATTCTCGGCTCGCTGACGCTGCAGGGGGACCCGAACTCGCCGATTTACCATGCGAAGTCGTTCGCTTACGATGCGTCAAAGACGGCGCTGAACGCTTTCACCATCCACCTTGCTTATGAGTTGCGGGACACCAGGATCAAGGTCAACTCCGCACACCCAGGCTGGGTCAAAACCGATATGGGTGGAGACCAGGCAACGATGGAACTGAGTGAGGGTGGAAAGACGAGCGCTGCCCTGGCGACGCTGCCCGATGATGGGCCTTCGGGAGGGTATTTCCACCTGGGCAAGCCGCTGCCGTGGTAGCTGAAAGACAGGGAACAGGGATCAGGGAATAGGGAATAGAAAAACAGCGGGGTTCGCGGGGCGGCCTGCTTAAAAGTGGGTTGCTCTGCTTGGGAAGAGCGAATCTGGCGTGACATGGAGCACGAACGCCAGCGCCGCGAGCACCGCCGCATAGTAGAGGCATGTTCCCCAGTCTTCGCGTGTCGGCTTGTCGTTTGTAAACAGCCGGTAGATCATTCCTGCGGCGACGAGAAGGAAGATCAGGCTGCCCGTGTAGGCCCACAGTCCGATGGCAACGGCCAATAGCGTGGCACGGCCGGCCACGCCCAGCGCGGTTGCAGCCTTGCCACCGTCCAGCATCCACACCGGAATCAGGTTGAGTACGTTGAGCCTGGCGCCCGTGTACGCGAGTGCCGCCCACAGCAGGTCGCCGGTTTGCACGTAGATGAGATAGCATCCGGCTGCGGCGATCCAGCCGGCGAGCGGCCCGGCAAGGCTGATTTGGGCCATGGTTCGCGGCAGCACATTCATTGCCTTCCACTTGACATAAGCGCCGAGTCCGGGCAGAAATACCGGCAATTCCGCCTGCAAGCCGCGACGCTTGAGGTCGATGTAGTGACCCATCTCGTGGATCAGGATGCAGACCGCGAAGCCGACTCCGAAGCGCCATCCCCAAAGTGCGACATACAAAGCAATGAAGCCAAAGAAGCTGAGCAGAAATTTGAGCTTGAAGAGCAAAAGCAGGAGGCCTTTGCCCTTTAGCAGCAACAGCGCAACGGGACCCAGCGGACCTAGTCTTCGGACCCAATTGGGTTTGGCAGACATGGCAGGCTGCGGTCCCGAAACAGTGGGAGGACTTCCCTGCAGCTTCGACCTGACCCAGGCCGCTTGGGTGGAATCGGGTGGCAAGAGTTGGAGCGCGTTGTTCCACTCCTCGCGTGCTGCGGCGAAGTCCCCTTTGGCTTCAAGCGCATTGGCCTTGTCAGCAAGCTGGTTGAGTTGGTCGCCGTAGACGAGAGCGTGGCACTCGGGGCAGGCCAGGACACCGAGCGGCAAGCCGGCACGGCAGTCGGGACACTTGTCGGGTTGAGGAGGAATCACTTTGGCCAGCTTGCCTTCAGGCGCCTGATCTTGCGCTCGAGTTTAGAGCGCTTCTATTAAATGTAGTACGGGCCGGCCACGACGAGCCGCCTGGCCGCCGTGATTCTCCAGGCAAAACGGATGCCGGCGCCCAGGATGATGAGTCCGATGATGCCGGATAGTCCGCTGGTTAACTCAATGAAGGGAGAAAAAATGCCCCGTAGAGCCAACTCCGGAAGCTTGCTGACCCAGTCGACTTCCTGCGCGGGCGCAAGATCCGAAATCCTGATGGGGATTGCCGCGAGCGAGATGGCCCCGTATGTGAGGGCCACGGCGGCAATCTGGTAGCGCAGGCCTCCGACACCGTTGGAGCCTTTCATCATGGCCTTGCCGACGAGCCAGCCCACAGCGACGGCAACATAGCCAAAATAAAAGTGGGTGGCGATGGTGAATCCCGCGTAGACAAAAAGACCGAGAACCGCCGCGCCCGCGCCGTAAAGCAGCCCTTGTACAAAAGCCGCATGCCCACCATCCGCGGTGCCTGCCTTCGCCTTGGCGGCGCAATCAGGACACACCGGGCGCCCATTCAATTTGAAGAATTCAAGGGGAAGTTGATTGAGGCAGATTTGGCAACTCGGCGCTGCCGTTGACTGCGCATACTCCACCTTGGCAAATTGCGGCGGCCGTTTCACTGGCTCAGCCGCAGCTTTTTCGAGCTCATCCAAACCCGTGATGGGTTTCCATTGTTCTGGCATATTGCTGGGAGCTTAGCACACTTCTCGTGGGGTTCTTGTGTTAAAACGCACCGGCAGTGGAGGGAAATGCGACAGAAGTAATCGCAGCCTGGTTGCTTTCGTGCGCGCCATTGCGTTGATGAAATCGAGCGCCGCGACCTAATGAATTGGCGCATTACTCCGGTTTTCGCGCCTTCTGTTGGAGAGCGGCTTTAGTGGCCCCCGCCGTCTGCGGAGTAGACCTGTTTTCCGGATACAAATGTTTCAAGTACGGCTGTATGCAGCAGGTCCGGAGCGGGGACTTTGTAGAGGTCGCGGTCGACCAAGATCAAGTCGGCATCGTAGCCGGGGGCCAGCTTGCCTTTGTGTTTCTCGGCAAACTCCGCGTAAGCGGAGCCTTGCGTATAGGCGTAGAGGGCCTGGCCACGGGTGAGCTTGTTTTCAGGAAAGTAAGTTTTAGTTCCCGCTTCATTTTTGCGGGTGACGGCGGAGTAGAGGCCGCGAAAGGGCGTGATGGGCTCAACGGGATAATCGGTGCCGAAAGCGAGGGGGACGCCGGCATCGAGAAAGGCTTTCCAGGCGTAGGAGTAAGCGGCGCGTTGAGGACCGAGGCGGGATTCGGCCCAGTTCATGTCAGTCAGCAGGTGGCTCGGCTGCATGGAGGCGATCACGCCGAGGCTTTTGAAGCGTGGGATATCGGCCGGGTTGACGACCTGAGCGTGTTCGATGCGGTTGCGCGGTGGAAGGCCCGCCAGATTTGGATAGCAGGGCGAGCCGTCTTTCAGCTTACACAGAGCGGGAGAAGTGGCAGCCGATTTTGAGGGAGCAGAGTCCTTCGGGCAGGGAAACTTTTCATCCCAGATTTGGTACTCGCTGGCAGGACGGCATCCACCGAATTGACTCTGCGACTGATTGTGGGGCATTGCCATATTCTTGGGCTGCTGGGCGAGTGTGAAGGCGTCAAGGGCCATGGCCGTGGCTTTGTCGCCTATGGCGTGGAAGCCTAGCTGAAAACCGAATTGCGCTCGCTCGACGGCCATTTTGTTGAGCTGATCCTGCGTGTACTGAGGAAGGCCGGTGTTACCGGGGTCGTCGGCGTAGGGCGCGTTCAATGCGGCGGTGCGGGAGCCGAGCGAACCATCCATGAAGCCTTTGAGGAAGCCGGTGTGGAGCATGGGGTCATTGCGGTCGTGGTGATTGCGCATGCGGATGAGATCGGGCAGCGGCGCCTTGAACGGCAGCCACTCCGAAATACGCAGATTCAATTTGCCTTCCTTCTCCAACTCCTCGAAGACAAGGAAATCGTCCCAGTCGCTGAAGTCCTGGACACTGGTGACGCCGTGAGCGAGGGCGTCGGTAATGGCGAGTTGGTCGCCGCGAAGGCGCTGGTCGTGGCTGGGGGGCGGGATGACCTTTTCGATGAGATCCTGCGCCGATTCACGGAGAATGCCTGTGGGTTCGCCGTTGGAGTCGAGATCGATAGCGCCGCCTTGCGGAGGGACGGTTTTGCCGGTGATGCCGGCGGCTTTGAGGGCCGCAGTGTTGGCGATGGCGATGTGGCCATCGATGCGACCTAAGAACGCAGGGTGGTCGTTTGTGACTTTGTCGAGGTCCTGCCGGGTGGGAAGGATTTTGCTGGCCCAGAGGGTGTGATCCCAGTTGCCGCCGGTGAGCCAGTTCCCTGCTGGGACGTTTGCGGCGAAGGTCTGGATTTTGGCGAGCATTTCGGCGAGAGACAGGACGCCCGTGAGGTCGACATTGAGCTTGGTTTGGCCGGCGCTGCCCAGGTGGACGTGGGCGTCGTTGATACCGGGAAATATATAGGAGCCGCTTCTCGCAGTGGCCAGATCGCGCAGATGGGTTTTTGGGCCGGCGAGCTTTTTGATCGCTTCGGTGGTGCCGACAGCGAGTACTTTGCCGTCGGCGATGGCGATGGCCTGGACGGTTTGGGGCTTGTCGGTCTCAAGGCCGACGCCGGTGTAGATCACGCCGTTGAAAAAGATGACGTCTGGGGCGGTGGTCGGTTTAGCGGATGCGGAGTTTGCTGGCTTGGCGGGAAGGTGTTTTGCGGTTGGTGTTTGAGCGGGACAGAGACACGCGGCCAAGGATGCGGCGAGGAAGGCAGAAAGAAAACGCATGGGCGGAGTTTAGCAGACCACCTGCGGTGGGGCAGACGCTCGCGGGAGCTCGCACGAGCTTTAAGCTTTCCCCGGTCCCCAAGTGCGCGGGACGTTGGGCTCCAAGCTAATTTGAACTTCCCTTTCTCGGCATCAGGAGCCAAACCAATAGGGCAAATGCGACGGCGGAGAGGATTAGGAGCCACCACGGGTGAAATAGGATCGGGAAGAAGGCCAATAGAGCAATCAATAACCAGAAACGCCACCCTCTTGGCATGCTCTTTACACTTCCCTTTCGGTTTCACGCTCCGCTGCTCTTTGAAATGCTACCAAATCTGAAATCTCTTGCAGCTCCTTCACGGGTACCAGTGGAATGCCTATTGTTCGGCGGCCCATTGGGTCATTGCCAAGGTCAGGAGGAGGACTCTGCGGAGGCCCATTTCCCTTTCCTGGGCGGAATACCACTCGGCGATGGTGTGCGCTCCTCCGCCGAGTCCGCCTGCGCCCATGGAAAGCGATTGAACGCCGAGCGACAGGGGGATGTTGGCGTCTGTCGAACCCAGGCGGAGATCGGTGTGGAGGCCTAGATGGCGATCGACGGCGCGGAGAGCGTCGAGTAATGGGGCGTCGGCGGGGAGATGCGCGGCTGGCCGGTCTCCGATTTTGTCTATAGAAAATGACAAGAGTCCGCGGCTGCGAACGGCAGGAGACCTGATGCCTTTATTTGCAGCGTCTACTGCGTCTTCGACGGCGCGGTGGAGGGCGACCTCAAGGCGTAAAAGCTGTTCGGGGCTGGTGGAGCGGAAATCGATGGAGGCGTTGACGCTTTCGGGAATGGAGTTGACGCTGGTTCCACCGTGGATGGTGCCGATGTTGAACGTGGTGCGCGGTTCCTCAGGGAGCGGGGTCTGAGCAAGGATCGAAAGGGCTGAGGCAAGCGCGGTAATGGGATTTGGAGTTCCCGCGTCAGTGAAGCTGTGGCCGCCGGGGCCGGTGACGGTGACGCGGTAACGAACGCTGCCTAAGGCCTGGGTCACAGCTGAATCGGCTCCCGCGCCGTCAAGCACAATGTGCGCGGCGATGCGGCCAGCAAGAGCATGATCCTCGTATAGATGGCGCACTCCGCGCAGGTCACCTTCTCCTTCTTCGCCTACATTGCCGACGAGGATGATGGGCGCCGGCAGCTCGACGTTGGCTTGAACCAGAGCGTGGGCGATGGCCAGCATGCCCACCACGCCGGCACCGTTATCGCATGCGCCGGGCGCTTCGAGCCGATCGCCATCGATTACCGGGTTCAACGGAGTTTCCGCGGGGAATACCGTGTCAATGTGAGCGGAGAGGATGACTACGGGGCCTGTACTGTCGGGATGGATTTGTTTCGAGGGAATAAATCCGAAGACGTTGCCAATGGAGTCGGTATGCACTCGTTCGAGGCCGGCCTCGGTGAAGCGGGCGTGGAGCCAGACGGATCTGGCGGCTTCTCCGAAGGGAGGGGCGGGAATGGCGACAAGTCCCGCCTGCCAATCCATGATGGTTTTTGGGTTGCGGTGAATCCAGGCAAATGCGCCGTGGACGGGCCGCTGAGAGGCGAGACCGGTGACACAGGAGAAGGCCGAATTGGCCGCGAGCCAGGGCATGGGTTGGTTTCAGGGTAGCAGGACGGGGATAGGGACTGAGGAACTAAGGGCTAACGGACCGTTCAACTCAGATCCTTCTTGAAGCGGCGCATCAGGAGGGATTTCATATCCCGTCTCCCGTCGGCGATCAGGGCAATGAATACCGTGCTTGCTCGAATACGGTAGACAATCCTGTATGGCTTGAAGAATATTTGCCGATAGGCGAAGTTTTCCAAACTTAGGAGCTCCGGCGGATGCGCACCGCGTTGTGGGGACTCTCGCAGTTTGAGGGCTGCCCGAACAATCTCCCGGGCCACATAGTCGGCATTCTCCCGTGAATCGTTCTTGAGAATATAGGCATGAATACTACGCAGATCCCTGTGTGCTCCAGCGGAAAACCGAACGAAGAAGGCCATCAGGCCTCTGAGGCCTCGACACCGAACTCTGCCATAACGACCTCGATGGGAACTGTGTCCCCATTTTCAATTTCCTTTTCGGCCATAGCCAGAACCTTCAACAATGCCTGAGTTTCATCCATCATCTCTTCGTAGCTGGCCACATCAAGCAGTACCGCCCGCGCCTCGCCATTCTGGGTGATGATGATCGGCTCACGCTCCTCTGTAATCCGGTCAAGGAGTTCGGCGGCGTGCGCCTTTACGTAGCTTATCGGCTTTATTTGAGTGGAAAAGCGCATGAGTAGCTCCAAAAAGATCTTTTCTGGTCTAAATATAGTCTTTATTAAGTGTGATTGAAGGACTTTATTTGGTCCTGCCCCTTTCGAAGTGTTCGTCATACTCGACCGAATGGAGAAAGAGGCCGCGGGCCGGGGCGGTGGGGCCGGCGGCGGCGCGGGAGCGTGCGGCCAGGATGGATGGGATTACTTCCGGCTGGATCCGGCCGCGGCCGACGTCGAGCATGGTTCCTACCAGGTTGCGGACCATGTGGTGAAGAAAGCCGCTGCCTCGGACGCGGTAGACAAGGAGATCGGCAGACTCGGTCTGGCGAGCCTCCCAGGTTGAGGAGAATATTGTGCGGATGGTCGGCGGCCTTGGGGGCTCGACTTGAAAATCCGCTCGCGGAAGCGGCCGGAGATCGGGGCCGACATCCGGATTGCGTGTCGCGATACTCAGGTCGGGGTCGGTGGCGGCGAAGCTCAGGAAATCGTGCTCGCCTTCGAAGAGCTTTGCTGACGTTTGCAGGGCCTCCACGTCCATTGGCCAAGGGCAAGCAAGAACATACCGGGCAAGCGTTGGTGGGCAGATTGCGTCCTGAAACACCCGATATTCGTAGGTCTTGGCGACTGCGGAGTGGCGCGCGTGAAATGTGTTTTGCACGATTTTCGCGTCAATGACCCGGATGGAGGGATGCAGGGTTCGATTGAGAGCCCGCAGCAGGTTTTCAGGAGGAATACCGGCCTGGAGAACGAAGCTGGCTACCTGGGCAACGGCGTGCACACCGGCGTCGGTGCGTCCCGAGCCCTGGGGCAGCGGAGATTCGCCGGTGACGCGGTCGAGGGCAGCCTGGAGTTCGCCCTGGACAGTGGGATTCCCCGGCTGTATCTGCCAGCCGTGAAAATCGGTGCCGTCGTAAGCGAGGGTGAGCTTCCAGGTTTGAGGAGCGGGGCCGGGTTCGTTCAAGTCATTCAAGGGTTTTCGCTTTGATGACAGGGTACCTGATGGTAATGCCGGATGCGAAAGCCGGGAGGTCCCGGTGCGATATACTCAGCTTTCCGGCTAACCCAAAGAGTTCGTCGCAAGAGTGCTTTGGGGTTAAATACTGGGGAACGAAGTAAGAGCCGCGCGCGTACTGACAGATAATCGGTTATTTCGCGCCGGGCTGGGAACGAAAAAGGTACCAGCGAGTCATAAATTTGCGTCCGGAAGGGCTCTCCGGGCGTCTTGAAGAATGGCACCCCACATGCCTCAGCCTTTCATGGAGAGGAACCATGCAATCGTTCGGTACACGTGTGTTTGATTTTGAGAATGAGACCGCAGGCGTGAGCCTTGCAAAAACGGGGCGCGGGCAGGCAGGCAAGAAGCTGCGCGCAGTGGCGGCGGTGCTGCTGACATTGGCGGCGGGTGCGCCTTCAGGGTATGCACAACAAGGAACGGTCCAGACGCCGACCAAGCCGGCGTCCGACTTGCCGTCGGAGCCGGCGCCAGTGCTGACCCAACCGCTCAACTTGCGGCAATCGGCGCGCGATTATTCAAAGCCGGCGGGGAGTTGGCTTCGAAACCCGGTCAAGGTATACAGCCCTACCACTGTGCCCGGCGCGAGCTTTCAAAACTCGCCGCGCCTTGCTGACATGGTAAAGAATGGCAAGATCTATCTGAGCCTTTCCGATGCGTTGGCCCTGGCTCTTGAGAACAACTACGATATCGCCATTTCCCGCTATTACATGGATCTGGCAGACCTGGATATTTTGCGTGCCAAATCCGGACAGCTGTTGCAAGGCTCGGGAGCGACGATCAACACCTCGACGCAGGGCGGATATACCTCCTCGACGAATGCCGGCGGCGGGCCGGGCGGAGTGGCAGGTGGGTCGGCAGCGGGCGCGGGTGGGTTGACACTGACCGCATCGGGCGCAGGGCCCGCACCGGAGAACATGGATCCATACGTGACCAGCATGATCCAGTTGGAGAGGTCCGAGCAGCCGCAAACCAGTGCCTTTGTCCCGAGAGGGTTCCAGAACACAGACCAATACAATTTCACCTATAACCAGGGTTTCGTCACCGGCACGTCGCTGGCGGTTGGCTTCAATAACTCCCGGGTAACGTCGTCGAGTGAGTTTAATATTTACAGCCCGGAACTCGACTCGAACTTCAAGGCCACAGTGACTCAGCACCTGTTGCAGGGGGCAGGGATCTGGGTCAATAAGCGGTTCGTTTATCAAGCCATCAACAATCGCCGGATCACCGACTCTACCTTTCGCCAGCAGATTCTGTACACCGTGAACCAGGTTGAGAACATCTACTGGGGCTTGGTGAACGCCTATGAAGACGTGCAGGCGAAGGAGCGGGCCTTAGCACAAAGCACGCAGGTAGCTGGAGATAACCGCAAGCAGTTGCAGATTGGCACGATGGCTCCGCTGGACGTGCTGAATGCCGACCAGGCTGTGGCATCGGACAAGCAGGCGCTGATCAGCTCACAGAGCACGCTGAACTACCAGCAGCAAATCATCAAGCAGGCGATAGCGCGCAACCTTAATGATCCGGCGCTTGTGGCGGCGGCAGTGATTCCCACCGATCGGGTAAGCATTGAGCAGATTCCCGAAGAAAGTCAGCCGGTGGATGAGTTGGTGCAGGAGGCGTTTAAACAAAGCCCGGTGCTGGAGCAGGCAGCGTTGACGCTGAAGAATTGGGAGATCAGTCTCCGTGGCGCAAAGAACGCGCTGCTTCCCACTCTGGATGTGTCTGGGTTCTACGCGGGAACCGGGATCGGCGGTGCGCAAAGTCCCGATTGCTTCAACCTATTTTCGGGGACGGCATGCCCTCCCAATTTCTACCCGTCAACGAGCTACCCTGGCACATTGCAGGGCATGCTCAATAACACTTCTCCAGATAAGGGCGTAACTTTCAACGTCAACATTCCGCTCCGTAACCGGCCGGCCCAGGCGCAGCAGGCGCAAGCGCTCATCGAATACCGGCAGGCCGAATTGCATCTGGAACAGCTTTATACGCAGATCCGCATCAGCGTGGTGAACGCGATGTATGCACTGACCAATGACCGGGCGCTGGTCCAGGCTTCGATTGCAGCCGAGGATTATGCCCAACAGAACCTGGATGCGGAACAAAAGAAGCTGCACCTCGGCGCTTCGACTACTGCGCTTGTTTTGAATCAGCAGCGAAGCCTTGCTTCAGCGGAGAACGCGTTAAATCAGGCGAACGCAACGTATGCGAAGGACCGGGCTGGACTCTACCAGATACTTGCCACCACGTTGCAGCACTATGGCATTGACCTGACTGACGCGGCGACGGGGAATGTGAAGGCAGAGCCGGTGATTCCGGGCGTAACGGCTGCGAAGCCGGGCAAGGAGCCGACCACTGCGCCACCGCCGACCGCACCTCCGCCACCGCCTACTACACCACAGTAAAGGCAATTAACTCAAAAGCCCCGTCCAGCTCGCGCTGGACGGGGCTTTTGTTTTTCGAGGAGAACCAGGAAACGGCCTAACGTTCGGCGACCATGTCCAGCAGATCAAAGAATTCCGGGAAGCTGATGCCGGCTGATTCGGAGCCTTGAATCAGGGTTTCGCCTTCGGCGCGAAGGGCCGCGATGCTAAAGGCCATGGCGATGCGGTGATCGCCGCCCGAGTCGATAGTGGCTCCATGAAGGGACTGTCCACCGGGGACATCCAGGCCGTCCTCGAACTCTTCGACTTCAGCGCCCATGGCGCGCAGATTTTTCACCACCAAGGCAATGCGGTCCGATTCCTTAACGCGAAGTTCTTTGGCGTCGCGGATGCGGATGCCGCCGCTTGTGTAGGGCGCGATGGCGGCGAGAACGGGCAACTCATCGATCAGCTGAGCGGCGAGCGCGCCGCTGACTTCTGTCGATCCGAGGCCCTCGGCTGGCGCCGAAATCTGGACTGTCCCGACCAACTCGGCGTTCTTCTCTTCCAGATTGAGGACGCTGATTTTTGCGCCGAGTGCGGTGAGCACGTCAAGCAGCGAGGCCCTCGTGGGATTGAGGCCGAGCGAATCGAGCAACAGGCTGGAACCGGGAAAGATGGCCGCGGCACAGAGGAAGAAGGCGGCAGAAGAAATGTCGCCGGGGATTTGCGCATCGATCGCGCGAAGACTCTGCGGACCGCTGATGGAAATGGAATCAATAGTGCGGGTCAGCGTGGCGCCAAAGGCGCGAAGCGCAAGTTCACTGTGGTCGCGCGTACGGACCGCTTCGCGAACCGTTGTTGTTCCGGCGGTCTGAAGGCCAGCCAACAGGATGCAGGTCTTGATCTGGGCGCTGGGTACGGGGGTGGTGTAGTCGATGGGGTTTAGCGGGCCGCCTTCGATGGTGATGGGGGCATGACCTTCAGTGAGAGTGAGTTGTGCGCCCATGGCTGCAAGGGGCTTGCGGATGCGCTCCATTGGGCGGCGCGATAGGGATGCGTCGCCGATGAGCGTGAAGCTTCCCATCTGAGGCGCGAGAAGGCCCGAGATAAAGCGCATGGTGCTGCCGGAGTTGCCGCAATCGAGTGGGTGGCTGGCAGGAATGACGTGGCCCGCGATGCCTGTGACCTCTACAGAATTGGCGCTGGATTTGTTGACTTTCGCGCCGAGGGCCTCCATGCATGCGAGGGTGGATGCACAGTCGGCACCGGTGGAGAAGTTGGTGAAGTGCGAGGTGCCTTCCGCGAATGCGGCGAGCATGCCGTAGCGATGGCTGATGGACTTGTCGCCGGGGAGGCGCAGGCTTCCATAGATGTTGCGGGCGGGTCGGATGAGTCGTTCTTCAGTGGCGGTATGCAAAGGAGGCTCCGGGCGTCTGGTATCCCTTTAAGTTTATCGGAACGGGCTTCAGAGTTTAGAAATTGCCGGGTGTTGTGCGACATTATCCTCTGACGACAATGTCCGTCTAAACCCATGATGGCTGGATCGCATCCGAATTTTAAGTAGATAGCAACTTCTAACGTGTGGAACCGAGGGCGGGACTGATCAGACTCAAAATCAAACTTTACGGCGAGCGGTTCGGCTCGGAGGGCCCAGGTCTGAAAACAGGCCTGTGGCTGGTTTTTCTGACTATTTCTGGATGGTCAACCGGGATCTGGGCGCAGCAGGGCTTGTTGCCGATTACACCTCAGGCTACAGCATCCCTTCCGGACAGTCCCGAACCGCAGGTGCCTCTTGGGATGAGCGAATCAGCTACAGAGCCGAACTCTGAAGATCACTCGACTGGAACCATTCGGGGCGTTGTGGTGGACAAGGATGGGAGCGTCTGCGAAGGCGCGAAGGTGGCGCTGGCACAGGCGGCCCCCGGCGGCCAGGGGTTGCGAACTGCAACATCCGACAGCAATGGAAGGTTCAGTTTCTCCAATGTTCCCGCGGGAAACTTCACTCTGACGATCACCTCCACGGGATTTGCTACACAGGTTGTGACCGGCGTAATTCATGCGGGTGAGGAGTTCACCGCGCAGTCGATCGTGTTGCCGGTGACAAGCAGCAGCGAAGTGAAGGTGACGGCGTCGCAGGTGGAGATTGCCACTGAGCAGGTGAAGGCGGAAGAACAACAGCGTGTGCTCGGGTTGATTCCAAATTTTTACGTAAGCTATTCGCCCAACCCGGCTCCGCTGACAAGCCGGCAGAAATTCGGGATGGCGTGGAAGACCTCGATTGATCCGGTCACCTTCGTAATGACTGGGATTTTTGCCGGTGTGGAGCAGGAGGAGAACACCTTCAGCGGCTATGGACAAGGGACCGAGGGTTACGCCAGGCGCTATGGCTCTGCCTATGCCACGGGCTTCATCAGCACGATGCTGGGTGGCGCCGTTCTGCCGGCGTGGTGGAAGCAGGACCCACGATACTTTTACAAGGGGACGGGTTCAACCCGATCGCGGACTCTATACGCGATTGCCAATGCGGTGATCTGCAAGGGCGACAACGGCAAATGGCAGCCGAACTACTCCGGCATCGTGGGCGGATTGGCGGCAGGCGGGATCGCCAATCTTTACTACCCGGCGAGCGACCGCGATGGCTTGAGACTGACGTTTGAGGATGCGGCGATCGGCACGGCGGAGAGCGCAGTTGAAAACCTGATTCAGGAATTTGTTGTGAAAAAGCTTACGCCGAAGATTCCAAATTATGGGTCGGGGAAGCCGTAGGTTTCGATACAGCCTTGAAGGTGTCCGCAAAGTCGAGGAAACTGCTCAGCCTTGCCGCACAGACGCGCCGAACGCCTCCGATTGGCGGAGCAGATTATCGGAAGACGTAGCGTAGTCCGAAGTTTGGAAAAATCGGCGATTGCTTGATGGTGGTAACAAGACAATGTGTCCGGGGCATATACGCGTATGAGAGGAAATTCGACCGATTGAGAATGTTGTTCACTCCTGCGTAGATCTCCAAGTGGAGACCGTGAACGATGGCGTCCTTATTCATTTGAGCGTCGAGCCGAGCATAGTAAGGCGCTCGCACAGCGTTCATCTGGGTGACGTCATAGATGGGCCGGTTCTGGGCAATCGATTCGGTCATATTGAACGGGGTGTAGGGGCGGCCTGTTGCGTATCCATACCTTGAGGAGAGTTCGTAGCCGTGTCCGAAGCGCTTGAGCGCCACCAGGTTCAGAATCCACGGCAGGTCAAAATTGCTGGGCCGCGGGACGTGATCGAGCCCCTCGAACATTGCTCGCGAATAAGCCAACGATCCCCTGACAGTCAGACTGGAACCGATGCGACTAAGGTCGGATAGTTCGATCCCGGAGGATTTGCCGGAACCGCCGCTGTTCATCGGCAGCCAGACAAATTGCTGACCGAGCATATCCACCATGTCATGCAGATTTACCGACGGATACTCTGTGGACGCGGGAATGCCTGTGTACTGCTTGTTGTAAGCTTCAATACGGATCTGAGAAGAGCGCACAAAGCCGAAATCCATCCCGGCAACTTCGTGGGTTGAGCGCATCGGCAGCATCAACCGATTTTCGGGATCGGCAAGCATATACACCGATGGAGGCATCTGCGCGTAGCTGGCATAAGCAACATGAATCCCCATGAATTCCCCAAGGCTGTATCGCAGGCTTAAGCGAGGGGTAATTGTTGCGTGGTTGCCGAATGCGAATGTTTGCACCCGTGCCCCGGCACTCAGCTCGAGTGGCTTGAGCGGACGCCCTGTAAGTTGTGCGTAGGACCCAGTCTCTCCGGTGGAGAAGTCCGAGGCGAAGGAGTTGGAATCAGCGCGAACCTCATCACCGGAATACGGCGAGAATGCGCCGATCGGTTGCTGAATCTGATAGTTCGGACGTTGCAACCAGAAAGCGCTGCCGGCCGACAACGCAAATCGGCTGGTAGCCAATTCATAACGGTAGCCGGCGTTGCTGAATGCGTTGTTGGAGTCTTCCATATAGACTGGCGTTTGAATGGCCAATGCCGCGGGAATGGGGCACATCCCAACGCCTGGAATGACGTTCAGAGGGTTGAGTATCTGCTCCTGCTGGTGGATGTGGTCAACCTGTTCCGAGTCACTGACGCTGGCCACGCCAAACGCATGTGTCGAATAGACGCGCTGATATTCTGCCCCTGTCGTTTCGCGCCAGGCGGAGTACTGCGAATCGATTGAACTTGTCTCCCAGGTATCGCCTGCGCACGGGGTTACCTCGATCGAATCCCATCCTGCAACCTGCAACAGTGTCAGTCGGTTTCCGGAGGATTCGTTGCGGCGGTAGCGCGTCACTTCGTTGGTATAGGACGGTAACCCACCCAAACCCATTTGGAAACTGTTGCCCATCAGGTTCATGATGCCGTGGTGCGCCGAGACGAGCAGATCTCCGGCCTGCACCGATCTTTCCGCGAGCCCGCCGAATCCCTGAATCCCCAAATCCAGTTCCGCATGACCGCCCGCGTAGGTTGAGTCCAGCGTCTGAATCTCGGTTACCGATGAGAGCCGCTCCGGATAGCGCGCGTCGTAACCTCCGGTGTACAACTTGATCGCTTGAACGATTCCTGCGTCGACCATGGGAGCAAAACCGCCCGTTGTGCCAAGAGTCGCCACGTGATTGATATTCGGGACTTCAATGCCATCCACCAGGAAGAGGTTCTCCATCGGGTGACCGCCACGAACCAATATTTCATTGCTGAGGTCGCTTGTGGCCACCACGCCCGGCAAAACCTGGAGGAATCTTGAAATGTCTCCAAATGATCCCGCCGTGGAAATACACTCCTGGCCGCCCGCTTCAAATGGTACCGGCTGGCTAGTCTCCAACTCCCCTTCCTTGCTGTGGACTTCAACTGTGGTTGTGGTTGGGGTGAAGTGGTTAGCAAGGGCATTAAACAACGACGTGGGCTGCGATGGGTTTCCAGATGCGAGACTTCGAGGTGCTGCGGTTGGGGGTGCCAGCGAGGTTGCGGCGGTCACGGCCGCCGGGGGAACCGGGATGGTGGGATCTGTCTTTACCGCGCTCGCGAGCGAATCGTGCTGAGGACCGACGGCTTCGTGATCTGTACGGGAGCCATTTGCAGTTCGCGCTTCATGGCTTTTAGCGGCTACGTTGTTCGCACTCACTGCGGGAGGCTGCGTTTGGCTCCAGGAAGAAAGAGAGTGCGACAAAAAGACAAGCGATGACACCAACAATAGATTGCAAGGAAGACCTGATCGGACAATGCCGCAAGCGATGTTGGAAAGAAGGCGAGTTGGCTGAGAAGAGCGGTTCCCAAAGTCTGACATGAATCCCCCAAACAAACGAAAATCGTCGACGCAGAATTCGCTTGATCGCGATTGTTTGGGGTTACAGGATGCATCTGAAATGCCACGGCAAAACAAGTTCAGCTCTTGAATCGCTAAACGGTGGACTTTGAATCTCGACGGCCCCAGTATGCGAATTCAGACAAGACGGTACCTTGGTAACCTGTCGAGACACTTCTCAATCGAGCGTGGACGGCAGTAACTCTAACCTTCAGATAGTAAAGGCCTGAGTCTGATTCCAAGGGTGAATAATCTAAACAGAGATTAGCGCATATTTAGCCCCGCCGATGTGACTTTGGTCACTCAATGGATACGTCATGGTAATTCATTTTTAGTTACCCTTTTAATCCAATTCATGTGAACGGACGGAGCTCGTGATAGTTCCTGGGCGTAAAGATTTGCAGACTCTAAGACTGAACGACTTGCAGACCGGTGCATTTAGCGCATGTGCGAAGGTTCGAGATCAGATTTCTCATTCGCGGGTAGGCAGGGATTTGATTTTGCTAATGGGTCTGGAAACTGAGATTCGCTTTACCGAACACGCAGGACGATGATGGTCTCGTCGTCGAAGCGGTCGTGATCGCCCTGAAAACGGCCTACATCCGAAAGAATTGCGTCGGCAATTTCCTGCGCGGGACGATCGCGATGGGCGCAGAGCATGCCGGATAGGCGATCTTCGCCGTAGGACTCCCCCTCTGCATTATCGGCGTCCAGAATTCCATCCGAGACAAAAACGATGGCGTCGCCGGGCTGGGTGGCAACGCTGAATTCTTCATACGTAACGTTGGGGAACATGCCGAGAGGAAAACCTTCCGCCTTGACAGTGACAGATTCGCCTGCACGACAAAAGACAGGCTGGATTGCGCCGGAGTTGGCTACTTGCAGGGTTTGGTTTTCATCGTTCCAGAGGGCGAAGAGGAGCGTGACGTATTGCGACTCGAGCTTGCGCTCCTGCAGAGCGTCATTGAGGATGACAAGCATTTCAGCGGGGTTGGGTTGGCTCACTGCGGCTGTACGCATGATGCCGCTGACGAGGGCGGCGAAAAGAGCGGCGGGGGCGGCTTTCCCGCTGACATCGCCGAGGACGATGGCGGTGCGCCCGGGGCCGAAGTCGATGAAGTCGTATAGGTCTCCGCCGATGGTGCGGGCGGGGAGAAACCTGACGGCCATTTCGGCATGGGTATGGGAGGGGGCTTCCGGCGGAAGCAGGCGGAGCTGTACCTCGCGGGCCATGGCGATGTCGCGTTCCAGTTGAGCTTCCTGGCGGCGAACGCGCTGGTAGAGTCGGGCATTCTCAATCGAAATAGCAACCTGTGCGGCGAGCGTGGTGAGCATGCGCTCGTGCTCTTCATTGAAGAAGCCCGTGCGAGTGTGCTCGAGATCGAGGACGCCGATGATGCGGCCCTTGTAAAACAGCGGGACAATCAGTTCCGCGCGGGTCTCGGGGTTCATGGCGAGGTAACGCGGGTCTTTGCGCACGTCGGGAACGTTGATGGGACGCCACTCGCGGACCGCTGCGCCGACCAGTCCGCTGTTGACGGCGATGCGGCGCACGGGGGCATGGATGGTGCCGAATCGCCAGCCGTAGCGTGTGATGAGGGTTTCACCGCTGTCGTCAAGGAGCATGACGGTGAACATCTGGTAGTCGATGAGGCGGCGGAGTAGCTGGCCGACACGGACGAGGAGGGGGTCGAGATCGAGGATGGAGGTGAGCTCGACGGCAATTTCGTTCAGAACCTCAAGGGTTTGCGCCTGGCGTGAGACACGGGTGTACAGGCGGGCGTTTTCAATGGCCTGAGCGATGCGGGAAGCAGTGAGGGTAAGGACGTGAAGGTGCTCCGGTCGGAAGTAGCCGGCCTGCTCGCTCTCGAGGTCCATGACGCCGATGAGGCGGTTTTTGGCGATGAGGGGAACGGTGAGCTCAGAGCGGACATCGGGGTTGGCGGCGATGTAGTGCTCGTAGGTGGCAACGTCATTGAGGAGGATGGGCTGGCGGGTAAGGGCGACCTGGCCGACTACGCCTTTGCCGAGAGGGACGCGGGTGCGCTCGGTTTGGGGAGTGTGGCCGATTTGAAAGCGCATGCGCAGGTCGTGGGTACGGTCATTCAGGAGAAAAATTGCGAAGATGCGGTAGTTGATGACCGTGCGGACAAGCTCGGCGGTGCGGTTGAGGAGGGTTTGGAGATCGAGTGTGGTGTTGAGGGCGTCTGCGAGATTCACCAGGTAAGTTAGATCAGCCGGCTCGATGCGGACGTTGATGGGATCCAGATGAGCCAAGGGGTTAGACTGATCGGCGGGACGGTAGTCGCCTTCGAGCTCGTGGTGTTCAGCCGGGGATGGGGGATTCGAGGACATGGGTGTCGAAGGGAATGATAACGGATTGGGAGGCACGGTCGCGGATCCGCAGCACCCAAAGAACACAGCCATCGAGACTCGCGCCGTCCCTGCCCCAATGAAAAGGGCCAGCACCCATCCTGCGATGCTGACCCCTGTTCGTCCCCGCGGTTCTATCTACGGGCAGCTCAAATTACCTGCCGGCTGCTGATACACAAACGTGTGATACACCGTGTCTTCGTAGACCGCAACTTCCTGGTAGCAGCCCAGCGTCGACGACAACAGCGTCGCATTCATCGTGTTGCTGATGCCGTTCAGCGTCCCCGAGCTCTCGCTGTCAGACCACGTCCATGACTGCGAGTTGGCCAGGCTCGGCCCCGTTCCCAAACCGACCTTGACGGTGTAGCCAACCGTCGTCGAAGTCGTTCCCGTATAGGTCACGCTCGCCTGCGTGGAGTCCGTCACAGTGTAAGTGTTCGAAGACTGGTTGCACGACGGGCACTCGTACCCCGCCAGCGTCAGGAATAGCTGCGAGGTCGACTTGTTGGCCAACGGCACCGGCACATACCGGCAGTCGTCGGTGGTCGGCAGCGTCGACAGATTGCTGCAAGCCGCCTCCCCGCTGACATCGGCCAGGAGCGGGTTCGCCGTCGAGCTGTAATTCAGCAGCGGGTCCTGCGCCAGAATCTGCGCAAAGTCACTCGGAACGCATCCGCACTGGTTGGCGAGCGTGCATTGGTTCGCCGGCAACGGGTGCGCGCAAATGTGCGACAACCCCGGCAGTGTCGTGCTTCCATAAGCAATCGGCTCCAGAATCGCCAGCGGAACCGTGGTCACTCCCTGCGCATTCGGCACCAGCGTCGCCGCCGTCACCTCCACCGTATCCATCTCGCCATTCGACGAGCTCGGCAGACCGAAGCTATATCCCACCACCGACGAGCTCGACTGTTGCAGCGTCAGCTCCGGATTCAGCCACAGCACAAACATGTCCTCGTTGTGATTCAGAGCATTCGGATTCGATTTATTCGAGACGTTGGTCACCGCCGCCGCGTTTGCAATACTCGTCGTCGATGCATTCGTGCTTCCGTTCGTGTCGCCTTCACCGAAGGTGGCGCTCAATGACGCTCCGATAAACCCAAAGCTCAGCGTTGAACTCGCTGCCTGGGTAAAATTCTTCGTTTCCGAGGTCGTCGACCCATTCGTCTTGGTGTTGCTGTATCCCGAACTGCTGCTGTTGCCCGGCGCCATGTACACCACCGAAAGCACCTTGTAGTTCGGGTCAATCACCAGCGGCTGCGCGTTGAACACCGTCATGGGCATGTTCTCCGTCAGCACGTATTGATAGTACTGACCCTGCGCCGACACGCTGCAGCCGGCTGCCGTCGCGCCCAGATACGAAGGCGTCCACGTAAAGGTCAAATACGCACTCCCCGACACGTTTTGTGAGAAAATCTCGCCGTAATTGGTCACATAGCACATGATCTGCCCATTGCCGTTCAGCCCGCTGACTTGCACGTTCCCGCTCATCGGCTGATTCTGAATGGCGTTGGTTGGAGATTCATAGCTGTACTGGTTCGAGTAACCGTTACCGAGGTGCATGGTGATGCTTAGCTGTCCCAATGCCGCCCGGCTGCTGCAGAACATGCAAAGCAGGGAGAGGCAGAGGAGGGAAATCCTCTTCGAAAGACAATTCATTGCACAGGTCTCCTTGAAAGTTTTCACACGATTTCTCTTGCGTACAGCGGGAAGAAGCTGCACGACGGAGGGGAGGATTGGAAGTCGCGCCGGTTGCACGCGTTCCAGTCAACGGGCATGGGTTATTGCCAGTAGTGCCTTTCTACGCAAGGCACCCGAGGACTGTCAACCAAAAATAGCGGTACTTACTTAATTCACAGTAAATTTTTGGTAATGCTGAAAGTAATTTAATAGATAAGCATGGGAAGGTTACTCAACGCCACCAAGTGGAGCGGATCTGTTCACCGGAGACAACTTCAGTCGGGACGCCGGGAGTTGGCGACCAGACAGGCAGATCTTCGACGGCGAAGATGGTCTCAATTGGTTCGGTCCAGGGGTGGAGAGCGAGGTCGAAGAGTCCCCAGTGGATGGGCATGAATAAGCCGTGGCTGCCGAGGGCGCGAAAGCTGCGCACTGCCCCTTCCGGGCCCATATGGATTTCGCGCCAAAGGGGATCGGATGCGCCGATTTCAAGCATGGTGAGATCGAAGGGGCCGAACTGCTTGCCGATCTCAGCAAAGCCATCCCATTCTCCGGAATCTGCGCCGTAGTACACGCGATGTCCCGGGCCGTTGAGGGCGAAGGATGCCCACAGAGTCTCAAACCTGTTGAAGAGACTGCGGCCGGAGAAATGGCGCGCAGGTAAAGCCGTGATGGTGACCGAGCCAACAGTAGTGCTGTCAGTCCAGTCAAGCGCAGTGCAGCAGGCAGGTGGTACGCCGAAGCTCTGGAGAATGGTGTCGACGCCAAGCGGGGTGATGAAGCGCGCTGACTGAAGCTGGGGAAGGGTGGACAGGGTGCGCATGGTGTCGGCGCCCAGATGGTCGTAGTGGTCATGGGAGATGAGAACGGCGTCGATGGGCGGCAGGTCGGCCAACGGAAGAGGAGCGGGAAAGAAGCGCCTGGGGCCAGCCCATTGCGTGGGGGCGGCGCGCTGCTCCCAGACGGGATCGATCAGTATGCGAATTCCGTCGATCTCAACGAGGGACGTGGAGTGGCCGAACCATGTAATTCTGAGGCCGGAAGGGGGATGGTTGGCGAAGATTCGGGGATCGGTGTGGAATGGGCCTGGCGGAGTCTTGGGCGACCGGGCTGCCGTATCAAGGAAGAAGCGGGGACCGACTTTGAACATTACGGAGAGCCCGCCCACGTCGGTCGGAACGGGGTTCATGAACTTTTTTCCTAGCCGCTTGGCTGGAGTGATTGCCATGTTGATTAGATGGAATAACTTGCTTGTGGATTCGGCAATTGACTTGGGCGTTGGGCAGCGAGAGACTGAGGGCATCTAAAAACCTGGAGCTAAGATGGAGACCGAACAGCTGGAGCTGACAGCACGATTCACCAGCGCCGTGGACTACGCGCGAAACGTTCATATTGAACGGCGCAAAGGGACGGGGATTCCGTATATCGCGCACCTGTTGGGGGTTGCGGCGATGGTGATGGGCGAAGCCGGGCACGTGGAGTTCCCGGTGACGGAGGACATGGTGATTGCCGCGCTGCTGCACGACGCAGTCGAGGACCATGGCGGGTATCCCCGGCTGGCGCATATTGAGGCGAACTTTGGTGCGAACGTGGCGCGTATGGTGGAGGGACTCTCTGATAGTTTTTCAGTGGACTCAGGCGATAAACAATCTTGGCTTGAACGCAAGCAGGGCTACATTGAGAGGCTCAAGGACGAGCCAGCGGATACTCGGCTGATTTCAGCGGCCGACAAGCTGTATAACGCGAGGGCAATTCTTGAAGACTATCGCGATGTAGGGCCCGAAGTTTGGAAGCGGTTCAAGCGCGGGCGGAACGACCAGATTTGGTATTTCGATACACTGGTGGCCGTTTTCAATGCGATGGGAACGAACCGGATTGTGCGGGAATTGGAGCGGGTGGTAGAGCAGCTTCGGCAGCTCTCGAGCGCAGAAGCCGGCTAACGCAAACATCAAATACAAAGGTTAAATCGGACCCGCCTGGAACTCTCATTGTACTATTGACAAACTAAACTAAACCGTTCAGTATTGATTCTTATATCGGGAGGCCTCCACATGATTCAGGTGCGAAACCTGGTGAAGACGTTTGGAACGTTCACCGCTGTCAACGACATTTCATTCGACGTGGCACAAGGGGAGATCTTCGCGTTTCTCGGGCCGAATGGCGCGGGAAAGACGACCACCATCAAGATGCTGACGACGATGCTGAAGCCGACCAGCGGCGCCATTGAACTGGATGGGCTGAATCCGCAGGTGCAGGAGAACGAGGCGCGCAAGCGATTCGGGATTGTGTTTCAGGACCCTAGTCTGGATGGAGACCTGACAGCTGCGGAAAACATGGAGATTCATGGCGTGCTTTATCACGTTCCGAGGAAGGTTCGGCAGCAGCGGACTGAGGAGTTGCTGAAGCTGTTTGAGCTGTGGGATCGACGCAGTGAGCAGGTGAAGAAGTTCTCTGGCGGCATGAAGCGGCGGTTGGAGATTGCGCGCGGATTTCTGCACACACCGAAGATTCTTTTCCTCGACGAGCCAACGCTGGGGCTAGATCCGCAGAGCCGGAATCAGTTGTGGGGACACGTGAAGAACGTGAATGAGAAGGAAGGCGTGACGGTGTTTTTAACCACGCATTACATGGACGAAGCGGACCGCGTGGCGCATCGGATCGGGGTGATTGACCGCGGGAAACTAGTGGCGCAGGGCACACCCAAGGCAATCAAGGAGCAGACTGGCGCAGAGAGCCTGGAGGATGCGTTCCTGAAGCTTACGGGATCGACCATTCGCGACGAGAGTGCTGGTTCGGCAGACCAGATGCGGCAGTTCGCCAAGATGTGGGGAGGAGCGAAACGATGAGCGCTATTTACATTTTGTGGTTGAGGGAGTTGAAGCGGTATACGCGCTCGCGTGCGCAGATTGTTGCGTCGCTGGGTCAGCCGTTGCTGTATCTGCTGGTGCTTGGTTTCGGATTAACTCCGGTGTTCAAGCGGGCGGGCTATGGGAGTTACTTCCAGTTTATTGCTCCCGGTGTAATTGGAATGTCGGTGTTGTTTTCGTCGATCTTTTCGGGTCTCGGACTCCTGTGGGATCGGCAGTTCGGATTTCTGAAAGAAACGCTGGTGGCTCCGGTGCCGCGCATTCAAATCATGATTGGCCGGACGCTGGGCGGATCGACCACAGCCATTATCCAAGGACTGTTGGTGACGGTGATCTGCATGATTGCGGGATTTCGACCGGTAAGCATTTACGCATTGCCGCTTGCCATGGGATTCATGGTGATGATTGCGGTGCTGTTTTCCGCGCTGGGCGTGGCGATTGGGTCGAGCTTGCAGGATATGCAGGGATTTCAACTCATCATGAATTTTCTGGTGATGCCGATTTACTTTCTGTCCGGTGCAATGTTCCCGCTTAGCAACCAGGGGAAAGTACTGACGTTTGTGACGTCGCTCGATCCCCTCTCTTATGGAATCGACGGCATGCGCTCGGTGCTGATGAGCCGCGAAGCCTTTCAGCCGGCGTTCGGCACGACGACGGATTTAGCCGTACTGATTGGGGTGGGTGCAGTCCTGCTGGTTTTTGGGGCGTACCGATTCTCGAAGATCGAGATCTGAGCCATGGTGAGACCACGGAGCCAGGAAGCGCACGAGCGTGTTCTGCGGGCCGCGCTGGAACTGTTTGGCGAGCGCGGAATTGATGCGACCAGTATGGATGCAATTGCGCAAACATCTGGCGTGAGCAAGGCCACGATCTACAACCACTGGGCGAACAAAGAAGCGCTGCTGATCGACGTAATGCTGATGGTCAACGGGCTGGACCGTGATCCTGAAGACGTGGACACGGGGGACGTGTGCAAGGACCTGACCACGGTGCTGACGCGCAGACCTCCCGATCAGTTCGACGGGGCGCGGGAGCGAATGATGCCGGCGATGATTGCTTACTCGGCAGTGCACCGTGAGTTCGGCGAGGCGTGGCGGCATCGGGTGATGGAACCATCGCGCGTGGCTCTGAAGAAGATTCTCCGCCGCGGGATGAAGCGGTCGTTGCTGCCGGCAACGCTCGATATGGATGTCTGCATGGCGCTTCTGCTGGGCCCTCTGCTGTATGGGCACATCTTTCACAAAGAGGCACATACTGAGCCTTTCGATTTTGGAGGCCACGCGGCGGAGTCGTTTTGGCGGGCATACGGCATAAAAAGAGCCAAGGCTTCTGCGGAAGCGGGTCAAGGCTGAGTCTTTGTGTCTGGTTGTGCGCGTAGCCATGCCTCGAGCTCAGTGCGGCCTTCGTGTGCTGCCCAATCGGCGGGAGTTCCCTGCCAAAGAATATCTTTCATATCGAGTCGCGCGCCGCGTTCGACAAGCAGGCGGACAAGGTCGTCGTGCCCGGCGAGAGCGGCCTGGTGCAAGGGCGTGGAATGCGAGTGGCTGCCAACTGGGTTGTAGCGGTTTGGGTCTTCGCCGGAGTCGAGCAGCGCCTTGACGATCTCGATGTGGCCGAACTGCGATGCAAGGGCGAGTGCGCGATGTCGATCGTTTGAATCTGCGAGCGGAAGTAATTGCCGGAAGGCTTCGGTGCGGCCTAACGCGGCGGCCGCGGGCAGATCGAGCTTCGCTCCACGGAGGAACAACGCTTCAACGGCTTCGAACTCGCCGTGGCCGAGCGCGGGTTGTAGGGCTGTATCTGGATCGGCGCCGTAATCGCACAATAGATCGATCAAGGGCAGTTGCACCCGACACTCGCGCGGTACGCGGCCCGAGCAGACGAGTCCCAGCGCTTCATTTGTTGCAGATGGTTCCGCGCCTGCATTGAGAACGATTTCAGCGATGGCAACGATGTTGGGCGGAAGAGTGCCGTGCCGGATTGGATTCTCGGCTATGAATTCGAGGAGTGTGGGATTGCGAAAGTAGTTTGCGCCCTCGAAGACGACGCGCTGATGGACAAGATTTGGGTGCTGCTGCAACAGTGCGCGAAGACCGGCTTCATCGCCTGCATCAAGAAGTTCAACGGCCCGACTAAACAGGACGTCGTCGATTTGCTCGTGGCGCGGCAGCTCGCGTCGATCAGGGGGAGTTAGTTTTTCAACATGGGCTTTCAACCGCGTCCAGCTTGCGAAGCCATGTTCGCGAGCGATGCTTAGTTGCGCATCGGCAAGGCTGAATTGAGCGGAGAAGATTTCCGGATCTGCGGCTGCTTGGAAGCGTGGGTGGAATTCCCGTATGCGTTGTGCCGCATCGGGTTGATGGGCGGAATGCGCTTTGCGCAGGTCTTTGGCCTGATGTTTCAGGTGGTCAAGATTGGCATTAGGCGGGAGGTGTCGCACCGGCATGACGAACTTCCTTTCGTGTGCCCAGGTCCGCATGTAGAGGGCTGAAAGTCAGTTCGAGAGATTGGATTACTGCAGGTGGACTTCTGTCCTTTCCGCGGATCGGATGCGCCCTTTGCGCAATTTGAAGATAGCAGATCCGCGGAATTTTTTGGAGTTATCGTGGGGCTGGCTCGGCGGACTGGGGGCGAGGAACATAGTCTTGCAATAGGCCGAATGTAAGTGATAGTAGTTGCAGGGGCGGCTGCGTGTCAGATCCCCTTGCTGGCAAGCCAAGACGCGGGAGAACTAGATGCGTGTACGAACGATCGCCTGCTGGGCGTTGGTTGGGGTTATTGTCGCCGCGGCTTTTCCATGCCCAGCCTTACAGGCCGGAACGGCCCGAGCGCAACCCGAACAGCCGCCGGCCACGCAGGATGAGAGCCTCAATCAGGGGCTTGCGCTGCTCGACCAGAAGCGCTATGACGAAGCCAGACCGCTGCTCAAGATGGCCTGCGACGGCGGAAGCATGAAAGGATGCGACAAACTCGGCAACCTCTATGCTGAAGGTCAAGGCGTTCCCCAGGATGACTCGCAGGCACGGCTGCTCTATCAGAAGGCCTGCGATGGCGGATACATGGACGCATGTAGCAACCTGGGCTCGCTCTATTTGAACGCACAGGGCGTCCCCAAGGATTATGCTGGGGCGCGCAGCTTCTACGAAAAGGCCTGCGATGGCGGAGGCATGTATGGCTGCATCGGCCTCGGCCTCCTCTATCAAAACGGTTGGGGCGTAGCCAAGGATTTTGCTGAGGCGCGCAGCCTGTACGGAAAGGCCTGCGACAGTGGAAGCATGGACGGATGCTTCCCTCTCGGCGCACTTTATCAAGATGGCCTGGGTGTGACCAGGGACTATACCAAGGCGCACAACCTATACGAAAAGGCATGCGATGGTGGAACGCTGCCTGCGTGCTTCTCCCTCGGCGCACTCTATCAAGGCGGCCTGGGCGTGACGAAGGACTATTCTCAAGCGCGAACACTCTTTCAGAGGTCTTGCGACGGCGGATTTATGGATGGATGCAACAGCCTCGGCGTCCTCTATGCGAACGGTCAAGGCGTGCCCAGGGACTATTCCCAGGCAGGTGTGCTCTACCGGAAGGCCTGCCAAGGTGGAAATTACGTCGCATGCAGCAATCTCGGCTCCTTCTACCTGCAGGGCCAGGGCGTGACTAAGGATTATTCTCAGGCGCGCACGCTCTACCAGGAGGCCTGCGACGGTGACTATTTGGATGCGTGCAGCGGCCTCGGCTTGCTTTACGAGAATGGCTGGGGCCTCACCAAGGACTATACAAAGGCGCGTACGCTTTATCGGCGAGCCTGCGACGGCGGACAAATGGACGGATGTGCGAACCTTGCCATCCTTTACAAGAATGGAAGTGGAGTAACTAAGGACTATACTCAGGTGCGCGCGTTGGACCAGAAGGCCTGCAAGGGCGGAACTAAGAGAGGGTGCAATGACCTCGGCTGGCTTTATGAAAATGGCCTGGGTGTGGGGCCGGACAATGCTGAAGCTCGGACCCTATACCAGAAAGCCTGCGACGGTGGAAATATGGACGGGTGCGACAACCTGGGCCGGCTCTACCAAACTGGAAAGGGAGTAGCCAAAGACTACGGCAAGGCGCGGATGCT
>Ga0302319_10000685_pt1 | contig 75792 bp, 82 predicted proteins | sample Bog_T0_2_FD_203319 | JGI IMG/M metagenome (GOLD analysis project Ga0302319, IMG submission 203319) | Peat permafrost microbial communities from Stordalen Mire near Abisko, Sweden - Bog_T0_2 | ecosystem: Environmental > Terrestrial > Soil > Wetlands > Peat | place: Sweden: Abisko, Stordalen Mire...
TGGAAAGAGAGATTTCGCTCCACATCCCCGTATCAAAATTTGATTCTCAATAATGTACAACGAGGGCATACTTATGGAGCATGGGCTTCGGCTGCTACCACTTCACAAAATGGTACAACTACAGTATCATCGTTGGCTAATTTACCTCCATCAAATATACCAGGAACCAATATTTCTAGTGTTGGGTTTAGTACATTGAATAGTCAACCAGCTTTAGTCTCCCCATCTGTTGCGGCTGCTAATGTTAACAATACCCTGCCACAAGTAGCTCCTACATCCGTAGATAATATGGCAAATACATCTTTTCTTTTAAACCCCACTAGTGTGGCAGCGTCTAATTTTTATAACGGAGTTTCTTAAATGGCTATTCCAGTTCCATTTGATCCGAATAACGCAGTTACCGTTACAGGTACAGGTGCAACAGTAGAAACGCAGAATTCTACACTCCCGAATCAACTACCTATCTCCAATACATCACCTACAGGAGTTACGGGTACAGTTCCATCCCAAACTCCGGCTACTACTATTAGAAATTTGTCCCAAAGTTGTCAAGAAAGAGAAATAATCAAGACCGCTCCCGATGTTATTGTGTATTTAGAGGGAACCCCCTATTTGACAAATTACTTTATCGACGATCCAAAAACCAAAGCTAGTAGTACTTTAGTGAATTTTAATGACCATGTCACAGCATTCAACGCTTCTTATGATACAGATATAATGGTACCCAACGCCACTATCGGTTTGCAGGTTCCAAATTTTTTAAGGTACTTGTATAAAATGCCTGGTGGTAACAATCTTTTAGAAACTATGATGCAGGTACAAGTATATGCTAAAGGATATTACTTAGCATCAAACGGAGATACAGTATATCGCCGGGTTTTCAAGGGAATTACATCTCACATAAGTTATAACGATAATGGAAAAACTCTGGAGATATCAATTCAATGTCAAGGGTCAATGCACTTACTTGAAAAGATGCAAATTAATGTTCACCCATCTGCAATGGCAGCGGCAACTTTAGGGAGTATGTTAACCTGGCAGCAAAGTATTTTTGGAGATAATAATTGTTTTACTATCTTAGCAAAAGCTTTCACAACAGGTTTTCAATCGGATGGATTTCAAGCTAGTTCAGTTAGGAGCACAGATGGAGGTTATTTAACTCCAAGTGATATGTTTTATTCCGCTGTTACTAGAGGTTACATGGCGAAATGGCAAGCCATTTTGATGAATATGATTAAAGATGTACATATTTATGGGCCAGACAAAGATACTTTAGGGCAATTAGATCAATTACAAGAAGATGAAAATAAAGGGAAGATGGACAAAGATAAGAAGTATGCTAGTGTTACATCTCATCCCGTAAAAACTTTTACTGAAACGATTACTGATAACTCCCCTTATTATAAAAAAATACAACAATTTTTACCTTTTAGAACTCCCGCTAGTTTACAGCTTACTGAGAGTGTTATTGTTAATAGATTGGATCTTATTCGTGAAGTAGTTAAGAAGATGGATTTTGAAGCATATCAAGATATTGATGGTAAGATTATTATCAAACCACCTTTGTACAATCTGGATGTCACAAACTTAGGTACTCGGTCTAAACAAACTAGTTCCAGCCCTCAAAATTTTGACAGTTTAGTTCAATCATCTATATCTACTGCACTTAGTGGAGGCTCGACGCCAACAACAACTACCTCTAGTAATTCAGTGTCTGCTAGTAGCATTAATCCACCATCTACTAGCAATAGTATGACGAATCCTCTGACTCAAATTTACCCGCAAAATAACCCTTTTGTGGTTTATTTATCAGAAATGTTAACAGAACAGGAAACAGAAGATCAAAGCGCCATTCGACGCACGCGCACCACTATAACAGGAAATATTATGCCGTGGCAGGGGAACAATTTTCCGGCACCCGCAAAGCCAGTAGCGGAGTATATTGATGTCACAAAACTAGCAAAGTTTGGTCTTAGGGAAGAACCCATGCAGCAAGTACCCTGGCTTACAATGGGAGACAAATATACTCTATTCGCTCACGCTGCCGCAGAAACAGCTAGGACAAATAGAGGGTACCGTACTTACTCGTTTACTATTCCCATGCGCCCTGAATTGAAATTGGGATTCCCCGTATTTATACCCCACAAAGATATGTACGCATACATAAAATCTGTAGCTATAAATTATCAGGTTGGGGGGTCAGCTACAATGTCCATAGTATGTGATACAGTCCGACCTAGAGTTTTGGTTAAGACAGCTCAAACATCTACTACGGGCAATGTTAGTAATTCACCGGCCACAAAATTTTCCGCTTATACCACAGCCCCTAATTTAATTTATATGTGGACAAATAATCCAGTCGCAGCTACGGTGTTTGATCCCGCGCAACCCCAAAGTTACAATCAATATATTCAACAAACCGCTGGGGGTAATCAAAATACAAACACTAATATGACAAGTGAGCTAAATGTATCTCAATCTTTACCCGCTGTTACGAAAAACATTGACGGAACAAAATTTGGTCCAACAGATCAACAAATAAAAGTGTATTCTTATCTATCCACTACCTTAGCAACAACCGTAGGTAATAAAGCCAGTACTCCTACATCTACTTATGTTATCGTAAATGATACGGGGTATTTTAATGGAAGAGCAAAAGACCCAAATTATCCAGGCCGACCAGCGGATGGAGATTATGTAAAGGATATTTGTGGTAATCCAAATTCTGTTATTCCTTACACAGATGATAAAGGATATGAATTAATATCCCCATTTCCATGGGGGAGATGGAAAGATCTCAACACAATCATCAGTGAAATAACCGAACAGGGGTGGATTAATATTCCTCAGACTAACGGGTTAAATGGGCAAGATTTACAAGATGAGACAACTTTTCAAAGTACGGAGGCTTTTTTGTTTGCTGGTTTAGGTACTCCAACGGCTACAAGTGACCCATCGACTATGTTATCCACGGCCATGGCTACCCAACAAAGTACAAATACTACACCTACATCGGTTTCACCAGCTTCAGCATCAGCTCCAAATTCACCGAATACCGGGGGAAATTCGACAAATACCATACAACCAGATGTTACTGTAATAGTATTAGATTACAGTCAACCAGGTTCTAATAGTAATTTGTTAAATGCAGCTCAACCAGAAAACGCCTTGGCCGCTAGTTTAGTTAGCGCTAAAAACGCTGGATTGGCCGAACAGCAGCTAGTTAGCGTATTAGTATCTGGGACTGTAGCTCCAATCCCAGCGGTGCAAGAACAATTATTAATTGCTCAAAACAGTGCGGCTAATGCACAGCAGTCATTTGCTACACTGACCTTACCAGGGGGATCCGCAAATGCTGGGGGACTTACTACAACTAAGGTTACAGCTTCAACTAGTACTATAGCTCAAACTTTGGGTCCAGCGCAAACTACAACGAGTAATTTACCAGTAGATATAACACCATAATATGCCGCTACTAAGAAAAAATACGGATTTTTATCCACCTACATCATTTGAAAGAACAAATGAAAGCCTCCACCGCGATATTTTCATTGTAGAAGTTCTTACTGTTGACTATGAGCGTAAAGTAATGACAGTAGAAGATGTCAAAGATGGCCTTATTTATGGTAATGTTCAAGTATTTCCATCCGCGTCCACTTCATCACAAGGATACGATATGGTAATGCCCGAACAAGGTTCTATGGGAATTGCTTGTAATTTTGCTTACGATAAAGGTTTTCGTCAGGTGATGATAATTAGCTGGATTCATATGGATAGGTATCTTGGGATAGATGCTGTTGGGGTTAGACAAATATCCGGCACCCGAATCCAAGGTTATAGCGACCGTCTGAGAGGTGTATATCGAAAGGCGTTCCCAGGGCAAAAAACATCAGCTTATACAGGTGGGGCGTCAGAAAAGGTGGATACCGGCTGGGATAGACAAGCAGCCGATTATAGCAGAGATAAAACGGATGCGGATAAGCGTCAATGGACTCAGATAGCGGCCCGTAGGGTCTCCTATACCGATGCTGGGGTATCTTTTGAGGGGTCAGTGAATCGCCCTCTGGCATCAAATTTAATCCCTGTGATTCTCCCAGATGGGACAATGGAATATGTAGCCTACCTGCAACCCGGAGCCCAACCATCAGATCGATATGTTAGCGGGAAGCAGGATGTAATTCCTTTCGCTGAACACACAGAATTGACGCAGGAATTCTCTCTTGATTATCCCATGCCTTATGAAGTATTACAGACCAGTTTGTTTAACACCGTATTAGGTTCTACCGCAGACCCATGGGCACGCACTAAGGTAACCTCTCCCAGCGGTCAAGTAGCTTACGATAACGAAACTTACATGATTACCCAGACTTGGGATGATCCGTTTGATGATAGAGCAAAAGCCGTGGGTCCAACACTTAATGAAGGACCTACCCCGCAACGTAGAGCTTTTATTGTAGAAAAATCTCAAGGCACCTTGGTTGGATATAATATTTTTGACCAGGCAACTTACGGTCATGTGTTGAAGCCTGTTCTATTCCCTTATAATTACTGCGGGCGTTTTGGAGCAGATGTGGAATCAGGATATTTGCCAGTTGTGGATTCCGCGGATCATGAAGAAGCTCGTTTAGCAGCATCTTGTCTAGCAATACGATTCCCTTATGACCAAAACACTACGCGATTGGATGTAACGAAAGAGGGTTTTATCAGCTTGGAAATCGGATCGACTTTACCTAAAGAAAATATTCTAAAGCATTGGCAAGGTGGATATGAACACCCCCACGGTGCTGGCCGTTCTTTAGAAGCGCACCTTGTAGGTAGTGCAAAAATTGTTATCGGTAAAAATAGAGATGAAGAAGATGCTTTGGACGCTCAAATTTTAGGGCAATCTGTAATTCGTCTAGGGGCGGATGATGCATCTCTTCCGAATTCTCGTCGCACAGTACAGACTCAAATTCGAAGTAATGGAGATATTCCGGCGACTCGTACTTTACAGTTCTGGACCGAACACAAATTGAATCCAGGGGACGCCGGTAGCCTAACTATGAAAACGGGTGCTGAGAATATATCTCTTCGCGCTGCTACGGATGGAGGCGCTGTACTACGCTTGGGGGCTAAGAATCCAGCATCTTTACGCCGTCATTTGATTAATGGGTACTCCGATGGTCCTGGTAAAACCGCTTATCCAGAATCTCCTACAGGACCTTATGGCGGAGGTACTGATTGTGGGGAACCTTTCCATGGTCGCATAGACTCCAAGAGCCCGGGTCGTCCCACCTACGGAGCCGGGGATAATATTTATCGGTTCCATGATCTTACTCAAGTAGGAACACCCCCGCCAAATTCGGGGACAACTGACTTTAATCCTTTTCCCCCATACGCATGGAGTGGTTCTCCAGTAATCAACATGGATGCTCATGGGCAATCTCTTGATTTGCATGCTGTGCGAGATGCTTTATTGCGTTTGGGTTCAAATCCAGATTCTGGGCAATCGTTGCTTTTAGACTTAGCCGGTGGAATAGTTGCAGCACTGGGAAAAGACAATCAGGGGCGTTCTATTACCGCGGCCTTAGACGGCGGGATTGAGATTACTATACTTCCTAACGCACAAGGAAAAGCCATGCGATTAAATATTATTGGTGATGTTGACATCTCTCATAAAGGGCACCTTCAGTACAACTGTGGGGGAGATATAATTACAGAATGTACAACAGCGAGAAGTATTGTAAAAACAGATCGTATTGAAACACAGATGAATGCGATTAGTGCTTCTCTTGTTAGCGATAAGAGAGAAGCTCCAAATTCTGTGGATAATAATGGACTTTATGTCAGCAATGAAAATCAAATTTCTTGAAAAGATAAGGGGATATAGTGGAGACAGCCTACTCTTTCAAGACGAGCAGAATACGGCGTGCTTAAACGTAAGGCAGAGAGAATATAAATGGGCAGCATACCAGGACTAACACAGGCAGAAAATAACGCGCTTTTGTGGCCGATCAAAGCCAAAGGACAAGTGAATCGTTTAAATCCTCTTGGGGATCCTACGATTGAGCAATACTACCACTCTGCCATGGAGCAAGGTCGTTTCCTAGAAAAAAGTATAGCTGACGCTAATAACTGGATTCTTCAGAAAAAACAACAAGCCTTAAAGTACATTCAAACCTACACCCATATGAATTCTTTAGCTGTAGACGGACAGCTCCAACACGGTCCTCGTGCGGTTAAATACATCGCGGACTCTATCAGTATCCTAAAAACTGTAGCCCAATTTGAAAAAGAAATTACTGGACTTGCTCAAGCAATTCAGCAGAACCTTACTATGCTTCTGTCTATTGAACAAAGCATGCTGCAAATGGTTCAGACTAATTCAAATGCTTTAGCAAATTTGCTGAACAATGTTTGTAACTGGGGACTGCCAGCTCGTCCATCAATCCCCAATCTTTTACCTGAGGGTATGTGGAATTGGAACGGTTTTAATTTTGCTCCGTTAGCTAATTTTGCTAAAGCGTTTGCTACGCCTCCATCATTCAATTTCAATTTTTCTTTCAGTCAATGTTCGTTGTCTATTCCTGGATTATTTAATTCAGGGGCATTGGGGAATAATATTCCGATATCTGTTACGACTAATAGTGGATTAATGCTCGGTACGGCGCAGTATATTCCACCTTTAGGGGGTTCTTCATCCTCAGCACCAGGGGCATCCCCAGTTTATGGACCTACATTTAATCCTAATACATCAATGAATGGAGCGGTACCCGACCCCCATACTATTGTTGATAATTATTTAATGCCCGCAGCTACTTACATGAACAACATTGTATCCATTACACCGGTGTTGAGAGGGGATACAGTAGAACCTACAGATGCTGATTACTCAAACCCCAATTATACAGTTAGGGCAGCAGGGTTGCGCAAAGACCTAATTCATTTCATCACATTAGGTAATATCGTAGCCAATAATTATGATCCGTTTATAACCAGCGCGTGGATTTTATACCTCAATGCTACGCACATCGGGCGGGGTGGCAATTGGTTACCAAATTTTGAATCCGTGTACGAACAATACATTCAACCGTCCATCACTTATTTGCAGAACACTCCTGTGCCTTACAATAATGTCAGTGGAAATGGTGTAGAGTACATGAGTATTTGGGGAACTACAGTAGCATACCAAGTAAATGACGTGGTAACTTACAATGGAAATTTGTATATAGCTCTGCAAATCAATACAGGGTATGAACCAGACACGAATCCCACATACTGGCAGACACCTATTCCTCTAAATACTGTGTATGAAAACGCCCCAAACAACATACCTCTGATCGCTACCCTTAACAGCTTAAGTTTAGGAGATAGAAATACGCTGCTGTGGAAACTTTCATATATCGAAGCTTCTTTATTAGGTTACACCAGAAATCAAACATGGGATGCTTATCAAAACGCCAATTACCTTTCGAATGTAACTGGATCAGATTTGGATTACACACCTACGGCTATTTCAACTACAACTAGCACTTTGATTTTAGGAGAGGGTGTAGCAGATTTTCCTACGCCTATTACATTCCCTAGTTCTATGACAGTGCAATTGAACGCTGTCATAGCAGCCGCAACTATAAATATTCAAAACGATGTTGGATATCTATCAGTTCGTTTGGGGAACCGGTACACTTACAATCAGTTTGCACAAGCAACCTTAGTCGATAGATTTAGCCAGTTTTGGCGCGATTTTGCTACCAATCTTAAAATTCTTCTGGCTCAAGATCCTTATCTTGTTCAATTTGTAATCACATATTTTGGTACATTGAACGGAGCCTTAAACCCCCTAGCTGATGCTACGGCATATAACGCCCTACAAGTAGACACTTCGAGTAGAAATCGATCCTGGACGCCTGGAACCCCCTTGCTGAGTATCCCAATCGCACCTATAGTATCCTACACTGACAATGGTTCTCCCCCATCTACAGGGGGTTGGATCAATCCTCCAATAGATTTTGACCCTAATACTTTTCTTGCACGCCCCGATGTACAGGGACAACCTATTCCAGTGCAGATGGCCATGCTACGTACAAACATAAGCTACGCCGCCCTACAAACTTTCAAAAACAACTTCCAAAATGAAATTGCGGGACAAATTGCAAATGCTCAAAGTATCTTGGCACAATCCCAACAAATAGGGTTTCATGTGACGGCTGTGAATGATACCACAACCGTACCCTCGGGGGCGAGTATTCCTGTTCTATTTGATGACAGTACAAATTCAGCTTTGGGGGATTACGATTACACGGGAAATGTAACTAATCCCACTACTTTTACAATTCAAGCCGCAGGTGATTATGCTGGTTATGGACAATTGGATTGGGTTGCGACAGTTGCCGGAACTTATAATGTTACGATAAATCAAAACGGTGTTGGAATATTTACTACATCTGTAACTACGACATCAGCCAATGCAAGTTTAACATTGCCATTTTCGTTTGCGGGTAGTTTTGCTCAAGGAGATGTGGTGCAAGTTATCGCCAATCAAGATAATGGGGTACCCCAAAATGTTATACCCCAGAGTTTTTTTAGCCTGGTTCAAACAGGAGCTCAAACTACTAGCAGCGGTTCTCCTCCTGTAACTCCTAGTGATACTACCACCATGTTTACTATGGTTAATTCCTTACCCACTTGGGTAAGCAGTCCCGTACCCGCGGCTACGGTTGTACAAGTTATTCAACCAAATGGAAATGTAGTACCAGTGGATCCATTTGTTCCTGGTGTTTCTTTAATTCAAATCACGAACCCTAATGTGGTTATGATTACTGTAGATACTACACATCATTTCTTTATGGGGCAATTGATAGTATTTTCTGGGTTTGATGCAGCCAGCTTTGTTAATAATCAAGTCGCTCTTATTACCGGAATTACAACAAATACATTTACAGCTACCTTTATTTCATATACTCACGCGAGTTACGGTCCAGCATCAGACACAGGGAATGTGTATTTAGCGATTGATGATTCCGGATCAATTTTATCTCCGAATCCTGATGGAATTACAATCGCTTCCGCAGCTGCGGGGAGTATGGTAAGTGTTAATACGATTTACGGAGAATCGGTGCAGATACCAGGTCTTACTTTAACTGTTGGACAACCTGTTTATGCGGGGTTGAATGGTGTATTGACTCAAGACTATACAACTCTCATCACTCAAGTAGGGTGGGTAATGTATATAGGAATGGCCATACCTGGAACTTTAACATTACCGCAGACTGATACTATACTTTACGAGCCGCACATTCCAACAATATATATATAGTAATCAGTATTCATATCCAATTAGAGTAAAAGTGACATTTGCGGTTGTTGTATCACTCAACTGACTGATACCAATTTCTTGTCCCCCGGCAATCTCTAAACCATCTGGAATACTAATCTCTCCGTAGCCCGCGTTGTTTGTTACACCAGAAGTACTTAGTAACAATCCAAGAACAACCGGAGAAGAAGCATTTACAGTGCTCGCTGATCGTATACGCAATTTCACATATTCTACAACAGAACTAGGTTCTTGAATTGACGCGCAAAAAGACTGTATTCGTAAAGTTTTCCCAGTTGTCACAGTATAAGTAGTAGCTGGAGAACTAACGGTTCCTGCGCGATTGGCACCAACATTAATCAAAGTCTCGGATGTAGTGGTAGCGATAGAATCAATAAACCATACGCAATAAACCCTTCCTGTATCTTTGTATTCTATTACAAAAAGATTTTTATTTGTATCTAAAAATAAAGGTTCCAGTACATTACTAGCGTTTTGCCCCATCGCTACTGTGCCTGTAGGTGTGGTTACGGATGCTCCAGCGGTGTATTGGGTTCCTCCCCCACCCCCTGAATCTACGATTACATGCTGAGCACTGGGAAAAACAACTGTGGCGTTTAAACCGGCCGCTGCGGGTTGAGATACAATAAGATCGCCGTCACCATTCACTGAGATATTAAGCATAGCCCCGGCAGCATCCACTCCAGCGACTAAAACGGGATTAACTGTAGTTGCACTTGTACCCGCAGCTTGAATTCCCTGCACTAAAGGATCAGCCCAAACAGCCGTTGCATTACCTGGTTGCGAAATGGGGATTTGTCCAGCATGGGTTAGGATTCCAATAATTGGTATGCCATTGATCTCTGTGGCGTTGATGACACCAGAGCCAGTAGGGCCTAAAGTAGCACCAGAGCCTACAACTAGATTCGCTGTGGTGTTTATCCCACTGAGAATTCCATTAAATGCTATGGATCCCGTGGGGGAAATGAGGGTAGGGTCAATAATTCCCAACGCATTTAAAGAGACGATTTTACCTGAATCTGCAACGCCGCTACTGGTGACTACCACCCCCACTAGCTGTTCTTTTGACGGACCGCCAGGAACAGATTGGGTTATCGAGAAAGTTTTATAAACATCAGGCACAATTTTATCCTCGTTTAAAGAAATGAATAGTCAAGCTACATTAAGTTGTTGAAAATAAAGACATTCAAATAAAATATTGACAATTTTCCCCATTTTAGGGTATTATATTCGATGGGGAGCTTCAGGTCATTGATCGACCGAATGGCTCCTAAAAGTGTTTATGGAGGAAAACAAAATATAAGTCCTACCAATTCAATGCTTTACGGTGGACGAAGTAGCTACAAAATCTTGTAATTCAGAATAACGGAGATTATATGAGAGCATTACTGTTGCTCGTCACCATGTGGGTGCTTCCCGCTTTGGTGGCTGCACAAACGTATGACAAGCAAAAGATTGACTCATTCGCATCTGCGATAGCACACGCAGAAGGATTCAATGTTAAACATTCTATTCCAGCGAAATACCATAACCCAGGTGACATAAAAAGTCGCCCAAACTTCCATCCTTTTCCAGGTCAAAAGGCTATAGGTAAAGGTGGACACATTATTTTCAAAACAGATAAGGCCGGATGGGACGCTTTGAATGATCAAATCAAAAAAATGATTGATGGTCGATCAAAGCACTTCAATCCCAACATGACAATTGTTCAAGTAGCAAAACGTTACGCGCAAAACTGGAAACCTTGGGTTAAAATTGTGACGCATGAATTGAATGTCAACCCAAATATAACCCTAAAAAAGCTGCTAACCTCCGATGAGCCTGAGATTTTTCTACCCTTGACAGCTTTTAATTTACCTCCGCCTACGCTAATGCTCCCAACATTAGCGAAAAATTAATCTCGCACAGTATTAGTATGCATGCGCGTAATCCAATTACCGGATGTACTATTCGAATATCTCGTCCATGTAATTGAGAAGCACTCCTCTTCCGGCATCCATCCGGAAGAGGGTCTAGCTGTTTTTCAATTATGGGACATTCTAAAAAATAGGTCTACTCACATTGATGATGCTGCTATAGAAAAAATGACAGCAGCTGGTTCCCCAGTAGGGCAATCCCCAGCTGACCCTTTAGGGAAAATACGCCACCCAGAAGATGAGTCTGATATTCTTCCCAACACAAAAGGAAAAGCTACTGGAGTGTGTGATTTATAAACCGTGGGGCGTAGCGTAAATCATTGCCAAGTTCCGGTTATGAGTTGGGTAGCTAAACGGCCGTATCTGGCTGGGAGTTCTTTAGCGGCGGCACTTTGTAGCAAGTTTGACGCTGCTTCGTCCCATTCCCCTCGCTGCATATATGATAAGGTGTTGTGAAAAGCGAGTAGTCCATGGACGCCTACATTAAATCCTACATTAATAAGAACACCTTGTCGTACTACATCTAATTTTGAGAACCAGGGTAAATTAGCGTTGAGATTAGCCACGACACTTGTCACATCATCATTCAAAATAGAGTTGCTTTGAGCTAAAGTAATACCGCACCCCCGGCGTTTATCAATACAATGACCTGTTCCTATTGTCCAATAACCATCATCATCTGGGTATGCGTATAAAACTGTTCCTTCATCCCGATCGAGCTGTGAAATAATATCTGTAATTGCCATTGTTATCTTCCTATTTATAAAGCTACATCCACATACACTTGATCTAAAGCAAAATTTATTGTTAAAATCATATGGGATTGTGCGGGAGTAGGATTGATAGCTGCTTCCCCTAACGAACTAGCTGGGGAATAACCCTCTATTACTCCCATCGGATTTGCTAAGGTTAACGTAGTAGACGATGATCCCAGACAGTTAAATGTCCCGTTATTACCAGCGTTTACAAAACCCTTGATTGTAAGGGAGTACCCTGTATAAGCGTTGTTAATCCCTCCGGGGATAGTTCCTATATATGTTGTACTATCGGGTGGAGAGCTTAGTTTTTCCACGGATACTAGAGAAAACAACCCTAGTTGGTTGCCTGCATCAGGTGAAAAGATAATTGAAATAACACCGTCTGCATAGGTTAGTCCTTGAGGGGAAAATCCTTGGAGTGATCCGTTGTAGTTATCGCTTAAAGCAAATCCATCAGCTAGTAAAAATTGCATCCACATCGGTAATTCTGAGGCTTGAGTAACGGGAACACTTTGATCTAAAATTACCAAGGATGCTAAGGAAAGCAGTACTAAACCATAGGTAGGAAAGGCTGCTGTGCTTCCTCTGTATGGATTAGGGCTGTTAGCAAATTCTGTGTACCAGGAAGCGTATACAGGACCTATATCCTGCACACCATTGGTGTAGTGAGTTCCGTCAAAAGAAAATCCGGTGTGGTTATTTGCAACTGGAAAGTAAAACCCATCATTTGTTCTGGGTTGTAAATCCAAGGAGGCTACTGTATCGATATTTAGGTAGTTGTAAGCCATATCTAATAACTATTTTGTTAGTTGATTTGAAAAACCCAACTATCGTTTCCTAAAGTGATGCGGCAGAAAAAAGAACTTAAAGGATTGAAGTTTGGATTTTTATCAGTACTAGGTCTTGGGCTTCCCCAAGGAACGCGGAATAGACCTACTTGGATAGTTCGTTGTATTTGTGGTAAAGAGAAGTCTATTCGTGAAGATGTCCTTGTGTCTAACAGAGTTAAGAGTTGTGGGTGCGCCTCCGGCCGATTAAAAAAATCAAAAATGGAAAAACGATATGGTCTTACGAATAAAAAATTTGGTCGGCTCTGGGTTGTATGGCGTATTGGATCTGTTCAAATAGGGAAATCTTATCATTCTCTTTGGATGTGTAAATGCATTTGTGGGACATTTCTTACTGTGCAGGGCGGGAAACTTACCAGTAACAAAACTACAAGTTGTTCAGCTTGTGCGATGGAGGATTAAATGTCAGACCAATATGATCAGAAACAATACCCACTAATAGTAAGTCGTACACTTAATCCCTCGATGAAAGCCCTCGCCACCGTGGTGGCGCGGCACGACGCGGAAATCACTGACGCGGATATCAATTTAATCCAAGATCTTCAAGATTTAAAAAGGTCTCAGATACTTCAAGATAAATCGTGTGTAAGCGGCTGTTTGACTTACGCACCTCTGCAATATAATACAGCCATTGCTAATACTTTTTTCATCCCCACCTTTGATGTGTTGTGGAACAATATTGAAATACTAACTATCGCTGGTAATATGAGTCCCGATTTAACTCAAAACCGTGTGCAAATACCCACACCCCAAAATTGGACGCCAGGTGTTAACGCTCAAGATGCTCAGATATATGTTGTATTTCTTGAGATATGGTATCAAGCCCTTAATCCAGTTACCGGGCAGGGGTATTATCAAGATCCTATTACCGGTTTGAATTATTTTTATCCTTACGGAGGAGTCAATCCCGATCCATCCAATGCTGAAATTGTACCTGATGATTCTATTGATCCGTTTGAGGGGTTGTTTACAACTGAGAGAGCACAGATCCAATGGCGCATCAATGTTCAACCTGTAGCTCTAACTTATAATTTTCAGACCTACCAATTTGGTCTAGACCCTGATACCACAGATGCCTCACCTTATGGTGTTCCTCTTAATGTATACGCGCAAGCTGGGCAACCAGCCCCTATAGCAGCATCTCAGTACCAATTTTACAACATGGGGAATGTAAACGGGGATACAGGTTTATGGCGAGCTGGGTCTCCTCCATGGAATTCAATAACTACTTACAATCAAGGAGATGTTGTTACTTATTCCGGTTACACATATTCTAGCACTCAAGGTAGCAATCTCAATAATATTCCGTCATCTAATTCATCGTGGGTAGTTACTAGTACAGGAAACGTAAATAATTCTTTGGGTACAATGGATGGTTACAGTTATGCAATGCCGCTGGCTGTTATCTTTCAACGTAACACCGGAATTTTTGATGTGAACTCCAATATATTTGGATGCGCGAGCGCTACTACCCCCAATTCCGGGGTATTGGCGAATCCCGTTTCTGGACGTTTTGATTCTCGATTAGCCGACCAGATATTTTCTGATAATGTAGTAGACACTCGTATCACAAACACTTTAGATGCTTGGGATGGAGAACTTCTTTTAGGGAATGGATTTGGAGATTTAGTACAAGGTAAAACACAGTTAGCGCTTTCTCGTGGATTATCATCGGGCAATAAAGCAGAAGATTTAGGTTCCACTCTTCCTTACTATGTATCTATTGGCACAACCCCATCAGGAGGTACAATCCCTAATACATTCCCCGCTGGGTTATTTGATGGTTTTATGAACGGGTTTAGTAGTGATGCACGAACTTATGAATCCACCTATCAAATTACTACGAGTCAAAAATCTACAGGCATCTCAGGAAATAACTGGGTGTTGGGGGATTCCTTTACTATTACTTTACCTTCTACATCTCAAGCTACAATTACCGATATTAGTGTAACGGCTCTTGTAACTCAAGGTACAACCAAAGTGCCCGCAGCTTTGTTACAGGGTCAGATTACTATTACAGGGCTAGGGTCTTCATCCGCCACAGTTACCTTTACTACAAATCTTACCGGTACACTCTTTGATCCGGGGTCTAATAATCTTTACGCCACTATTAGCACAACTTATGCAGCTGGTACGAATGTAAATCTTCAGCAAATTCCATTTACTGTGGATGGTGGAAGTATTTTTGACGCACAAGCAGGTGCAACAATGCCTGTGTTTGGTATATCAGAATATGATGTACAAGTGCCACAAGTAGTCCTGGCACCGTCGAATCCTGTATATCAAACGGGGGGCGCTTCATTTGGTGTTTCAGCTAACTCTGTATATGCTATAAGTCCGAAATATTCTGATATTGTATTGGGTACAAAAATTTGGCTGGCAGTACCAGGTTCTCTGGGAACATCCCAGACGATAGGTGGAAATTCTGTAACTACTTTCATGCTTCCAATGACCGGCATATCCGGACAACTAAATGGTTTGTACTGTACCTCAGCATGGGATTTAGCTTCTGACGCACCCTATACAATATCTTCCTGTGTTATGACATCTACGACCCCAGCGGGAATTATGCTTGTTGTTCAACTCCAAGCTTCTGTATCCCCAAGCTCTACTATTATTTTTTCAATCTTAGCTCAAAACACTGTTCAAACTACTTACAACGCTCCGGTGAAAGGTATTACATCAATTGAAGAAACTGTTATGTTTGGTAACTATCAATTGAACCAAAACGCAAGCCAAAACTTTCCTTGTGATACGCGAGTCGTGGTAGAAAATGTAAGTCAACCCGGAGGATCAGGCACACCCACTACAATAGTTTTAGGGGCTAATGGATGCACTATAAAGGGAATATCCGGAAATGATGTGTCAAGTTTGATTTGGGTAGCAGATAATTCAGGAAATTTAAATTCCCTTCCAATCACCAGTATCAATTTTGTAAATGATGTAGTAGTTGTAGTTGTGCCAGGTACTGTAAATCTAGTAGGAAATTCTGCTCAACCATTTTTATTTTGCGGTAGTATTTTGCCCGCCTTATCTGCTACATCTACCTTTATTGTAGAAATTCGTTACATACCTTATCAAGGGGAGGGTGTGATTAATAGAGATTATGAAATTTTAGCATCAGAAGATAACGCACTGGTGACATCTAACGGAACGGGTTCCGCCCCAATTATTGGATTAACAGATGTTTATCCCTATAACAGAGAACTGCCAATTATTACCACGCTCCCAGCGCAATCAAGTTGGGGAGATGCCGGTCTGACTAACACTCCACTAGCTTCTGTATTCGATTCAAATTATGTAGCTATGCGAGCAGACAATGTAGAAACTACATTTTTGGTTCCTTTACATACAAATGATTTTATACCCCCTATCAATAAAGATACTCGTAAAACTATACGTTTTATAACCCCAGGGCAGCGTGGCTTTGCTACAGCAACTCCCCACATCGGGTTCGCTATTACAGCCCCCACCCCTCGTACAGTATTAGGACAGAATCTACAGAACACTACTGCACCAATTACTTTATACGTGGACAACTCCGGAGCTGGGAACGACAATAACAGCGGATTGACGGCGCTTGAAGCTAAGGCTACATTTGCTGGGGCTATGGCCGAACTTCCTCCAGTATTGAGTTTCCCTTGTGTAATTATTTTCAATTCAACTGGGGTGCCTTATAGTATTTCAGCTCTTCAAAGTTCCCTGCAAACAGTAGCTTTAGGGGATGGTGATATTCGCTCACAGAAACAGTACTGTTTGGGAAATTTGTCTCGGACTATTCAAGGAGAAGGCAGGTTAGTAATTTCTCAAGCCCCGCTTGCTTCGAGTCCAGTGATAATTACAGCATCAGGATTCGCAGGATTTGGAGATGGGCCTACGGCTGCTTTTTACATTGATACCAGTCGAGTAATTTTAAATGGTATACAGTTTGTAGGGTTCACCAATCCAGCTATTGTAGCGTATAACGCTGATATTGATATGGTTGGATGCTCATGGATTGGTAATGCACAAGCAGGGTCGTACATTGGTTGTGACAGCGTTATTCTAGATGGTGGATATACATCCTTGGCAGATAACACCACAGGACATGTATGTGTGCAGTCAAATTTAACTTCTTCGAATCATAATCTCATAGTTAGCGGACCATCTGTCCCCCCAGAGCCTGGTATTTTTTATGTAGGAACTAGAGGGTCTACCGTAAATCTGCAAGTACATGCAGCTGGTTCTTCATCGCAGACAGATGAAAATTGGACAGTACCCACACCTACATTTATTGTAGTAGAAGCTCAATTGAATTCCAGTGTAGCAGTATCATCTACTTTTCAAACTAATGGATCGGCTGTATTACAAGCCAATTCTGTATTACAACAAACAGCAGTTACTAATTCGTTTTTAGGTGGGGTGGTGGTAGATGCTAGTTCGTCAGTAGTGACCCAAGTATAATTATGTCAAATCCAAATGTACCTCTTTATAATTCGGCTCCAGCAACGGCGATTGTAGACCAAAACTACAATCTAACTTTAAGTTGGGTACCAACACCAGATCCAAACACTGGGTTGTATACGCTCTATGATCACTGGGATATATCATCTACTGTTGATTCTCTCCCCACTCAATTGGTTAAGTTTTCCCCACCCGCTGGGTGGAGTACGGCGGGTGGTAGTTTAACTTTCACACAAGTTCTATCGGCAGGAAATGTTGTTACTTTAAGTATGCAAGCATGGTTAGATACAGCAGAAACTACTTATCTAACTAATCCATGGGAAATTTCAGACCTTGCAACCCCAAGATTTTTTCCCAACGCTTTAGTGTCTTCTACTTTAACCTTTTACAACGGTACATCAAATTCTACATCCCTAGAGTTGGGACAACCTCTTACTGTAACTCTCAATCCAGCTTATGTAGCTGCCGGTCAATGGCAAATACTTTGGCCCGATGGAACTAATACAGGTTGGTTACCTTTGTCTATTCGAGCAATTACTAAATCTTTCTCTACACCGGGAGCTGGAAATGTAGTAATTCAAACTCGTTATAGCTATTCTGGAAGTCAATATGACCCGCCCACTACACTTATTCGTCAATTTACCCAACAAATTTATGTAGTTGATCAACAGTCTCCCCAAACACAAGGAACCACCGTAGGGTTAACTGGTTATTTAGGTATCAGTGGACAACAAGGATTTGAAATTGTAACATCTTCCACACCAGGATATACAATTCAACCTTGGGAAGTCATCGCACGAGCAATTGTCAGAGACACAATTACTAATGAATTAAAACTTCTGGTTGCGACATCCAGATATTCCAATGCTAGTTCTTTATTTGGCACTATGGCGGTGGATGTGTTTCCACTGGAGGGTCGTCCTCACGCAAAAGGGCTGATTACTCCTCCGTACGAATTGACAACTACATCACAAACAGAAACATCGCCTGTAGTAATATCTACTACATCTCTTCCAAATTTGATTGTAGGTAAATCTGTAACTCAAATATTGGGGGGAGTACCACTGCAATTAACTACGAGTGCGGGAAGTGGCATAGCTCCTTTTATTTGGAATTCTACAGGACTGCCAAATGGCATTGTAATGAATACTAGTGGAGTAGTTAGTGGAACACCATTGGAATTAGGATTGTTCTACGCAACTTTTTCTGTGCAAGATTCCAGTATTCCATTCTCTATCGCAGAAGTAACCTTACCTCTATTAGTAACAACTGATTTGTTAGTTGAAATAGCTCCGGGGCAGACTGACGCTAACGGTAATACTTTAGTACAAACTGGAAGCACTTTGGGTTGGGCTCAAGTTAATACACCGTATGCTGTTCAGATGCAGGTTGGAAATATAAATACTTCAGTGTCTATTCCTGGAGGACTTCCTCCTTATACTTGGAGTATTCCAGCGGGCGCTTTACCAGTTGGTTTGAGCATCAACCCCAATACAGGATTGATATCGGGAAGTCCTTGTACTTATAACTCAACCACAGACTTTTCTACTGTTTATTCAGCTACAGTTCAGGTAACAGATGCTATTGGTGCTAAAGCCACTCAAACTTACACTATGCAACTAGAGCCTGCAATGTTGACTTTTGGGCAACTAGATCAACCAGTGATATACGCTACACAACAGTTTAGATTAGTGGTTCCCGTTTTCGGTGGACTGTCCCCTTATGTTTTGTCTGATTTTTTAATTCCATCATCTGATTCTTCTTACTACAGTACCGCTAGTTTGATCGATGGACAGGTGATACTAGATTGTAATTTCCCTCAAAATGCTACGGGGGTTCACACGTTTTCTCTTATCGTACGTGATAGCGCATCTCATACTGCTAACTCGTCTTTCAATGTTAACGTAGAGTCGCAAACAAACGAGTCATTTTTAGTGCCAGGTTTCTTAGATTATGCGTGGCAAAGCTCTACTGATGTTTCTAAACCCACTCCTATACCAGTCACAGGTAATTTTTCAGGGTTTATTTTAAACGGATTGATTGTTGAACTAGATGCCGTTGCCGCGGCAGCGGGGGGAACTACAATCTATACAGATAGTGGATTTGGGTGTTCTTTTGGTGGAGGATCAGCAAACGCTTATGCTGGGTATACTTTTGCCGTATCGGGATTCCAAAACTCAGTTAATAACGGAACTTTTTTATGTACTGCATCTACAACTAGCTCTTTGACTTTGAATAATCCAAACGGAGTAGCTGAAAATCTGTTTCCGATTACATTCACTTTAACTTCAACTTCGCCAGTTACAGGTGTTCTTACTAATGTTGATTCCCCTTTTATTACAACTACAACATACACTGGAACTGTTTCTGGGGGTGCTGGCAACGCTTATGCTGGGCAATCCTTTGAAGTAAGCGGATTTCCAACCGCCGCAAATAACGGAACATTCTATTGTACTAATTCTTCATCAACTACTCTAACATTATCAAATCCTAACGGTGTAGCAGAAACTGGGATATCATCTCCACCTGCGACTGCTGTTCAATCTTCCGCTAAAGCTCTACAAGTTCAAAAAGGAGCCGTCTTATCAAACGGCATCACTGTAGCAATCGATCCTAATGTACCGGAAATTGAATTTTCTGGCCCACCGTCTGGAGTTATCGGAAATGCACAATACATCGTACCTCTCCAATTTCAATTAGAATTTGAAGGGAGTATACAGGCTACTATTTCACAAACCTTTACAACCTTAGCGGCTAATGCTATATCACCTCCTTGGCTCACCGGAGATATTGGGGCTATATCAACTACTACTCGTCCTTATTTATTTGGGGCATCGCAAAATGAACTGGTTGGATTAAATCCTCGTAAACCTTTTTATAATTCACCAAGCATTCCTGCTTTTAGTCCTACACCCACACCCACGGATGGTCCATGGGTAGCAGCCGTCCAGAGCGGTTCCGGACTTCCTCCTGGTTTGTCTCTTGACGCTAATACAGGATTGATTTATGGAACTCTGGTTGGTTCATATTTTAGTCCAAGTGTGATACAGTATGTAGGAACATCAGGGACAATTCACGGTACGGTGACAATTTCTTGGACAGTCGTCCAAAGTATGTTCCAGTTACAGGATAACATTATCGATAGTGAATTACTAGGTACAATGTATCCATCAAATAGTAATATCTCTGTTCCTGGGGGTATTATTCCACAAACAGCTTCTATATTATACGGAAGATTGCCCTCTGGATTAACCCTCAGTGGTACCCCAACAGGACAAAATTTCTTGATCACCGGCACCCCACTGGAGGCTGGATACTTTGATGTCTGGTTTCAGATAACATCAACAAATAATCAATCATCATATTTACACCACCGTTTTTCAATTAATTTTATTAATCCTTTGACAATTGTTACGACATTATTACCCAACATCAGCGCTCAATCTTTCGCTCCTTATTACGCGCTTTTACAGGGATTCGGTGGAGTACCGCCCTATACTTGGTCGTCAAGTAACTTCCCCGGAGGTACGGGTATCGGGAACTTCTCAGGGCTGACTTTATCTAGTAGTGGTGTAATATCTTCAGCATCTCCTTGGACGCAAGCCCCAGCTACTCCTACGGATTTGGGGGATATTTCTATAACTTTAACAGACTCTCGTGGTAGTAATTCGTCTGTAAACACATCTCTGGATTTATACTACAGTAATAGTTTGACTATTATAACTCCATCGCCTCACGGAATTGCAATAGTGACTGATGATCCTAATGGGTACGCTTTTATCATGCAAGCAGCGGGTGGAAATCCACCGTATTCCTGGAGTTATTCTGGTGGTACTTTGCCTAGCGGTATATCATTTAGTTCTTTAGGTGCGTTTTCAGGTATATGGACTGGAAGTCCATATGTCGCAACTCCAATTACGATTACAGTACAGGATAGTACTTCCCCGACCCCTGTTACTACATCGGCGGTTTTCAATATACAAACCGGATCACTTACAGCGGGGATTGAATTTTCAACTGGTAGTTTTAGTTTATTTAAGCCTCGTGTTGGAACTGTAGGGTTTATTCCACGAGGAGAACCATATCAAGGAACTCTTATAGGGATATGTACTCAGCCCCCAGTAGCATGGCAGATAGCTCCAACAGCAGCTTATTCCAATACTTTATTATCTGGATTAACTTTACAAGCTAGTGGTAACGGGGCTACGGCTACTATTTCTGGGACATACTCAGGAGTGCCTCATGTAGCTACAACTATAGACGGAATATCTATTACACAAGTAGCTCGATCTGGAACCTTGACTACTATCACAGCTAATAATACATTACAAGTGGGGGATTATGTTATAGTAACATCTTCATCTAATTCATCACTGAATGGAACATGGCTTGTAACATTTGTAGATGGTACATTCCCAGCATCTAATACATTATTCAAATTTAATACTGTGGCCTCAGGTACAATTCTTCCCACAGCGGATACAGGAACAGCTACGGGATTGGGGTATATCATACGAGTAATCGCTGTCGATAATTTAGGTGATACAGCGGAGGCTCTGATACCCCTTATAACAGGAACTAACTTAGTTGTCATAGGGTGGGATACTATACCTCCATCGAATTCCCCCTTCGGATATTCTTTTCCTTTACCGAATGATATTATTACAGCACCTTATGGTCCTCTTCAGCTTATCGCAACCCACGGAGTACCGGTTGGTACTAATACAGATGGTTATAATCAATACACCTGGAATAGCCCACAGTTTCCGTTAAACGGCCTCATACTCGCAGCGACAGGAGCAACATCAGGTCAAATATCTGGTGCAGCCTCATCTTTATTTAGTCCAAATCCTTTGAATTGTAGCTTTACAGTTACGGACAGTATCTATAATCAATCTACAATTATTTTACCCCTATTTTCACAAGTATCTGGACTAACTATTACAACGGTTGTACTACCTAATGTAATAGCCGGTCGAGCTTACGGTCCGATACAGATTACCGCGGCACTGGGTACCCCTCCTTATACATTCTCTGTGTCTCCGCGTACGGCTAGCCCTCTACCAACCGGAATCACTCTAACAAGTACAGGTGTTTTATCTGGTACTACTACTTTAGGTGGATACACAGAAAATGTGACACTGCGAGTTACGGATAGTATCGGTGCTTATTCAGATACGACCTTCCCTCTGGTCGTTAAAGCTGGGTTGAATTTACAGACAGGTATCGACTATACGGACAGCACAAACACTTTGTCTTTAGGGTATATAACAGCGGCGGGTAATACTAACGATATAACCCCCAACCCAAATTTGTCTTTTTATGTTATAGCAACAGGGGTAATTTCCACCAGTTTGTCAAACCTTGTAATTACATTAAGTAACCCCAATGTTAATGCAAATCCCATCAGTCTAGTTAACGGGGTAGCTACATTTAGAATAAGTGAAACAACATCAGAGGGATTGAGCTTAGCATCTTTAGGTGTCAATAATTTAAGTGTAACAGTAGTGGATTCAGGAGTTAGTGTTACCAAAACATTTACATGGACAGTATACAACGATGGAGTCATGGTGGTAGCCCCCGCAACGGGATCACTGCCAACACAAACAGTAGGATAAAAATATGCCAACAGTAACAGAACAAATTAAAGTAACAGTAACCGGAGCTAATCCAAATACTTATACATATTCTTTACCTGTGGATGTAACTACTGGATCTGGTGGTCCTCTAAGTATTACATTAACCGGCGTAAACCCAGGTCTGGACACAATTACGGCATCTATGGCATCTCACGGATATACATCAAATCCGGTAGAAGTAGCATGGCAACAAACAAACGGAACAGTGGCGGTAGGTCCTATTTCCATAACTACTTACTCTTGTCCTAATGGATTTGTGGGTTATCCTGGTTTGACCGGTATTCTAGGGGGTCCTGTGATAGGTAATTCCCTAGTTCTTAACCAAGAAAATGAAAACTGGCCGATTTCAGGATTTAATGACACTTTGGTACCTTGGGGCGCTTCGCATCCTACTCCTGATGGAGGTGGGTATAAATTAAATCCAATGATCGTCGTAGAGCAAACATCATCGGGTGCTTACGCTAGTTATTTGGCAATACCTGGAACCGGTGGGAGTTTCACTTTAGATATGACGGGTAGCTTCGTGGTTAGTACCCCAGGAACTTACACTTTCTTTGTGGCTTTTGTGAACAGTGGCAACTACGGGGTATACATTGGAGGCGGGGCTACGGTAAGTTCCGCAACTAATGTTATTGGTCCCAACCCTTTTCCTTCTGTTGGACCTGTTAGTGGATTTCCTCTAGCTAGTCAAGTAAGTACAAACCTGGGTACTTATCCTCCATACAGCTATATATATGTAAATTTTCCAGCGCCCGGGGTCTATCCATTCGAGGCAATTTATGTGCAAAGAACTTCAATTGATCCGGGGGGGTCTTCAAACGGAGCTTTTCAAATAGTTTATTTAGCTGGTACGCAACCAGATAATAATACCAATGTTGGATACCAGTCATATCCAGTTTCCCTAATATCAACACCGCCGAATAGCAATCCCGGCACGGCACAGTTAGTGTTAACACCAACTGGTAGTGTAGCCCTGCAAGGAACATCTGATACACTCACTCTTGTAGTTCAAAACGTAATTTATACATCTTTTCCTTATTGTCCAATTTTCGAAGGAGTAAAGGGGTCTCTGTATGTGTCAAATGGGGTTAGTTCCGTTAACCCGAATTATTTTATCTATCCCACATACAACGGGAACAGCGTCAGCTTGACCGCCGCCGCTACACAAGGGGTTATAAATCTACAAGGAAATAACACATCATGGCAGGGTCGTTTAAGTCTTGCAGCCGATCCATCAAACAATTGGTTTGACTTAAATTACGGGGGTCAAAGTTTTGATTCCGGCGTAGCAAATACTCAACTTACAGTATATGCTGATGATGTGGCATGGTATAATGCAGCAAATAAATCCTTCGATTCCTACGCGCCTCACTACCATGGGTACAACGGGGCGATTAGTTTTGGATTAGAAGTAGACTACATGGTTAATCCGGGTTTGAATTCTCCTCCGGTTACATCATCTACGACATCTTTTTGGAGTTCAAGTTTCCCTCTAGGGTGTACAATCACTCTTAGTAAGCCCTTTTCACCTCAACAACAGGGAACTTTAGGGGACACGGGGAATTCTATTAGCTCGTCTATCACAGCCTCTGGAGGTGTGGTAATAACATCGACTAAACCAAATATTAACAGCTCTGGGTTTTTGACAGGTTGGACTCTTTATTTGCAGACCCCTCTTACTACCACAAACATTAATTTCAACATCATCGTTAATATTAGTGGTACGCTTACTTATTTGAATGGCACAAATTTTACTACGAAAGTTCTAACCTATGTTAATAACTACGCCATTCCATGCCTAGTTGTTGGCAGTCAATATCAAGCGCCAGTGTCTTACAGCTTTAGTACTACACCAGCATCTGGAAATGTTGCTGGCACATTTCAGTTATCAGCAACGGTGTATACAACAGACACGGGATCAGTGACTTTGAACTTTTTTAGGCAACCTTATCTTGGTGGAACATCTACTATATTGGGTGCTGGTATTTTAGGTACTCCGTATACAGGTACCGTGGGAGGTAAGACTGTATACTATAAACCCTTTACTCTGACTGTTACTATACCAACCGGGTTAGGGGATATGCTTATGGGATATATAGCAACTGATACTCTTAGTACCTTGTTTACCACTTATTACAGTTCCACGGAGTATAGTAGCTAATGGCAGACAATCTTGTTTACGGATACGCGGGACCACCATTCAATTTTTTGGGGCATTTCAGTGCAACGCAATGGAAGGCTTTTCAGAGCTACGTTAACGCTCGCACTAAAAATTTCCCAGCGATTCAACAACATTATCAAATTCGTGCCGCCCAACTGCGGAAGACCGCTGGTTTACTTGAAAAATTCTACGCCACAGTAAATGACATCCCACTTAACCCAACTTTCAATAAATTGGTTTGGAAACCAGGACCTCAAGGACACTTTTACTACCCATTTCGGGATGATCATCTACCCATGGTCGCTATGTCCCAAATAAAATCGTATATGAGAGAACAATTTCAACGAATGGATGAAAGTGTATTTTCAATGAATCAGCTTCGCAATATCATTGAGAAAACAGAAGATAAAGCTCAAATTGCTAACATAGCTACTACTGATACTACCAGGGATATAGCTTCATTAATTACTCAAATCAACAGTTATTTTAAGCAACCTCGCTTTGAGACTGTACTTGTAGACGATGTTTCAAATGTTTATCCAGCCGGGACGAGTAATCCTCGTTATAGCTGGCATAATTTAAACCCTCGTACACAATGGGAGATTGAACAAGTAGCAAATCCAGCGGGTACAGGAGCGTCTGTAAATATGCAGGATTTAGGGACATAAAATGGGTACATATGATTACAATGTATTGACTAGCGACCCAATGTCTAAAGCTCCCATTGGAGCATGTAACCACGTTATCTCCTTTGAGCGGATGGTAGTAAATCAAAACGATTTCCGTACTTTGAACTACGCTGGAAACACCACTCTCAATATGAGAGGTCCAATTAACGGAAGTACGAATGTGCAAATTTGGATTAGTGGAGAAGAGATTTTCTCCGATGATCCCGTTTACGGCTGGCAAGTTGTAATAGACCCAAATCGGATAGATACTTCAATACCGGCGGGTATTTTTTACAAAATAGTATTTAATCAATCGGTCAGATTAGTAATCCCACTAATTGAGGTATCTTATATTACTATACAAGGGTTCTGCTTAAAGTGCAGCGCTACGGGGTATGTGAATGATTTAAAACCATCTACTTCAGGTAATTTTTTACATGTTTCTGGAGCTAGTAAGTTAGTGCAAAAATCATTTAAATGGATTCTTGCATCAATGTGTCCCTTTTACCCTACTTTTATATGTCAGATTAAAAATTATCTAGGGAGAAAACTAGGGGCTCAAATTACAGATACCGATATTCAAACAGAAGTAGTGAATACTCTTAGTACGATGCAACAAGTTCAACAAGCGCAGGGAACAGTACAAAGTCTTGACCCACGGGAGATTCTAAAAGATATCATAAATGTAGTCGCTATTATTAGCCCAACTGATCCGACCACAATTTTACTGACAATTACGGTATCTAATTATAGTGGGCAGACGGTACCAATGAATTTTGAATTACCAATGAATTAAATATATGTCATCACCAGCCACAACATTATCGCCGTTTATATTGGTCACCCCAGTTCTTCCTCCGGGTACAACGGTATTGTCTACGGATTCTTCGGTATTGCCGTTCATTATTAACGCTAGTTTAGATACAACGAGAATAGAAATAGGCATCTACAATACCGTTTATGGGGTTGATACTTACACTACAAACACCAATCAAAATCAGTTTACCTTAAGTGTACCTTTAATTCTTACGACAGCAAATACTAATGTACAGATAATTGGGCGTAATTATGATCCCACACAATTTCCTAACGGCTGGCTCGCTAGTACATCCGTAGCTCCAAATTTTGATTTTGCTGACCCCAACGGAAATGTTCAAGTGGTGTTGGGTACTTTAGTAAATAATCCTTTATCTTTAAATATCACATCTGGCACTACGGGAATCGTTCAACCATCATGGAATACCGCTATTCCAGCTAATATCACATATGTGAGCCTAGCTTATGGAACTTCAGTAATAGCTACACTCACAGCCGCTAATAATTTTGTAGCGGGACAATATGTTTACCTTACACGATTGACCAACGCTTCATTTTTGAACGGGCAACTGGTGGTAGTTTTACCGGGAGTAACACCTACTCAATTTCAAGTAGCTGTAATTAATACCCCTCTAACCTATTTGGCTCAACCGGATACGGGTTATGCCCAATCCATTACCCTAGATAATGGGGTTGTATGGACAAACATAGGGCCTATAGCTGTCACCCCCATTGTTAAATTTTCATTACTGGCGTATCAAAGTAATTTATCTATGGCGATTTCCCCGCCCTCTGGTATTACCGCTAGTAAAAATCAATCAGAGTGTTTAATACAGTGGGTTACTCCAAATTATCCGGGCTTCATCGGGGTCAGAGTGATGCTGTCTACTGATCCAGCTGGAATCAATCCCCCATACACTCAGTTTGGGGATTTAGTTTCAAACATCAGCAGCACCGCACCTACAATTATTGATACTGAAACCACCAGTGCAACCAATGTGTCTGAAGTTATTATTACCGGCATTGGTATTTTTAACAATGTCTTGACGGTACAAGCACAAAATACATTCACCCCGGGTACAGTGGTTCAGTTTTCTAATATAGCCAACGCAGATTTTCTTGATAATGAAACGGTCACTATATTGACGACCACACCGTCTCAATTCACAGCTAGTTATACATCTTTGAATTATCCTAACCCTACCACTTCATCCCTCTTTATTGCAGCAGATACAGGACAGGCTACAAGTATCGTATCCACAAACATTGTTACAAATACAAGCACAGTAATGGAGACAAATTATAGCAGTGTAGAGATTCCGTATACAACTATTAACAATTCCATATTTTATGCTCTGTTTTCCACGATAATTCAAGACCCAGGAACAAATACAATGTACGAGTCTGTGCAAAACGGACCTTTAACCTGCGGCTTTGTAAACCTACAACTGGCTAATCCTACAGATTTTCCCGTTCTACAACGCAAAGAAGACATTGCCGGTAGATTGATTACTCAAATTACTCGGCAACTTCCGAATTTGGATTTGTCACCCCGTTCAGAAATCCGTGATATGTTTATCGATCCTTTTTCGATTGAGCTAGCAAGTATGTCTGTGCGTGAATGGTTCGCCAGGGTTTCAGAATCTATCTCCGCTATTTCTCAAGTTGATAATGTTAGTGGAAACGGCGTATCCGACCCATTTCAATCATCACCATATAAACAACAAATCGCTAGGGCTTTTGGTTTATCCGCAATAAGCACTCAAACCCTTATCAATCAGCAGTTTGATTTATTGGGTGGGCAGGCTGGGTTAACTCGTTTGGGGGCTTCTACAGCTACCGGAGTTGCTACATTCTACGCCTATCAGCAACCGCAGTCCAGCATTACGATTCCCGAAGGGGCAGTGATCGCCACATCTCCGGATTCTAACACTGCCGCGGTGAGTTTCACTACTCTAGGGCAAGGGGTTATTAATTTATCTAATCTATCCGCGTTCTACAACTCCCAATCTGGCTGGTGGGGAGTAAGCGTACCCATACAATGTACGCAACCAGGTTCAATCGGCAATGTAGGCGCTGGTACAATTACTCAAACAGTCACAGGTGTTCAGGCTGGGGTGAGTGTTACTAATTTAACCGCCGCACAATACGGAACAGACCAAGAAACCAATGCTGCATTTGCTGCTAGAATTCAAGCTCGTTTGGTAACTGGAATTGATAATAGCTCACGAAATGGGTATTTGGTCAATGCTTTAAGCACTCCCGGTATCATTGGGGCTCAAATTGTGGCAGCTGGTGATTTGGACATGCTCAGAGACTGGGATCCTACTCGACAAAAGCATGTCTTTGGCTGCGTGGATATTTATGTGCGAGGTACTACATACTCAGAGCAAAATGAGTTTGTCCCATTTCAGTACGCCAACAACGGAACGTACGGCATCTATAATACCTATTCTTCACTCGTTTACCAAGCGGGGACACTTCAGTTTCAAATTCAAGGTTATAATACTTTGGCGTATCCTCCATACGATGGTGTGGAACTACTGGTATCTCGTTCATCTACTCAGAGTTTTTATCTGTCATTAGATAGAGCCCAATTCGTGAATAACACTGTTATTCTAAACCCCAATGATATAGCATATCAATATGCAGGTAACTCAATTACATATGCTAAGGTTGCGCTGAATATTAATAATGTTCCAGCCACAAATCAAGCCGCCTTAGCAGCTATCTCTGGTGCTTTGGTTAATACTTACACTTTTCAGTTGTTATTCCGTGAAAAATCAACTTTTATCCATGCTCCTGCGTTACAGCCTATAATTCAAGTGAATTCTATTACAGGGGAACCTACTCCTACTGGCACAGGCGTGGTTAATTCGAATATTGTGAGTTTGATTCATACATCAGATTTTTTACTCAACGGTGGATCAAACAACGCTGGGGATCTGGTTGAAGTAGCAATACAAAGTCAACCTATTACAAATGTTATTACAGCCAGCACTATGAATCCGGTGTTGATTGACACCGCGATGGATGTCCCCCTGAATAATAATGGAAATCCTTTGAATGTTTTATCTGTTCTTAGTCAGGATATGTCAACTTCTTATATTTATGGAACAGACTACACTATCGTTCCCTACGGTCCTTATCATCAGTATGGTTTGCAAGTTCTTACTTCTACTGTCGTAGTCACGGGAGTGAATATAAGTAATAATGTGATTACAGTCATAGCAAATAATGAGTTTGGTATAGGATCTTCTGTAACATTAAACGGGTTTACAAACTCATCTTTCTTGAACGGCCAAGTTCTTACAATCGCCACAGCAACGTCTTCATTTTTTACAGCTACCTTTACTTATCCCAGCTATGTCGGTATAGATAGCGGTACAGCGATGGGCAGCGCCATTCAAAATAATCAACAGGTATCTGTAACATATAACAAATTTGTCTTATATGAACGCCTGAACTTTGTAAGCGAAGAAACTCAGATACTTACCGGGTCTCTTCCTACTATGTTGGATAACGATGGTTTTGTATATAATGTATGGTTGCCTCAGAGTTACACAACTGGGATACCTACTTTTCCCGTTACTCAGCTTGGGTATTCTTTGCTACTTGATGGATGGGACGGGCAGTATAACACTATAGACGGTGGTTTGGATACAGGGGGTTCTTTAACTTTTGATCCATCTGGTCTAGTGGGTAATCAAGTTCCTTATGCCTCTAGATATATCAAGGTGACATATAATAATGGAATTTTAGATGTAGTGATGCAAGAAGGTTTAGATTTTACTTTAACCGTCGATCCTACAACAAAGGCAGCAACCATTACTCGTATTCTTACTGGTAAGATACCTGACGGCGCTACAGTTAATGTATCGTATTTTACCTTGGAAACTTTTACATTTTCTACCCAGTATCCATCTTTTGTACAAGTTTTAGCAACCGCCATCGCTCAAACTCAGTCTGCTTGTGCAGACGTAGCGATTAAAGCTATGGTAAGTAACCCTATTGATATTACACTTACAGTTACCCTTAACGCCAGCACATCTCCAGCAACTGTGGATCCTATTATTCGTACAGTCATTGATATTGTGCTAGATAACGCCGTAGGTACATTATATCAATCTGAGTTGATTACACAAATCCAGTCGATTACCGGAGTGCAAAATATTGAAATACCTCTTTTGAGATGCGCTAAATCTGATGGCAGTTATGATATCGGGGTTGTAATTCCCACAGGCACGAAATGGATTCCACTTTCATCTGACTCAGCTTTCGCCGGTATTAGTACCCCAAAAAATAGTTGGATTACAGCGGACCCCGTGCTGCCGGATACTACGATTCCATCTGGAGGGGCGGTGGATGCTATTGTAGATTTTCTTTATCAAGGACAGGCTTTTCAAAGAGCTTTATCTATTCAAAATTTTCTAACCAATCCTGTGACAGTTCAAAATATCGCTGTTCCTCCAGGTGCTACTTATGATACTCCCGGCTCATTTTATATCATAGGGCAGAATGATGAGATTAGTTCCACGGTGTCTTTACCCAATTCTTATTCTCAAAGAATTATCGCTACAGTCCCTGAAAATATTTTGAATCCGTCTTATTATAGTTACTTCTGTACTTATCAAGTTTATAATGAAGGGGGTGCGTCCGATGTAACTGTATCGCCCACAGAATATCTATCCCCCGGGACTGTTACGATCGCATATCAAATAGCGGGGCAATAATGGCTAATCTTATTAATAATAACCCAGATTTACTATATATCCGTAGCCGAGAAGATTTACTACAATTTTCTGACAGTCGGCTGAACTCACTTTTACAAGCTGTGGCGAATTTTTACACTACTCGTAATGACCAATCTACGTGGGGTAATTTTCTTCGAGCCTTGGCGGATGAGCTAGCAACCCTAGATTATGATTATGCCTATGATATCGTCAATAAAAGTCCCAGCTTTCTCACTCCCACGGATATTCGTCGCCGCTGGGCAGCACCTTTGTATGTAAGTTCTAACTGGCCCAGCCAAGGGCAGTTTGATTTGGCGTTTAAAGCCATGCTCGTAGAGTTGATTGCCGCTTATCAGCAAGGCACCACAGTGGCAGCTATTCAAGATGTAATTTATGCCTACACAGGTATTGATATTCAGGTACAAGAATTGTATAAACAGATAGGGAACGGAGTTTACGATCAATCTGATAGGAATTCTCTTCTGGTTAGTGTGAATGTGGGAAATGCGGGTTCAAATCCTCTTACAACTATTACATCTCTGGCACAGCTTCAAACTATCATTCAAAGTTTATATACAGCCATTGATCTAGCAAAACCAGCACATGTGGGGTTGGAATTTACTACAGTATTCAGTGAAGGGGAGCAATTGGACTGCATACTAAGTCCAACATACTTGACCCAGCAGCAGTACATTACAATGACCCAGGGTGTACAAGCGTACTATGTTAAAACTGGGTATGTTCCGACCAATCCCCCATTATTTTGGTTGGGAAATACAACCTATTTATTAAATAGTTTGGTTCTAGATTCGAATCAAAATTTTCAGTTAGTGACCGGTTCTACAGGATTGGGGGAGACAGGGGTTACTGTACCAGTTTGGAATACCTTATCAGAAGGTACGACAAATGATAATCAACTCACATGGACAAATATTTCCCCCGCGGTGACAAGTATTGAAATACAAAACAATATAGTTACTGTTAGCCTTAATTTTTCTGCCCCTTTGAGTTTGGGAAATATAGTTACTTTGATAAATTTGGGGTACGCTACTTTTTTGAACGGTGTAGCTCTTACTGTACTCTCTGTAACGGGTAATACTTTTACAGCTGCCTACAATTATATCAACTCCCCGCCAAATTATGGACCTACTACCGAAACTCAAGGTACCGCAACTTTTGTTTTTCCGCCAGTGATTACAGCGACTCAGTGGCTTGCCTTACCGTTACAGTGGCAGGCGTTATATCAGTTACAGTACACAAATGAGAATTGTCAATCTACCGGAATTAACGATATCTTGCGAATTTATGTGCGCCAAGTTGAAACTCCACCGTGGGGACCGATGTTGATACAAGCTCCTGTGCTAGACCCAGCGAATCCGTCTACTACAATTGCGGCGTATGGAAGATTATTAAGTCCTACGCTTACACCGAGCGCCTGGTCAATATTGCCTAATATTTTTGTAGATGTAACAAGCGCCTATTCTGATGGTATGAACGCTACCTATACTTATATTCCTCGCACTCAATTTCTCCATGATGGGGAACAGCTAACCATAACAGGGTTTACAAATCCAGCGTTAAATGTAACCGCTAGGATACATAAGGTTACAAATTTAGTTGCCAATGTGACGGGAGTAAATATCACTACTATGGGCTCGCCTCCTGTTAGTACTTTAACTGTAAGTACCGACTCTAATTTTTTATACCCAGGGGCTATTGTTAATTTTGCTAATACCGCTGAATCTTTTTTGAATGATACAGAAGTGGTTGTACTTACCGCCAGTCCAACAGGATTTACCGCTATTGCGCCATTGAGTGCTCCAACTTCTTATATTAATTCAGCGGATACAGGTACAGCAGAGGTTACGTCCTTTCAAATACCTTTAGCTCAAGTTATAGCATTGGAAACTCAGGACGGAACATCGGCAGGGTTAGTAACCCCAACTCTGCAATCTGCGTATTACTACTCGGACGGAAATTATATACTAGGGCAAGCTCCAATTAATACAACAGGAGCGGGACAAGGAGAAAGCTGGAATCCTGGGGAGAGTGTGTTTATCGGACAGTTGATTGTAGATTCTAATGGATACACTCAAATAGCCTTAAATAGTGGAACTACAAATTCCGTTAGTCCTATTTGGTCTACAGAATTAGACGCAACTACTGAAGATAATGGTGGTGGTGGGTTTGACCTAGTTCGTTTACCTCATCCTATTATTACATCACAAGGAGTTACATGGCAAAATTTGGGTATGAGTACATTATCTGATCCAAAAAATTGGGTCGGTATATTGAATTTTAATGTAGAAATAATTCCTCCAGCACTTGTTCCTTTTACCGGAGAAGTAGGTAATTGGGACATTCTACATCTTTATGGTTTAGTTGCTCCCAGGCTTTCGCAGACTTGGGAGATATCGGGTGATCCGCAGGATCAAGATTTCATATTTGGGCTTTTTTAGCTAACAAAATCTTAAATAGGATGATAAAAGCAACTAAAATCGCTTATGTAAGCCCCCCACATGGAGAATTGGTTCTTACCCTAATCCATGACGCTAATCCCCGCGCGACCCTCACTTTAGACTTGGGGATTCCCAATTTCACCGTTTTTTCTATGACCTTACCTCTAGCTGAAGGGGAACCTAAAGCTATGTCAGAACTCATAGCGGAATCTGTCCATGTGCTCCTGGATGAAGTAGCCTCTTTTATGCTTAGCATGGAATATGAAGATGCAGTAATCAAACTTATTTATGCAACTGTACTTACATGTTTTAAGGGCATGAGTCAAGAAGCGGATACATCTAAAGAACAAGATGAATCGGGACAAGATCCAACGGTGAAAATGTTTGAAGGAACATTCGATATTCCGATGGACTTCATCAATGAAACTCAGCGCAAGGTGGTTACAGCTTCCACATCAGCTACAGCATCGTCAAAAATACGCCGTGATCCACCAACTCGTCATATTGAGTTTACTTACTCTCCGAAAGAGAAGATCAAAGCTATTGATACAGCGCGTGTTATACGGCAGTATAGAAATCGCAGCCTCAAGCAGCAACCTCGTCCTATGTATGTAATCGTGTATAATCAAATGGGTAGACCCACCGGTACTATTCTCGTTGGCCCCGGTAAAAATTTCAAAAATGAACTGCTGCATAAGATGAAAAAGAGCAGTGTGGATTTTACTGAGCCCGTAAGTTTTGTCAATGAACAAGAAATGAAATCGTCTCCGCTTAACGGTATTCCCCGCACTATATCTGTTGGCGGAATGACTTACCAACCGGAGTCTGTTTCTGGGGGAGATATGTGTTTGTATCACGGACCGCAAGATTACATCGTCAAGTTCGTAGATGGTCGTTCCCAAATATTCCCCGGTCGCCCCACTTTCCGTAAAATGCGGCAATTAAATTTCCCCGTACCCACTAAACGATATCGCTGGACAACTATTCCAGAAAATTATTTGAAACAGCCAAAACCTCATATCCCCGAAGAAGAACCGAAAGAAGCGGCCTATGAGGATTCAGAAAAACTAAAAAATACAGTTCAAGCAGAATCGGTGGATAAGGTAACAAAAGATTTAGTGTATTTAAAACCTATGAAAACCTATGATGATTTAGTACCCTTGGATATTTTGAAGAAACGACTTCTGCGAGATAAGTTAGCAGATAGACCTATTTTTGAAGGTAAGATGGTAATTGACCGTATTGGGCATAGGGGAGTATATGAAGGTCAATTTAAATTGATCATCCCACAGTATTTTATTCGAAGATATGGGGTACAGCGTGACGATGGTACTTTTTCAGTGTATCATTTAAGAAGGGATGGAAAAGCAAGGCGCGTAGGCTTACGCCCTGTTCCAGCGGAAGAATTTCGAGAGGCAAAACCCATTGGAGAAGATGATGCAAACGCAAGTGGAGCTGTATAACGAAGCAACAAATGAATTTAGAGTTTACTGGCTGGTGGACATGGATCATGAGACTCAATCCTGGCTAGTAAGAGGTCGCAAACTAGCCGTAGCATGGTTGAATTCTTCTCAAGACATAGATTTAGGCGGTTTTGCACCATTATGTGTATCCAGAGTTTTTATAACGATACCCGATGACGCGGATTTACCACCAAACGCTCGTAAACTAACTTTATGGACACAGTTAGAGGGCGATAGTATGTATGCACTGAATAAAGTGTGTCCTTATATCGGAACGGTTTAAAAAATGGTTTATAAAGAGGTTTCAATGCCAATTCAATATAAAGATGAGTTTTATACACAAAAGCCACCTATCGACTCGGGTTATATTCGTATCATGAGGGCGGATACCGGAGAAATTCTCTGGCAGCAAAAAAATGTCATAACGAATACCGTAAAATGGCTTTTTGCACGGCTCATGGCAAATGCCCTTCCTAACGCTCCGCAGCCGCCCTATACGCTAGGGCAATCTGGGGTGTATGCTGACCCCCTTTATGGCATCTGGGGGCTTGCAATAGGCTCTGGAAGCCCTAGCTGGGCCCCTGAGACGCAACCTGACCCGACTCCTACTCAAACCGCCTTGATTTCTCAATTCCTGCGTAAAAAGTTGACCCGTATCAATTATGTGGACACGAATTTTACCCCATTGAACACATTCAGTACCATGGTTGATTTTCAAACTACGGTAAATGCGACCACAGATAATATCACGCAAGCAATTAGAGAAATGGGATTGATTGGAGGCGGGACTTTAATTGGAGCAGGGGGACAACCCACTGACATGCAAACAGCTCCATATTTTAATCCTACGGGAACCCCCCCAGGACCAGCTGATAGCGTAGTGCTTATAAACTACAAAACACTGCCACCATTGATTCTTCCGAGCGGAGTTGATATAATTTTCAGCTGGATCCTACAATTTTGAGAACGGTAAGTACTTAATTATGGATTCTCCAGAATATATAGATGATTGGGGGCTTTCTCCCAAAGATATAGCTACCATCAAACGCGCCGTGCAAGACGCTAATGATGGGCTCACTTATACATTGATCCCGGGATCCTCATTGAGATTTCGTTGCAATCCCTGCGGTAGAGAAGCAGATATTGATGAAAGGCCATTTCCCCACAAATTAAATTGTCCTATGAAAAAGTCAATACACCGCTAAAACGGGGGGCTTCCGCTTGGCAAGTTCAGGTGAATTATGAGAGTACAACAAAAAATGCCCGCTCCTATTCGTATATACACACAATTGGGTTGTGCGCCCTGTGACGCTACGAAAAAATATTTCCAAGATCGTGGTGTACCCATTGAAGTGGTTATTGTAGATGAACTCCTAAAACAAGGTATTGCTCGTTCTCTAGAAGTAAAAGAATTACAGACTCCTATTACTATGTGCTACGCTGGGGAAGCAACTCAACTCGTTATTGGATACAGTCCGGAAGCTTTTGACAAATTTATCGAAGATTCTAAAGATTTCAAGATGCCACATGTTTTGTAGTATAATGATAGTGTGGAAGAATCTACAGTAGTAGCGCCAACAGTAAAAAATCTTATCTCGGAAAAATCCGCCGATCTGCGTGACCATTTCCCCTTTAACACTATACGGGAAAATCAAAACGAGACTCTAGATAAGCTTGCAATCTGGAATAAAAGCAATAAAAAATTTTTCATTCTTGAGGCGGCCACCGGGTTCGGGAAAAGCCCAATAAATATCGCGGAAGCATCTTGGGCTAAAACATCAAAAGGACAATTTAAACCTGGTGCCTACATTCTCACCCCTCAAAAAACTCTAGCCCAACAATATATGACTGATTTTGAACCTTTGGGTTTAGTTGAACTCAAAGGGAGAACCAATTACACCTGCGCGAGCTGGTCAAAACAAATGGGGGATAGAGTAAATTGTGAAGATGGGGCATCTATGAATGAAGCCCAGAGAAAGAAGATATCCGATCAAGATAAAAATCCTTCAGAGGAGCCAGACAATTTCGTGGATCAAAATCCCTCTCCAGAGGAGCCAGACGATTTCGTGGATCAAAATCCCTCTCCAGAGGTACGTTGTGGTTCCTGCCCATACCGCATTGCTAAAGATAAATTCATGCATTACCCTTTTGGTACAACAAATTTTGCATACTATTTGTACGAATCAAACCTCTCTGGTCAATTACCAAGAAGAAATACACTAATTTTAGACGAGGCTCATAACACAGAAGAACAAATTTTAGGCTTAACGGAAACAGTAATTACTCAAAAAGATTGTACTAAAAATGGTGTATCTGAAAAACTTCCCATTTTTAAAGATAATGATTCAGATGCGGTTATGCTTTGGCTTGATAATATTTTGGTGCCCGCTATTTCTAAACGATTAATGCATCTGGCTTCGCAGCTAACATCTGAAAAAAACAGAGTAGCATTAGACGCGGCAAGAAAAAAATCAGCACTGGAGAATTTTATTTTACGCTTGAATTTTTTTCGTTACGCAAAAGATAAAAGTGAGTGGTTTGTTTGGTCCGACTGGAATGAACAATTTAAACAGGGTACAGGAGATTTGTGTATTAAGCCTTTAACCGCACGTTTATTTGCGCATGATCTTCTGTTCTCTAAAGCCCAAAAAATATTGATTACATCCGCTACGATTCTTGATCCCAATACTTTCATGCGTAGTTTAGGGATACATCCAAACGATGCAGAGTATCTTTCTATTGGTAGTGAATTTCCCATAGAAAATCGTCCTCTATTTTATTGGCCGGTAGGGAATATGCGCCAAAAAGATATTAAAGAAACTCTCCCAAAAATGGCAGAAGAGGTAGAAAAAATTTTAAAGTACGCTCGATATTCAACTAAAAAAGGAATTGTACACACACAATCCTATTACATCAATAATTATTTGGTGCGATATTTGCGGGATAGAGGACTTGGGAATAGAATTATAACTCATGATTCGAATTTTGGAGCAAGGGAAGAAGCGCAATTTCAACATATAGTAGCTAGAGAAAAAGACCCTACTATTTTATTTTCTCCGTCTATGACAGAGGGGCTCGACCTTAGGGAGGATTTAAGTCGATTGCAAATAGTTTGTAAGGTTCCTTATCCAGCGCTTACGCCGTACAATAAAGCTAGAATGCAACGTGACCCTGCATATTATAAATGGCAAACCGCTTTAAAACTGGTTCAGCAAACCGGCAGAAGCAACCGAAGCGCAACTGATCGTTCCCATACTTTTATACTAGATTCTGGCTTTAGTACTTTTATTCAAAAAAATAATCATATCCTACCCAAGTACTGGCTCGATGCGATCCACTGGTAAATATTTTTTAACACGCTGAAAACAAAAGGTTTAAAAATATACTTTTTCGGTATTCCTAATGTATACTAGGAGTGGAGGGAACAACACCCCTATGATTACATCTTTGGACAAAAACAATCTCAAGACTCTACGCAGCGCAATGGAATCCGCTCTGGAGCAGGTAACCAAGCAATATGGTGTGAAGTTCCGTGTTGGCAGCGCCCGATTTTCTCCTGATGCGGCAACCTTCAAAGTTGAAGTGGCTACCGTTTCTACCGATGGAGTAGTCAACACCAAGAAAGTGGCTGAATTTAAGCATTGTTGTCATCAATACGGCTTGAAGGAAGAGCACCTTGGGGTTTACATTACCTATAATGGGATGCAGTATAAAATTAGCGGACTATCCCTCAGTTCGTGGCGTTATCCCATCCTTGCCGATCGTATATCTGACGGCAAAACCTTCAAACTTCCGGAAAGCGCAGTTGCCAGTTTAACATCCGTTGTTTCGCCTTCTTTTGGGGCTTGTCAGAATACAAGCTGCGCCGGTTTGGCTTCTGAACGGCGTAAGATCGGCGGCAAGGTGGTTACTTTGTGTGAATCCTGCGCAATCCTGCACGATGAAGCGATGGCTGAATTGAAATCCGAAGCAGCGGGGAGTTAAGTATGGCAGCTAAAATTTGTTGTACACCAGCAAGTATCGTATGCCCGGAATTCTCGGATTTTTCCGATTACAAAGTATATAATGCCGCGTGCGAGAAATATGTTAAAGCTACGCAAGAATGGACGAAAGCGAACGGCTCTAGCGAATGCGCCGGAGAGATTATTTTCTTTGGTGTAGGTGACGGCAGTGCGCGTTATGTCGTTTTTTCACTCAAGCCAGTGAAATTAATTCACCTGGATGATGGGGATTCGTACCATTTTCCATACGCCCATCTTTTGACCGCGAAAGCTGTTCGTGAAGAAGTCCGCAGAAACAAGGGGGAGTGATGACAATAGAAGAACGAGCTGATTGGATAGAAGCAAAGATGCAGGCTAATTGCAGAAGTCTGGACGATCATAGCTGCATTGAATATGGATTAGCTCTGCTTTGTGCTTTAGCCCATCTAAACTATACTGATGAGCAATGGGAACAAGCTGAGAAATTAATTCAATCAAATTAGAGGCATGAAACGACCAAGAAATGTTGATCCCAACGATAGGCGGAGCCCGATGCAGCGATTGTTGGAGGGGAAAACAACGCAATGACAATCTACTATAAACTCACGACACAAGAAGGAATGACCCAAAACAATACCCAATGGGGCGAGAATGTAACTCATGAGGCTACGGGAGACATTGAGCAAGATTTATGCTCCAATGCATGGATACATGCGTACACCCATCCCTTACTCGCCATACTCATGAACCCGGCTCATGCGATGATAAAAAATCCCATCCTTTGGGAAGGAAATGGAGAAGGGGAAGCAAAATTTGAACCCCTTAAGTGCGGGTTCAGAAAGTTTACTACGCTTCGACAAATTCCTCTTCCCGAAGTAACCAATGTTCAAAAGGTAGCCTTTGGTATTCTCTGTGCTAAAGAAATAAATACGGACTCAAGTTGGAACCAATGGGCAGATAAGTGGTTAAGCGGGGAGGATCGTACTAAATCTTCTGCTTATTATGCTGCTTATGCTGCTGCTTCTGCTGCTTCTGCTGCTTATGCTGCTTCTAATGCTGCTAAGTATGCTGATGCTGCTGCTTATGCTGCTTATGCTGCTTATAATGCTGCTTCTAAAGGCAAAGAATTAGATTTTGTTTCGATTGCCCTTAAAGCCATGGAGGTGAAATGATGAGTAAACAGGCGGGGTTGATGCGTGAAATGGTGTGTTCGAAAGGGGATGTAATTCTAAAAAAAGAGAGTGATCTGCTGGTCAAAGATACGAAATTGACCACTTTATTTTTCCATATCTTCAATTGTGGTGAATGTAAAAAACCCGCACATTTCGGTTTGACTTTGATGGCTTTGGCTGTAAGGGGTGCTACGGATATTGCTTTAGAAGAAGTCGCTGGACAAGGATATCAGGAGATTGTGAATGAAGAAGCTGGAGAAGCTGGAGCAGCGAGAAGCTGAAAATTTGGTGGTTATGCTTTTAGGATGCAAGCTACCTCTGACTCACGAGGCACTTAAAGCTGCGTATCGAAATGCTGTGAGACGCCTTCGCCCTGACTTAGCCAACAATAAGCAGAATGACGAAGAATTCATTCACATGAAGGATTTGTATTCAGCGTTGCTGGATCAAGAGCCGATTTGGGCGTTTGTAGACAGTCTTCCCTTAACAAAAACTGTCGAAGGTACTCCCCTAAATGACCTGGGTTTGGGTCTGGGTTCTCGAAAAAACGGAACTGATTGCAAGGATTGTAACCACAAAGGGTACACAGAACATCATCCTACGGGCTACCAGCGCTGCTCTTGGTGTTTTGCGGGGTTTGCCTACTCGCAACCTTGTCTACGCTGTAGCGGCACTGGAAATGGCCCTAAGCAGGTTCCTAATACTTGTCCCCAGTGCCTGGGTCGGGGAATTAAGGAATTTTCTCGTGTTGTGCGGTGCGGACAATGCGATGGAAGCGGCGGGAAGCAAATTAAAGAAAAGGCAGTTGAATATCACACCTGTTACAAATGCTTAGGAACGGGTGAAATTGAAATTTTCAATCCAGTGATTCCAAAAGGGGTTTTAATAGGAAAAGAAAGGTAGAAAAATATGGCGGAACATATGAATCAAACAGTAGAGCCAGAGTTGGATGGTTTCAATCGCATGGGTAAGCCGCTCAGTGAACAAGCAAGGAGCGCAGCCTATGAGCATTGTAAGGCAATGGGACTTAATTCAGCGCGGGCGTGGGAATGCGTCAGCTCAATAGCAAATCAACTGGAGCATGATAAGCCTTATGAGGCTCAAGCTGCCGGGATGAGGTTTCTCGATTTGACTGGAACCTATCGCCTGATGGCTGTTCTACTAACAGCATAGCAAAAGAAGGGTAGAAAAATATGGAGAGAAACTAAATGATAGTCACCATCTTGGCATACAAGTCGGACGGCGTGGATGTCTGCCATGGCTGTGTCATGGCACACTATTCCTCGGACTTTCAATGGAAATCCTCTATGGATCGAGGAGAGATCGCCGAGTTCCTCGCGGGTCTCATGTTCGACAACAAGCATCTCGACACAAACGAGGGCGGGTACGAATTCACGTTCCTCTTCAACGGCGAAGAGAATAATGGTGAATGGGATTCGGCCGTCCTCAGAAGTGAGATAGAGGAGAAAGCCACAGCGCTTTACAATCTTAAGGAGATCGACTTCCAACGGAAGGACGCCGAATCCAAGAAGCGATCCGCCGACAATGTTGGGCAAGAGGCAAATGGTGGAATCGTTAGTATTCAATAGACATGCTTCCTACGCGTCGTCAAAAAAAGCGAATCCCTAAAGCAAAAGATATTGTTCTGATGATGCGAGCCTTATCCGCATGTATTCCTATGCACGCTCGTCCGAACCATGGTTTGCGCGAGTCTTTGAAAGGGGTTGTAAACTACCGTTTTCAATGCATTACCTATGATGTGGATTGGACGGTTGATGTATATCATGGAGATTTTTTTGTTGTAGGGGCTCGCAATTTTAATCAACCCTGTCCTTCGGTGTCATCTGCTATTAAACATTTGCGGCGTATGTTAGGATTAAAGTAATGCTCATTCCTCTCGCTATAAACACAGAAGACGATATCAAAGTCATTTTAGCCCATCAAACCCTTATAACTAAAACAGCTCAAGCAGAATGCGTGCAAGAAGCATTGATCGATGGTGTACCTAAAGCCGCTGAACAATACATAAAAGATGAATCTAAAGTGTTGGAGAAATACGCCAGGTACCCCACTCTTACAGAATACAGCCTTATGCCCAACGCCTCCAGCGCATTTAAATGGGGGGCTACTTTTGGGGTTACAGCGTTAGTAGGTATTTTGATTCTTGACGCTACTAAGCAATTGTTTGATGAAAAACCCGATTTAAAAGATGCGTATTTGCGTTATTTGATACAACTGGATGACCGACAAAAAACAATCAATTTAAACGACAAAGTAACTAAAGTATTTACTGTATTATCTGAACATTTTGGGATTATCTGGGGAAAAAATGATACCATATCGCTTACAGTTGTAGGTCGGAGAGTACTGCTTCATTTGATAGATGCTCAAAAATTTGTTGAAGAGATCATTGAAGCTCATTCCCATTTACAGCCTAAAATCCCAGATACTAGTATTTAAAGAAATGAGGAAGGTATATTTAGCAGCTCCATTTGAGTGGATTGATCGAATGAAAGTATACGCACAAGAATTGCGTACACTAGGGTTTGAAGTAACTTCTCGTTGGCTAGATGAGCAATATAAAGGCGGGGAAACGGATATAACAAATGAAGACGGAGGCACCCAGTTAGATAAAAAAGATATTGCTATCAGTTACGCGATCAGAGATATGCGAAATATTCTTGCGTCTGATATTTTAATCGAATTTAATCCTGGAAAAGCTCTGGTGCGAAATACCCGTTTAGCAGAATTTGGAGGCGCTCTCTTTTTAGGGAAGCAATGTATTGTAATTGGTCCTGAAAATCCAAAATATAGAGACCATATCGATACCGTTTTTATATTTTTGCAGGGTGATGCGCTCCCCGATGATTTGAAGGCCGCTGGCATTAAACCAGTGAAGCATTTTCATACTTGGGAAGATTTTAAACAAACTATATGAGCGTGAAGAAAACCGGTGTAATCGGAGTAGAATATCCCACCACCCCGCTTCTTTTAGAGCGAACTGTAAAAATGCACAATATTTTGATCGGCAACGACACTACACAGATTCGTTTTGCTGAGCAATTTTTGTCTACCGTACACAACACCAAAATTTACCATCAGGAAATGCCTGTAGTTAACGATAGTCATCTTTTAGGTAAAGATGAACCTCAACTATATCTTGTAGAGCGTTCCGGCCTTATCGATATATCCCCACATGTTAAAACAAAAACAGGCATTTTTTCCACTGATATAATCCGGAAAGGTAGCACTGGCGTTCACGCTATTGTTCGTTTTGCGGCCCAACTTTTAGATATTAAAAAACCCGATAAAATTATAACTCAAAAAATAGCTGATGAAATTGTAGATGACATTTATGATATAAAAGCAAGTATTTGGTGGGCCGCTTGGCTTTTAAGCGGATCAGTGGTAGAAAAGAATAAATGGGTAAGACCTTGGGAAAATTGGTTAACTTGGATGCCAAGGGATGAAGACCCCAGGTATCGACTTAATTCCCTTTACTGGGAGTTAGTAATGTGGGTTTTTGCGGCCTTAGGAGACGAACGTGGATACAAAAAAACAAAAGGGCGCTGGAACCAAAAAAAATTTGAAAATTTAATACAATTAGCTTTGCCTAAAGATAGAGTTTACAGTAGCTTAGAGGTGCTTAGTATATGGCGAGAACGCCAATATGACCCATATATTTGTATAATGAAAATATCTCAAATTTGGCGATAATTTTTTGACTATGATACTCTTAGATATGTCGTTTGGTTACTAAGATAATCAAGCGGCATATTTGATTAATACAGCCAAGTGCAGTATTATCATGCTATGGGGATTTTTCCCCGAGGAGAAACACAGTGAATAAATTCGCTAATATCTTTGCGGTAATCGTCCTCATGGTCGGTGTCGCTTTTGCACAAACTACTCCAACCACAACTGCTACTGAGTATTATGGTAGCCACTTCGCTCCCTATGTTGAAGGTTTTATCACTAATACCCCCACATCCAATAACACAGTAAACGGCAGCGTAGGGGCTGGTGTGGAATCTAACTATGAGCATCTGTACGTGGATGCTAATGGTCTTTTCAATACAACCCAAGCTACAGGCGGTGGGTACTCTGGTAGTTTTACAGCACAAGCCTATGCCAAGTTCGGATATGTATTGCTCGGCGGGGGTGCTAGTTTTGTAGAAAACTCAAACAGTTTTAGCACTTACTTCAATCATTGTGAAAAAGCGGGTGTAAAGGGTTGCGCTGTACTAGTCCAAAATTCCGCTAATCCATTCGTGGGTGGTGGTGTTCAAGTTGGTCGTTTGCGCTCTATCTTTACTTACACAATTCCTGCGGCTAATGCACTTCCTGGACAACAGCAATTCAATGTTAATACAGAATTCGCTGCAACCAAGCATATCCGTGTTGTAGTACCTGTACAGTTTACAACGTATTATGATGGTATTGTAAGCCCCACGCATTCTGCAACTGTCGGTCAATACGGCGGCGGTGTAAAGTTGGTGTGGTAATTGTACTTGTTTCTTCCCTAAGCCCCGGATCAAACCGGGGCTTTTCTTTTTGCCTATAATCCCTGCAAAAGCAGTATTAAACCTAAGCAGGAAATTATGGCTACAAGCAAGTCTAAAATCGGGCGTGAAGAGTTAGTATCTAAAGTTCAAAGTAGACTCAAACTCAAAACCAAGAAGGAAGCTGATTACATCATAAACGAAGTAGTAGCGGCCCTTGAGTCTACTCTTTTAAGTAACCTCCAAACAAAAGATTTCACCTTGAAGCTGAGTTCCTTCGGGAAATTTACAGTACGGCATAAAACCGGCATTGTAAGATTCATCCCATTTACCCGTGAAGTAAAACAAACAAAGAATAAAAGAAAGATTAGATTTACTCCATTGGGAGAATTGCGGAGAGCGGAACCAGAACCTGAAAGTGATCCTGTGAATTCAAAAAATGATCCAAAAGACAGTAGTAAATAAAAGTAGGAGAGATACAAATATGCCAATACAACAATTTGATGATGATTTCGAAAATTTACCCGTTCAAAGCACAACCAAAAGTGCTGCTGCGGCTGCCCCCGCGGTTTCAACCAAAACACATACACAAAAACCAGTAGAAAACGAAGAAGAAGAAACACCAAAACCAAAAGTAAGTGATGATGAAGATCTTGCTACGGATTTTGACGATGAAAAAGTATATGCCCGTACGGGACAACTCAATCAATGCAGACCTGACAAGGGTAAAGCAGCACGATTCGCTTTCATCCCTAAGGATTGGTTTGCTCCACAAACAGCCAAGAACCATTTCATTGAGACGCTGGATGGCAAGGATGTAAAGAAAGGCCGCTATCGTTGTTTAACTCCTATGGGAGCGAATGCAGAGCCTCAATTTTGCTGCGTGGCCGTAGATAAAGATGGTGATGTAGAAGTTGTAGCTTTGGTTGTACGATACACAAACGCTGACCCTGTATCTGGGAAGTATGTTAAGGATGCAGAAGGCAATTGGCCGCCTATTGAGTTTGAGATTCAATTTGTACGTTTGTCTCAATTTAACATGCGCCAGATCAAGAAACTTCCTGATGAAGATAGCGATCCTTTCAAGATCGATATTGTAATGACAAATGCTGAGGGCAGGGCATTTGGTTATGAATTTAACCGTAAGTCTAACGCCCCGCGCTGGATGGGGGATCAAGCAAAGATCGATGAAGTTAAAGCAGCGGCTCAAAAGTTTATCAAGGATAACGGAAGGAAGTTGCGCTCTAAGCTCGGTCAAAAACTCAATTTAACAGAATGGAAAGCGCTTCTCTCCAAGCGAGTCGGAGAAAGTAAAATAGAAAACCTAGAAGAGCTATAAAACGAGGAGAAATTAAAGGGGTCGGAAATACTCCGACCCTATTTTTTTGAAGATATGCTTATCTGCGGATTAGACTTTGAAAGTTCGGGCTTAAAAATCGAAACAATTGGTGTTACAGAAGTTGGTATTATCATATGGGATACAGTAACTCGTTCCCCTATCCGATCATTCTCTACAATTGTAGATCCCGGGCCTGATGTTATTTGGGAACCTGGCGCATTAGAAGTAAATAACCTCACTCCAGAGATATGCCGTGATCTAGGCATGCCGGATGAGGAAGCAGCTAGAAGGTCACTTCGCTGGTATGGTAGTTCGGATGTAGCTTGCGCTCATAACGGCAATAAATTTGACCGCCCTCTGTTAGAGAAGTGGGCTAAAAAATATAACTTGGATTGGCAACCCAGTAAAGTATGGATAGATACAAAAACTGATTTGGAACTACCAATAGGTAATAGCAATCGTTTGATTTACATGGCAGCAGATCGAGGATTTTGTAACCCTTTTCCTCACCGCGCTATTTTTGATGTTATGACTATGTTAAAGGTACTTGACCATTACGATATTGATAAAGTAATGGAAATGGCCAAAAGTCCTAACCTTACTGTTAAAGCTCTTATCACTTTCGATCAAAATCAAGCGGTTAAAAATCGAGGTTACCACCCAAACTGGGAAACTAAACCCGATGGTTCAAAAGGTAAATTTCTTTACTGGTCCATGCCAATTAAAGAGTGCAAGTTAGACGCAGAGCGAATAGCTGCGCGAGCCGCGGGTTTTGAAATTGAGGTAATCTAGTGGCGAAAGAAATTCTTGTTATTCCTAATATTCCAGCTCCTATGGTAATGGATCAATGGCTGGTTTTTGGTTTGGATTTATCTTTATCCCGCACCGGCTGGTCAGCATTGCATGTGAAAAAAACATCCGATCAAACCGAAGCAAAATTTTTAAAGATAGGTTCTATCAAACCCGAATCTACTAAAGCACCAGTTTGGGTTAGAAGTAAATTAATAGCTAAAGGGTTGATGGATACACTTCTAACTCCCGCAGTACGGAAGATTTTGAACACACCAAATACAGGTGTGTTATTTGTTTTTGAAGCCAGCACCCCAAAAAATGATTTCTTAAACGGTATCTCTCAAGTTGTTCGTTCGGAATTTTTTACCGATCATGCGCTTGTTTCTTACATGGAAAATACCCCAGATAAAGGAGACATGCATACCTGTAATAGTCCGGAATGTTGTTCCGTCGATGCTAAATATATTTACACTTTATTAGTTAACGCCAGCACTCTTCGTAATATGATGCACCTTACTCAAAGAGGGGTTAAAAACAAGAAAGAAAACATCGCCAGGGCATACGATTTTTTAAAAAAAGATGAATTTCCAGAAGTGGATAGTGATGCTTGTGATGCTGTTCTATTGGCGATGGTAGGCCGTTATGTCTGTTCTATTTTCACAGGATTTCCGAATGAGGTTCCTGGTGTTTTCCTGGACAAACTTTGTGATTCAAAACAAGAAATAAAAGGTAAAGGGCGCAATCAACACACTATCACTAAGGGTATATTGTATAGACCGGAATATTTTTACGCCCACCAGAATCAAAAGAGAACCTTACTCCTTAAAGACGCCAGTCAACCAGTAAAAAAGCTACAGAAAATATGGTTTGAAGTATAAGTCAGTATTAAACTAACAGTCCAACTTAAAACCCATCGGGTAAAGCAGAGACTCAGAGGATATAATGCCAAAAAAAACAGCTCCCATAGACACCCGCAATTTAACAGTTGAAGCCCGTCGAGAACTTTTTCTTAAAAGCAGAGAAGAAGATAAACCAGATTTTCAAGTACTCACCAAAGATTATGTAGATGAATTGACCCCTTACGGGTTGATCACATTTGATACTGTATTAGGCTTGGGCGGCATCGCTCGCCGCGGATGTGTGTCGCAGATACACGGCGACGAAGGCGTTGGCAAGTCCACTCTCACCTATACCATCGCTAAAAATTATCAAGAATATACTGGAGAACCATTGGGTATATTTGATTTTGAGGGCACAGGTAGACCCGCTTACTTGGAACGCATTGGATGTGACCTAGATATGGTTAAATTGATTCAACCCATTAGCATGGAAGAATCTGTCAAGGAAACCATTCGATTGATCCGGCAAGGTTGCCGTTTCTTCATTTATGATTCGATTCCTTGCATGAACTCTATGGTAGAGGAAACCGATATTATGAGTGGCAAAGTGTTCAAAGCGAGCTATGGTAAACAAGCTCAAGTCATGGGAAATTTCTATCGAATTTTACGCCCCTATGTTCAACAAGCAGACGGGCATATGTTCATGGTTAATCAAACCAGGGCTCGTATTGACGACAGCAATGAAGCAAAGTATGCCAATGATTACAGCTATACAAATAAAACATACCAGCTTCCAGGAGGACGTATTTCCCGCTTTACCCCATCCGTGATGATCGAAATGCGCATGGTAAAAGAAGTAAAACCCTATGATGGAAAACCTGGTATAACACCGGATAAAGATGGTTTCATTGTAGAGTCCGCTACTCCTGAGACTAAAGATAAACCATGTGTCAATAGAGTAAGAGTCCGTACCCTAAAAAATAAAGTAACGGGCGCTGGGTTTCGTGAGGGGTTCATTTGGGTTCGTCCAGCAACTCATCCTTGTCCTGGTATTGATGATCTGATGAGTGTGCGTGAGCTGGCGCGTCATTATGGTTTCATTCAAAATAAAGGGGCTAAGTGGTTTGTCGGAAAAACAGCAGATGAGGCTATCCAGGCTTATCCCAACAAAGATGCAGCGATTGATGATTTGGTGATAAAGAAAAACCCTGAGGTACATGCGAAGTTAAAATCTCTTGTTGCAGAGGCTGTAAGGTCTGATAGCACTGGTCGTTTTAATACAACTCTTACAACAGAAGATTTAGAGTTGCTTGAAGGAGATGATGCTCTAGCTCCAGTGGGGGTAGGTAAGAATATCGTTTCATTTGATGAGGAAGAGAACTAATAACGAATGTCTACGAGCATCAAACTATCAGGGAAAAATTTCCAGAGCTGGGATGCATTTGATTTAACGCTTGCTGGATTGACTGTATTAACTGGTCCTTCAGACACTGGGAAAAGCGCCATTTTTCGTGCTTTAAAAGGCGTATTACGAAATGAACTCCCTATTGACTGGATACGAAATGATCAAGATGAATCTTTAGAAGTTCGACTTGAATTAGATAACCACATTGTTACAGTGAAACGCCCTCTTAAGGGTTCTACTACATACACCATTGATGATAAAGTTTTTGCTAAACTCGCCGGTGCTATACCAGATAAAGTAAAAGAGCTTAAATTTGGTGATGTGGTTATCGGAGAATATGATGTAGACCCCATATTTGGGCGGCAGAATAGTCCTCAGTTTCTTATTGATCCTGATACATTCAAACCTCCGGAAGTAAATGCTATTTTAGGGGCATTTGGGGGTACTGAAAAACTTGAACACGGTAAGAAAGAAGCCAATCTACGCAAGACTCAAAAAGATGCTGAAGCTCGCACTCTAGCTGTTCAGATACGAGACGCTGAAGAACGGAAGGCCGCTTTAACCGTCCTGCAAACTCAAGGTGACAGTTTAGAGACTGTTTTGCAGGAACTGGAAGCGACTATTTTAATCGTGGAACTGGAAAATCATTGGTTAGAACAGGCTATTGCATGTCGCCAGCGTATAATCCCCCTTCGAGAAATTCAAGAAACTCTCATTTTACCCGATATTTCGGATTTAGAACTGATGTACCAGCAAATTCAAAAGGCAGACCAGGCAGCAGAAGCAACAGCTTACGCTAAATGGCTTAAAAAACCGTCTACAATCACTTCTGCGGTCGTTGGGCAGTGGGATGAGGCTAGACGGCATTGGAACCTGATCGAAGCGCTAGGAAGCACTGTAGAAGCAGGAAAGCACATCGTATCCACAGATAAGCTAAAAGCAGCTTTACAGGGCATAGAAACTCTATATTCTGATACTGTTGGGCTTTGGGGCGGTATTAAAAGACTTGAGGTACTTGGAGCGCTACTAGACGAACTATCGGATTCGACTAATCGATTGGTCGGGGTTGAAGGTGAACTTCTGGTAGCGCAAACCGAGGCTCAAAAAGGGCTTTGCCCCAAATGTGGATCCCCAATGTTTCATGTTTGTAAAGGATAATCATGTCAGAAATAACACAAGAAAATCTAAAGAAAATTCAAGCCAGGGTAAAGGCCTTACAGAGCAGTAGAGACGAAATCATTGGAACTCTTAAGGTTCAGGAGAGCAAAAGAGATGAAGCTTATGTTAAACTGAAAGAGTTGGGTATCGCTAACCCTGAAAAAATGACGGCGAAAGAACTACAAGCACTGGCTGATCAAAAGAAAAATGAATTAGCAGAAAAAATAGACGCTTTGAATGATCAGCTGGCGCAGGGCGAGAAGTTGATTCAACAATACGAAGAATTGCAACAGGAGAATTAATATGTCAATAATACCGATGGTAAAACCAGCCGTGGTAGAAAAGCAACCGGATGGCACATATGTGGTAAGAATTCAGCATACTGAAGGGGGAGATGTATCTCAAGTTTCTTTTGGTCACTGGACTTTTGGAGAATCCCTAGCAAATGCTTATGCAGCCTTCATTAACGGAGCTTCAAATATAGATTCAAAAATAGATAAACTGGCTTCTGAGATGGAAGCCGCGGCACCAGATGCTAAGGCTGATATTAAAAAGGCTACGGAACTAGCTCAGGATCAAGCTAAAGTTATTATCGCTGATGCTAAGGTAGAAGCGGATAAGCTTGTGGCAGCGGCTAAAGAAGAAATCGTAAAGGTAACAGCAAATGCTGAAGCTTTTTATGAAGATACAAAAAATGAAGCTCGTCAACTTTTAACTGAAGCCCGATCGGAAGCAGCTAAAATATTAGCTAAAGCTGCGGAAGCTGTAAAGCCTCTTGTACCAGATCCAGTACCGTTCCCCACTAAACCAACAAAGCCATCAAAGTCAACTAAGCCAGAAATTGATGAGGAATAATGTCGATTTTACCGGAGTTGTTTTAAATGGACGATAAAACCCCGTTTGGTAAAATGGTTTATCTAGCATCGCCATATACCCACGAAAACAGAGAAGTAGAAACAGAGCGCTTCATCGCGGCTGTTAAAGCTTGTGGGTGGTTGATGGTTAACATTTCAGATGTTCAAATGATTTACTCTCCCATCGCTCATACACATCCTATCGCTGATGTATGTACTCTTCCTGGTTTTTGGAGTTTTTGGGAAGCTTGCGATAAATGTATGCTCTCACGCTGTGATGAAATTTGGATTCTCACGCTCGATGGTTGGGAGACCTCTACGGGAGTAACAGCAGAACGGCAGATTGCTTCGGAGTACGGATTGAAAGAAAAATTCGTGGTTCCTCAATCTGATGGTGGATATGCAGTGGAGGCTTACGAGAAAAAACAAAAAATAAAAGGTAGATCATTTCTTGGATTTCATTTACATGACTGGTCTAAATGGGAAGTTGTAAATAGAGGTGAAATTAGATCCGGGATAAAACAAAAGAGAGTTTGTTTAACCTGCAATACAAAGCAAGTTGATATAGAGTGGGTATAAAGGTGCATAAATATTTACGAATACCTTCTTCCAAACGCATAGAAATGCTCAAAAGTAATATTAGTATCTGTGAAAACACTCTTCAGCATGTCAATAATTGCATCGAATGTCAAGAAGCTAAAGATGAAGAATTGTGCCCTTTGGGTCAAAAGATGTTTGATGAATTTTTAGTATCCCAAGCTCGTTGTAAATATTTAAACTTGATTGGAGAAAATGCTGATGTCATTTTTTAATGAATTTCATATAGCGGATGAAAAAACATGCAAAGCTCGCTGGAGTTGCGGCAAACCTGGGTTGTTGTTTTTCTGTGCCTTTTGTGGGTATAAGTTCGTTGTTGGAGATGAATATCGAGTAACTTATACGAATGACACTGATGCTGGTGGTAATCCCCTTACATGTAGACCTTGTGATACTAAATTTGGTGGTTTAGACGGGTGCCGTAAAGTTTGGATAGAAATGAATGAAGAATACCGTACCAAGTTCAAGTATTTCTACTACAGAGATTTGTATGGTGATTAAACTCCAAGATCCAAAAAACAGAGTAAACTTAGTTTGGTCAACTGACTGGCACCTTACTGACATCCCACCCGCTAGGCGTAAAGATGATTATCGTAACGCTATCTTAGCAAAAATAGAATTCATTCGTGATCTAGTAGAAAAACTTAACGGAGCCGGTTTATGTGGAGGTGACGTTTTTCACTATAAAATCCCTAAACATGCTGGAAACAGCATCCGTTTGATTATCGATTTGATGCACGCTTTAAGAAAGTTTCCTCAGGGTAAAGTATTTGGTTCCATTGGAAACCATGATTTATCCTGGGATCGTATGGATACACTACCTCGTCAACCATTGGGTTTATTGATCGCTGTAGGCGCTTACCATGACCTGAATACTGAACCTGTTATTTTTACTAATGCTGATGATACTGTACGAGTATCCGTTGAAACTTTTCCATTTGCTGAAGGGGATGTTACGATTCAAAATATCAAAAACGCGGATCCTAGGCAACCTCATGTAGACCATAGAATAGGCATTGTACACGCTTACGGGTATCCTGGAGACGCTGGTTCAATGTTTGGCACCCGAAAAATAGGCTATAATGAATTGATTGGTACAGACTTTGATATACTGCTGTGGGGGCATGATCATTCAAGACATGAAACTATAGAAGTGGGCGGCTGCACCCATATAAATTTGGGGAGTTTGGCTCGTGCAGCGTTTACTTATGATGAGGTTGAACGCCCAGTGTGCGCAGCTATTCTTTCCTTTGAACCAAGCGGTGCTTTCAAATATGGAGAAAAAGAAATTCCGGTGAAACCCTTGCAAATAGCTTTTGCAGCCGCAGATAAGGGTGTAGAGCAAATAGCAAAGTCTGATGATATCACTTCGTTTTTTGCGGATATGGATGCTGCGGTACAGGGAATTGAAGTCAATGATCCTAAAGTAGTTATTAAAGAGTTGTGTGCTGGGGATATCAATTTAGAGAATTTGATTTTAGAGCTGTGTGATTTATAAACACTAAGCATCCCTCTTAACATGGAGACTCGCCGCAGCGATGTAGTGGAAGAACGAGTATATAAGGCGGCTTGGCATATACTCATAGCTGGAATTGGTTTTTACGAATTTCGTCACCATCGGACAACTGCCTCCAAAGTATTGGCCTGTGGGTTAATGGCTTTTCATGTTGATGGAGCAATATCCGATATTCTGGACTCCAAACCCCTATCTCAAAGACTTTTAGATCGTATTCTTCGCTAGTCTTCCAATCCTTGGTATTAACAATCTGAAAGGATTTTTTATGCTTGAAAAAGTTAAGTATGATGCTACACCTCAACCTTTACCAGTGGGAGGAACTATAGATGTAGCAATTGAAGTTGCAAAAGACCTAAAAGTGATGGGGCTAGAAAACATTGCAGAATGTGTTGAAGCTCGTATTCGCTTAGGTGAAAAAAAGTATGGAACTCGTTTAAAAGCGCATAATGGTAGAGACGCAATGACCGATTTATTTGAGGAACTTCTCGATGCTTTGAACTATTCAAAACAAATTCAACTTGAAAGTACTAATGGCGACACTTATTTTTACCCAGAACTTCTTAAATTAGTCATTAAGGTTAAAGCCAGTCTTGACCTAAAACATTCAACTAAAGTAGAATAAAACCAGGAGGAAATATGAATCGTATTGTATCCGCACTTATCGTTTTTGTATTATTTGTAACCCCAGTTTTTGCTAGAAACCATCCATTGAAACGTCATGTCCGCAAAGAAGTTACATCGGCTGCTCGTGTAAGTGACCTTCCAGCAGATCGTCAATTGATTATGGCTATTATGTTGCCTCTCCGCAATGAGTCAACTTTAACAGCTCTTTTACAGCAAATAAACACCCCATCAAGTCCTTTGTATCACCAGTTTCTAACGCCTGAACAATTCACTAAAGAGTTTGGTCCAACGGAACAGGATTATCAAGCGGTAGTTCGTTTTGCTATAAAGCAGGGGTTTTTTGTGTACAAACAACACACTAATCGTATACTTGTTGATATCACTGGATCTACAGCACAAATAGAAAAAGCTTTCAATGTAAAAATGGGGTTATATAAACATCCTATTGAAAATCGTAATTTTTATTCTCCAGATGTAGAACCGTCTCTTGATTTAGATGTTCCAATCTATCGTATTGCTGGTTTAAATAATTTCTCTATTCCTAGTCGTAGATTGATTAAGCGTTCATTTAACGCTCGTCTATCAGATGTAGTTGCAGGGTCTGGTCCTAGCGGTTCTTTCCGTCCATCGGATATGCGAGCGGCATATTATGGATCAGGTACTTTGACAGGTACCGGTCAATCTGTGGGCATGTTAGAGTTCGATGGTTATAATATCGCAGATGTAAATTCTGATATGGGGGGTGTTGCTTATACCGTACCTGTACAGAATATTCTTGTCGATGGTGCAAGTGCTGGCTCTGATGGAGATGATGGAGAGCAAGCTTTGGATATCGCTCAAGCTATCGGTATGGCACCGGGGTTAACTTCTGTACGGGTTTACATCGCCCCAGGCAATTCCGCCATAGGTACCGGAGATGTGGATATTTTTAATCAAATGGCTGTGGACAACATTTCCAAACAATTGAGTTGTTCTTGGGGTTGGAGTCCCGATGATATAACTGATGATGACCCTATTTTTAAAGAATTCGCAGCACAGGGTCAAAATCTTTTTGTAGCCTCTGGAGATGCTGGTAAGTATACGGGAAATAACAATAATGATAGCAGCTACCCAGCTGAAGATCCGTATGTTGTAGCTGTTGGCGGTACGGATTTAACTACAAATGGTGCTGGAGGAACTTGGCAAACAGAAACGGCTTGGTCGGATAGCAGTGGTGGTCCAGCGGACGATGGTTTTGCAATTCCTAGCTGGCAAGTAGGAGTAGCAAATTCTAATGGTGCTTCTACAGCAATTCGTAATGTTCCGGATGTTGCCGCAGAAGCAAATTTCGATAATATTATGTGTGATGATGGCGCTTGCACTTACAATCAAACTGGGGGTACTAGCTATGCTGCGCCTCGCTGGGCTGGCTATATGGCTTTAGTGAATCAGCAGAACATGACTAATCATGGTACTACTTTAGGTTTCTTGAATCCCTTGATTTATCCCATTGGTTTCGGTGCTGCGTACACTATTAATTTTCACGATATTACAAGCGGGAGCAATGGGCATCCGGCTACTGTTGGGTATGATATGGTAACTGGTTGGGGTAGTCCTAATGGGGCAACTTTAATCAATACTTTAACAGGCGCTCCAACCGGAGTAGGATTACAAGCAACTTATAATCCAACCTATAAAACTCCAGCATGTACAGTTGTCAGTAATTCCTGTGATTCAGGCCCAACTCTACTTTTAGGTCGCGGAAATGTGCATAACGGTGCGGAACAAAATCACCCCAATACAATCAATAACTCTTGCGGGGATGGGAACTCGGGGGTATTTCACTCCTATGAATCAAATGATCGCCTTGCGGTAGCTTCTGTATCTGGTGGGTTGTTAACCGCGGGTACAAAAGCAACGATAACAGCCACAGTATGGGCTCGAAAGGATTTTGAAAGCGATTCTCTTGACCTTTACGTTACTTCAAATGTTGTAAATCCTACTTGGGTTTATATCGCTACGCTTAAGCCCACTAAAGATGCACAAAATATTTTATCGACTACATTTACTCTCCCAGCCTCCGGCAATTTACAAGCTGTACGAGCACATTTTCGATATGAGGGACATGTGAATCCATCGGCTTGTGGTAATTCTTCTGGTGGAGAGTATGATGATTATGATGATTTAGTTTTTGCGGTGAATTAACCAGAGCGCTCTTGTAGCTCAGTGTAGAGCATTCCGTGTGCAACGGAAGGGTCGGATGGTTCAACTCCATCCCAAGGGCTCCAAATTTATGAAGGAAATCTATGAACGAGTAGCGGCAGATTTCGCAGAGAAAATTGACCATCTGTTTGAATCTGAAAAATCCCTAGAGACCACATTTAAACAGTATTACGAAGGTTTGCCCTTTGATCGTACAGAGCACTGGAGCGGTATCATCCACAAAATTTTATCTGATTCCTGGAAAGACAAAGGACCTGAAGTAAAGTGTGAACCTACAGGAATGGATAAACTTCAAATTATGCGTTATCTTCATCATCTTCTGGATTACAATATTTTTACTCAAGTACTTCTCAATCTCCAAGGATACACCGGTATGTTTTATATGACCGGAGATGCCCAAGCTGAGATTGAGCGAATGAAATCAGCATGGTCTTCAGCATACAAACTTGACCCCTTTGCTCCAAAGGCTAAAATGCTGAAACAGGCTGAAGCGATTACCGAAGAACAAAAACAATACAATCAAACTATCAGTGCTCTTCGTGCCCTGCGTATCATCACTCAGTTTACTCCACAAATTAGCTTCAGAGTGAGCCCAAAAGGGTCTACACCGGCCTTCGCAGACAGTCGTAATATCAGTATGATAGGGTTGGGGGGAGATCGCTTTCTTAAAACGATATCATCCCTCAAACCGTATTACATTACTTGGAATCAAGTTCCTCAAATAGCCCAATTTATCGGGATTACCACACCACCAGGGCACGATGTTCCTGTCTCTACATTTAAAGCAGACGGCATATCATATGAATTCCATTCAAAATCTGGTGGAGAAGTGATTCAAGATGTTCTTTTTGCTAGAAAAATCATGTATGAAATCTTCCGAGATGTTAATATAACCAGAGAGACTTGTATCATGATTCCTCGTATGAATTCTATTTTGATTGTTGGGGATGTAGTATTTGAGAATCTACAAAAGGCATACGAGCGCCTGTACAAGATGTATCCGGTCATTAGTTTTGTGGATGGGATTCGTGCCTAAAAAATGTAGAATTTATCTCTGTGAAAATCAAGCAACTAACTCTCTTCTGTTTAGTGATGATTCCATATCATTTTATTGCGCAAAACATTATGATTCCATAACCAAGCGTTGGCTGAAACAGGCAGCGGAAGACTTAGATTGTTTAAAAGCGGTGAAAAGGAATAAGCTCAGATGAAAAAATGTGATTATACTCGCTGTGAAAATTCAACTGTCGCACATATCGATTATTATAATAGTAATTTAAAATTTTACTGTGCGAAGCATTATGATTTAATAGTTAAACATTTGGCCAAATATGCCCAAGACCCCGATGAATGGGGGATTCAAAGGTGGTTTACAGAAATTCTAAGAAGGAACGGGATCAGATGAAAAAATGTGACTATAATCGTTGTGAAAATTCAGCTGTCGCACATATCGATTACTGCGGGCAAACAGCTCAGCCAATCTGTGGGCCCGCAGTAAAGTTTTACTGTGCGAAGCATTATGATTTTATAGTTAAATATTTAGCTAAAGATGCCCTAGACCCCGATGATGATGGGTGGTCTACAAAAATTCTAAGAAGGAACGGGGTCAGATGAAAAAGATATTTCTGTTGGACACAATGAGTTTTATCTACCGCGCTTATCATGCTGCGGCACATCAGTCCATTATGATGAGTACTAAAGCAGGATTTCCTACCGGGGCGAGTTATATTTTTTGTAATATGCTTCGTAAATTACAAAAAGATTTTAATCCCGAGTACCTCATCGCCATATGCGACACCCCGGGCGAAACCTTTAGAGATAAACTATCCCCTGATTATAAGGCCAATCGCAAGGGCGAAACTCCTTACGACTTGGTACGCCAACTTCCTCACATTTTTAAGGCGATTGAAGCTTACGGCATCTCTAAAATGGAGTTGGCTGGATATGAAGCAGATGATATTATTGGTACCTTGGCGCGTAAAATTTACGCCGAAGATCCTGAAAATCAAGTATACATTGTGACCGGTGATAAGGATATGTTTCAGTTGGTAAACGACAGAACATTTACCATCAATCCTATGAAAGACTTGGTGTGTGATGTAGAAAAAGTGACTGAGATTGTGGGTGTGCCCCCAGAACAAGTTGTAGATGTCATGGCTTTACGTGGAGACACCACAGACAATGTGCCCGGAGCCCCGGGAATCGGCAAGAAGGGGTCTGTAGACATCATCAAGCAGTTTGGTTCTTTAGAACAAGCTTTTGTACGAGCGGATGAATTGAAGCGTAAATCATATAAAGAGTCCTTAAAAAATAATCAAGCTCAAATCCTACTCAGCAAACAATTAGTGACCATAGAAATCAATGCTCCCGTAGAACTTAGTATTTCGTCTATGAAAATAGGGGAAACTAATACTGAAGCTCTGAGTTCTTTATACAAAGAACTAGAGTTCGCCACTCTTTTGAAAAGAGAAGGTTTAGGAGCGCTGCCTGAAATTGTAGATGACTTCGCAGAAATCGTACCTCCTGATGACATTCTCACCCAAACCACGATGACCAAAGAAGATGCGGATGATTTGATCGACAGTATTTCATAGATATGGCTAAATATAATTGTAGCTGCGGTGAACCAGCGTTTGCTGTTATGTGCGGGGAAGAAGGTTTTCCTGTTTGTTTTGATCATTTTTTCAAACAGATAAAAGAAGATGTTGAATATAATTTAAAACAGGCAGTTGGAAATACTGAAAGGTTTCAAATCCATTGTTTTTTCAAGAATGATGAACCTATTTATCTTCCTTTTGCGAGCTATCTTCAACTAGGAGAGAACCAACACTGCTGGGATAAATCTGATAACTGGAAAGATATTACTCCCTGTAAACATGAGAAATATGGGAACTATATAGTTAATATAAGTCCCAGAAATTTCATATAGCAAAAGCATTCGAGAATGACCCGGTTTATAGCGATGATGACCAGCTTAAATATTGTGATTCCTGTGGAGTAAATAAACTACAGGAAAGAAAAGCCCGCGGCAGAATTTTTAATACTGGAAAAAGAAATGATTGATGTTAACATATCGACCTATTAGCGGGTATTGATCAAAATTAGTTAGGGGTACAAAATCAATCCCGAAATTTTCAGACTTTCAAAATTATATTCATACAACCTTGAAATTTAACCTCACTGTGGTATTATAAATATATAGCAAACATTTATCGATGAAGCCACTTTATTGTGGTAAACCATAACAATTCAACCCCAGAGGAAATATGAATAAATCAATTGTTACCGTTCTTTCACTAGCACTTTTTATGACTCCCCTTATTGCACAAGAAGAAAAAGGTGGACATGAATCGGCTAGACCCCAAGCAGCGCAACATGAAGGCGCAGCAAAACAAACAGCACCAAAACAAGAAAAAGTTCCAAAGGCTGAAAAAGTAGCCAAAGTTCCGAAGGCTGAGAAACAAGAAAAGGCCCCAAAGACAGAGAAAGTAGCTAAGACTCAGGCTCCAAAAGCTGAGAAGCAAGCAAGATCTGAAAAGCCTACAGCTGTAAAGGCCCAAAAGCAGGAAAAAGTAAAGGCTGAAAAACCAGAGACTCAAAAAGAGGATCGTACCAATGAGATAGCACATCAAAATTGGAACGGTAAGAATTTTAAGCCAGAATACTTTAAATCTAACTTTGGTGAATCGCACGGTTTTGGTATTCGCAGTGCTCAATGGCAGGGAAATCAATTCCATTCAGGCTCACGCTTTATGTTCGGCGGTGCGTGGTTTGTACTAGGAGAGGATCTACCTCTAGATTGGTACAGCTGCAACACCTATATCAATGAATATGAAGGCGGATATGCTCTTTACTGCCCTGAATATCCAGGCGTTCCATTTGGAATCACTGTAGTATTCTAATAACCGTTAACATTAACATCAATATAGCCACTAATATAGTGGCTATATTTTTTATCGTGGCTATATTTTTTATCGTTACACTTGTTAAATTTTTATCGGACTTTTCATTTCATAAGTAGATACGAGAAGAAAAATTATTTGAAATACTAGGATGAAATAATTGGTCTGCTGCGAAACTCGTAGCTTTCAAAACCCCACAACTAACAAGGTTCGCCGTGGAAACTACAGTCAACCAACCAAAGACAAGGAGAATTTATGAATTTCGATTATACCCCAAAAGCATCAGGACCAAAGAAAGCAATTGGCCTATCTGTTACACAAACCATCAATAATGACGGCACAGCTTCAACAAACGCAATTTTTCAAGACAGCGATGGATTACCGATCACTGCCGCTCAGTTCAACAATTTATACCCAGTAGGTGTAGCGCTTCCAACGGTTACCGCTGGCGACAGTACACCAGGCCCTTCAGCATTTAAAGTTGTAGCAGTTACTCCTCCAACTGCAAGCACTGCGGTCCCTGGGGCCTTTGTTGTAGCTACAACTTCCGCTGTTACACCACCTTCAGTTCCACCACCAACTGGCTGGGGACAAGCTGTGGATTTTACTTGCTCAATCGCTAGTGGATTGGTAGGACAATCTACAACCCAATCTGTGGATGCCGGAACATTGAGTGTTGTCAGCAACTCCAACAATCCAGCAGCGTTCACCGTATCAACAAACAGCAGCGGTGTAGGGCTGGTGGCAGCGGGCGTGCCAGCTACTACGATTAAAAGTGCGTTTACTTCACCTGCTAAGCCTACGATTACCCCTGGATATCAACATTCTCCAGATCCATCAACAGGCCGTAAGATTTATTAGGCACAATTATTATGCCGGCCCAAAACACAGTCATGTAATAGAATTTGCACAACTATAAAAGCCGTCAACTAAAAATTGACGGCTTTTGTTTTGAAAAGAGATAAATGGAATAAATCAGTATTATATATTAAGTCCGGCCCGCCATAATCTGATTACCAAAAAACGCCGTGAAGCCACGCCCTTCAGGCTGGGGATATAAGGCGGAAAGTGCTTGTATTAGATCGCAGGTTGTGGTATTTTTATTGTATGGCACTCGAAGGCTACAAAATAAGCATTGAAAGTCTTGCGAAAACCAAGCTGGCTAAATCAATGCTGCATTCGGGAATTATCGTCGCCTCGGGATACATGGAGTCGTTAAACGACTGCGGACAGTGTGTAAGTCTTGCGAAAGCAAGCAGCGCTGGTTGAAACAGTTAAGGGCGGCTTTGCCGCCTAGAATCCCTCGCCTTTAGGCGTGGGGAGTATCAATAGATAGGGAGAGAAACAAATATGAATTTTCAAGAGCGTGTTATAACAGAAAAAAGAGAACTAGACAATAAACTGGATAAATTGCAAGCCTTTATAAATGAAGGAACGGTTTATGCACAGCTTCCCAAAGAGGAACGTTCAAGATTAGCGAGACAGGCAACTGTCATGATTGAGTACTCTCAAATTCTCGCTGATCGTATCGCAAAATTTCAAGGGTATGATCCAACTAAAATTTGGTCTTTGTAAATAAATCTTGACAAATATTCCAACTACCAGTATTATACTCATAAGGCATTTATGAACAACATTACCCTATCACCGTCATTGTCGTTGCTGGCTTATTACCTTAGCTTGCCACGCGGCGGTGTGTTCAACGGGTAAATTTTAACCCGATTCGAATTAACCGCCGCCCCGAAATGGGCGGCTTTTGTTTTTTGTGGTAAGCCCAGACTTCTAGTCTGGGTAGATGACCTTTGCCTAGAACGCAGATACGGTTGGCTGCATCCGGCTGTAACCCGGAATTTGGCTAGTCCAGACAATGGGAGTTCGAATCTCTCTCTAGGCACCAAAATTTTATAGGGGTGATTATGGAAAAATTCATGTCCAGATCGGAACAGAAACGAGTAGCTTCAATGAAGGGAGAGCCCGCGCCTTCATTTGAGATTAGAGTTGAATACGATGATGGCGAATCGGTTTGGCATGATGGTAAAAGTCCTTTTTGTACACGCAGGGATCGCCCAATGGGAATGTACGCTATGATGCCGGATGACACGCAGCGGCCTTTAAATATAGGGTACATGCGTGTGAGTGAAATGCAAGGATTGGAAAAACTCCTCAATGAAATTTTAAATTTTAAGAAATAGTTTTGCGGCTGTGGTGGAATGGGCAGACACACCATCTTGAGGGGGTGGCGTCGAAAGATGTGAGAGTTCAAATCTCTCCAGCCGCACCAAGTTTAGAGTCAAACCGTAGTTGTGAGGTTGCAACGGGGAGCTAACACAATGCTGCTCGATAAGAAGCGAAAGCTTCCGCTCGCGGGCGTAAGGTCGGGGTGCAGGCGTTGATCCGTTGCCTCTAAAATAAGTTTGCCGGGTTGGTGGAATTGGGAGACACTCTGGACTTAGGATCCAGCGGTTAACAGCCATGCAGGTTCGACCCCTGTACTCGGCACCAAAAATTTGCGCGGGTGATGAAACTAGGGAGACATGCAGCGTTCAGACCGCTGTGCCCTTAAACAAGGCGTGCAGGTTCAATTCCTGTTCCGCGCACCAATTTTGTAGATAGGCCAGAATGGCGGAATTAGGGAGACGCGCACGGCTCAAGCCCGTGTGAGCCTAAAAAACTCGTGGGGGTTCGATTCCCCCTTCTGGCACCAAAAATAAGTATTACATTTTATGGGCATATTTATTTGGCAGTGTATCAACTGTAAAAAGTTAGTAAAAACTTCCATGGATTTTTCTATCAATGATCGTCCAATATGTTTTGAATGATGATGAAGTAGCAGAATTTTTTGCTAGACTTTCAAAAATCAATTTTAAAAAACAATAACTATTTAAGTATCTTAAAATATCCATTTTCAGTGTTTCCGATGTATAATTGGGTATGGATATCACACTAAAAATTAAAAGGATCAGTGTCTTAACTGGTCACGGTACTGATAGGATTTACCTTTATTTTGATCTGCCTACAACATTTCCTGACTGGCCGCTTGAGGAATGTTCCGCAGTCATCGAAGCGACTAAAGGTTACGGCGTTGCCTGGGTAAAAGAAAATTTCCACCTAGAACCAGATGTAGTTTCGTCCTGTTTCTGAAATATCCATTTTCAGTGTTTCCGATGTATACTAGGGATGTATGAGTAAACCACCAATAAGCGAGAAACCTCCTTGGGTTCAAGGGGCTAAAAACACCAAGAAACGAAAGAAGAAAGACAACGATGCGATTCTAAATCCTGTATACGACGCAAAACTTGTGGAGAAATTGTGCGGAAACGCACGAAGGATAGTTCTTCAAGAAGGCAACGGGATGCTAACAAATGGTGTTCCAACGGAGTTATATTGGCACATCAATGGGTGCTCTGCTTGTGAAGAACTTCGCTCCAAGGCTAAACCACCAGAGATACCGTACTGAGGTGTAACGCATCATGGCCGGGACTGTGATCAGGAGGAATATGAACAAGCCGATTATTCTCATTGTAGCACTGAGATACGAAATTGATGGTGATTTAGAAGATGCGAAACGTATGTTGTCTAGAGCTTATGCTCCGCGTGAGGGAAGAGTTGAAAGTGCAAGTAGCCACAAAGCTACAGCAACATGCATATCAATGCAGGCTGAAATTGAGGAGATGCAAGAAGATATGTGTGAAGTTAGGAATGGTGTTGGATATGCCTACCTACAGGTCCCTTACCCAGCGGGGGCAGCTGGCGTGCAGCAACAAAAGCAGAGGAAGAAGAAATAGACAAAGAAAAGATCATCAAAGCGATCAAAGAGATCGATGATGAATGTCGGAGGCGGTAATGAAAAGAGAACTCACTGAGAAGTTTTGCCAATTCGTCAACTACCCTGAAAGCGAGGATGCCTGCGGAGAGCCAGCACGCTGCAAGCATGAGGATGTGTGGTTGTGTGCCGCGCACTACGACATCGTCATGGATTCACCAGACGATTACGATGCGATCACTGTGGATAATACGAAGTCATCGTTCGTATTCACTTTGCCGGAAAAAGAACCCAATGCCAAAACCTAATTTATTCAAAGAAGACGCCATTTTGGAATCCCAGATTATTGATACTTTAGAAGCTGGTTTGAAGCGGTGGCGACCAGATTTATCTTACCCCGAGTCTTACAGTGATATGCAAGCCTGTGTCCGGGGTCTGCTAATGGTCTTTGATGTTAAGCGCCTACCTCTGCCAAAGCCCCTGAGAATTGAATGTCATGTTTGTGATGGTTTAGGATATATGATAACGAAAGCAGAAAATAGCTATCGTGAATCAACGTCTTGTAAAGAATGCAAAGGACGGGGGCACATTCCCAGTGAATAAACGAGTGGATATTCGAGCTATTCTACGCAATCCGGCGCAACGCCGGGAGTTGATGATTCGCTGCATTATCGCCACACAAGCCAGAGAAGATGTCCAAACCACTTATAAACAGGCCGCCGTAGCTTATGATAAAGTCAGTGACTATCGTAAATCAAATTCCTAATCATTCCACCTCTTGCCATAAACAAATTCTTGAGATAGTATCAAGTTATGGCAAATGCAAGCGCAAAAAAATTAGATTTTGACGATGAAGATGAATACGAGCCTCGTCCAGAAATAGGGTCAGATGACGATCAAGCTTATTATCATTGGTCCAAGCGAAATGGGGTATTTCGCCCTGTAGGTCACACTCAAGATACCGTACCAGCCGGTATTTATGAAATTGATAACGATAATAGCGGCTGGTTCCTATCCAAAGTAAAATTTCCATCAGATGCTCTACTCCGTTTACCTGGAATGCCTATTGATTTTATCCTTGATCAAATTGACACATTTTGGAAGCGTGAAGAATTATTCACCCAAACCAAACTCCTCCATAAGCGTGGTATTTTGATGTATGGACCCGCAGGCTGCGGTAAAACATCAATCATTAGACTGCTCTGTGACGATATTGTTAGACGTGATGGTATTGTGATCATGGTTACTAACTGCCGCTTGGCGGAAACGGCTCTTGGGGGCATTAGGCAAATAGAAACTCGTAGACCTATTCTTACAATTATTGAAGACATCGAAACCTTCATGGGTCCTGGTGATGAATCTTCATCCGCCAGAGCACTGTTGGCTCTGTTAGACGGAGAAACTCAAGTGGATCACATTGTTCATTTGGCCACGAGTAATAAACCTGAACAATTGGAAGATCGTGTCGCTAAGCGTCCTGGGCGTTTTGATCTAGTAGTAAAATTAAGTCATCCGGTGGAAGAAGCCCGTAGAGCATACCTGTTAAATTTACTCCACGATCATGTAACCCCTGAAGAACTTCAGATTATGGTAGATGAAACTGAAGGTTTGGGATTGGCCCACTTACGCGAGTTGGTTGTAGCAAACTATTGCTTAGGCTTGGATCGTAAGCAAACATTAAAGCGTTTAAAGAAAAATTTCACAGGATCCTTAAAGGTCAAAAAGTCGCCCAGCGAGGGAATGGGATTTACCTTTGGTATCGATGAAGATGAAGATGAAAAATCATTAAAAAATGAGTAAATATGCCTGATGAAATTGAACTACCTAAAAACGAATTCGACATACTACAGGATCGTATGCAAGCCTCTGAAGTGAACCGTAGAATACTTGGGGCCAATCCAGCAAGCGAGATGAGAAAAGTAGCATCCGTGGATGGTAGTACACTTCTTTCATCCATGACAAAAAATCAATGGGCTGTATTACCGAATGATTCATTCACAGCCATTGGTACTACGGTTTCTCATTTACCTCCAGCGATTTATACTTTATCGTCCGATGGGGGCGCGATATTTTTCCATAAAACTAAAGTTCTTACTGATAATTTAATTGATCTGGATGATAGCGCGGCTTTGCGAATCATTGCCGGAATTGAGAAATTTTGGGAATCTAAATCCAAATTTGATCGTTTTGGTATTCTCTTCAAGCGCGGCATTCTTATGTGGGGACCGGCGGGGTCTGGAAAAACTGCCGCAGTTAACATGTTGATGAATGATTTGGTGGGGCGCGGTGGAATGGTTGTAATTGTGCAATCCCCAGGTCTTGCGATTGGGGGACTTCATGAACTTCGACGCATTGAACCGGAGCGTCCAATTATTGTAGTATTAGAGGACATCGAAGAAATGATACAAAATTTCGGAGAGCACGGATTGCTAAGTCTGCTTGACGGAGAGCACCAAGTTTCTAATGTTGTTGTACTGGCTACCACAAATTACCCAGAGCTTCTTGGCGAACGTATTATCAATCGACCAAGCCGTTTTGATGAAGTTATTTTAGTAGATATGCCTTCCAAGAATGCACGATATCGGTATCTCAAGCACATATTAAAAGACACGGTACCAGAAGTAGAACTCCGGCAGTGGGTTATAGCAACCGACAAGCTATCCATCGCCCATTTACGAGAGCTTATTGTTGCTACTCAATGCTTGGATCGCCCATATGCCGAAGTTGTAGATCGTTTGAGGCGTATGAAAATTCGCCCGAATAGCGAGAAACGCGATAAAGAAGTTCCAGGCTTTTCAAATGTGGGCATGATAATTCCCGGGAATTTTTCAAAGGAATGTGGGGGTTCAAGTACATCAAGTAGATAAATGTCAAGAGCAAATAGTTATGCACAATACTAATAAAGGCTGGTATAGGAAAAAATATGTCACATTATAGTGTTTTAGTTATCGGTGAAAACGTAGAAGAACAATTAGCCCCCTTTCATGAATTTGAATGTACCGGGGATGACAATGAGTATGTGCAAGATGTAGATGATACAGAAGAAGCCAGGGAATCTTATAAAGCCGATAAAACAACCATGTATAAAGATCCAGATGGTAACTTACACAGTCCTTGGACAAAAGAAGGACACGCCAAATCTGAATTTTATCGAGACCCTACACCAAAAGAAGAAAAAGAACGGGAAGAAACGGGATATTCTAACCTATCTTGTACATCTCAAGACTGGGGTGACGGTAGGGGATATAGAGACAGAATTAAGTGTCTCCCTGAGGGCTGGCAAGAAGTAGAAGTGCTCACATCTTCTGTGGAAACTTTCGCTGAATTCATTAAAGGTTATTACGGGCATGAACCTGTTGCTTTTGGTGAATCTCCTGACCTTGATGAAACCCACAAGTATGGATATGTGATACTTGACGAAAAAGGTGAAGTGGTACGAAGTATCAATCGGACCAACCCAAATAAAAAATGGGACTGGTGGACTCTCGGTGGTAGATGGAACGGCTTCTTTAAAACAAAAAAAGCAGGAGTAGGGGTAATGGGTGCGCCTGGTTTGCAATCGGCGCATGAGGATTATGAACCACCTACTGACGATCGTGCCGATGTTTGTACTAAGGATGATATCGATATCGATGGGATGCGAGATGAAGCAGAACGCGAAGCCGGTAAGAGTTATGATTTGTATTCCAAAATAGTAGCTGGACTACCTCCGATTGTATCTTGGGAAGCTACAGTCGAAAAGCATAACAAAGATTACGCCGCTGCTAGAGAAGAATATAATGCACAACCGGCCGTATTAGTGCTTCGAAAGAACGAAGAGACTACTTGGTATGACGCAGATGATTATTTGTGTTCTAGAGAGGTTTTTATTCAACGCTCACGGAATGCTGCTTTCTCTACTTTCGCTGTGGTTAAAGACGGTAAGTGGTACGAACGCGGGGAGATGGGTTGGTGGGGCGTGGTGAGGGATGAAAAAGACGCAGATGAATGGTATACTCAGTTTGCATCTCTTGTGGATAGTCTGCCTGGGGATACTGTAATGACTGTGGTAGATTGTCATATATAAATTGAGGAAAATTATGGCTCGTTTAACAGATGAAGACATCCAAAAAATAGCGGAAACTCCTTTTGACGGTCTAATTCAAGTTGAGATTTTGACTTACCATACTCAGTTGCTCGCTGAAATCGCACTAAGGCTTGGTGATCTTACTGATATGATTAGTATTCCAAAATAGTAGCCCAGATTTGAAAAGACTGGGAGAATATGTCGTACCATTATTGTAGAGGGGAACTAAAATGGCTGTAGAACGGATACAATTGATCAAGCGTACGATATGGACAGCGAATTGTCCCCAATGCCAAGACACTAAGGAAGTTACTGAGAATCCACCCAAAGAACGATTTTGTTTGCAATGCAAAATCTGGATACCGTATGAAGAACAATTTTATTTGGGACCGGAGCTGTAATGGGAAGCGCGCTCCGACCTTGGCAGGTCGCGCGATCTGACCATATCCCCGATCACAGCAATGTAGCGTTGTGTTTCGACGGTCACATGCGCCTCCTCGACGCCCGCGTCAGTCTGATGTCCCGTGTGGACGGGGCCAAGACCATTGTCACCCAAATATGGGTAACTTTCAACCGGTCACCCATATTTGGGTTACTTAAGTCCAATCACCCAAATGTGGGTGACGCCCGTTATGAGCAGGCCGAGTCGGCCTTGAAAAATCAATCAAGCTTCACTCTTTACAGGGAGTTGAGCTAAGCCGCCTTGGGCGCGTACGCGGCGACGGATCCTTTGCGGGCGTTGGCCTAAAATCAATAGCTCTAGCTCGCAGAAAGGCACGGCTATGAAGATACGCCTACAAACTGCAATAACATTTGTAGCCGCACTGTGGCTGCTGATGCTTCTGGTGGGTTGCGAAGCTGACCCGGTATCAAGGGTGCAGAGCAGCAACAACAAAAACATCACGGTGGACTTCCTATTTGAACATGAAGGGTGCCGGGTGTACCGATTTGATGACGGCGACATGCGGCAGGTTTACTACGCCAACTGCGGTGCGTTCGCACAAACCTCGTGGGACCGCTCGTGCGGCAAAAGCTGCACTGTACACGAAACCGTTTCAACTTCCGGTTATGGAAAAAGCAAGCATTAAAAAAGGAGAACGAACCCGATGAGTAAAATCACACCAAAGAAAGAGAAAGTGTTTACGATCACAGCCCGCGTTGTGATCATTAAAGATCTGGATATCAAGGCCGACACTTTCGAAAAAGCTTTGGAAGAAGCCCAGAAACTATCGGAGTCTGACTTCGTGTCTTACGAGGGGTCGCCGCTCGATAGCAGCATACGCATCGTATCTATCAGTTCTCCCGACGCATGGCAGGTGGAGCGGCCACGGGGTTGAACGGTAGCCCAAAGGAGCCGATAAACAGGCAGCAAGGTGAGGTTCGGTAGAACCGACAAAATGATGCGAGAAGCGGACAAGCACTTCATATGACGGCTGTAGTATCATAGGTACAAGGAATAACAGGTGATGAAAATAGAGGATTCTGTGGAAACTGTGAATACATCAGCTAAAATTGATATCTTTAAATATGAATGGGAATTTTTGTCTAATTTTTATCCCTGTGAGATTGTTTGGGAAGGAATTACTTACGCTTCCACAGAGCACGCATACCAAGCGGCTAAGACACTGGATATAGAGAAACGCCGGATGTTTGGATTAGAAGACAACCCTCGTTTAACAGCCAAAAAAGCAAAAGATATGGGAGCAAATATCAAGAAGAACGGAGAGCTGCGCTCCGATTGGCTCAAAGTCAATATCGGCATCATGCGGGAATTGTTGGTATTGAAATTTGAGAAAGAAGAGCTGAAACAAAAATTATTGTCCACAGGCACCGCTTATTTGGAAGAAGGGAACTGGTGGGAAGACAATTTTTGGGGTGTTTGTTATGGGGGCACAGAAAAAGGGTTCCATGGAATCAAATGCGGCAAATGGCCCCATGTCCCTTCGGGTGAAAATCATTTAGGTTTATTGCTTATGGCTATTAGGGCTACGTTTATTCCTAGAATACAGGTGGCATAAAATGACAAAAAACGAAATACTATACAACTTAAAAAACGGACGAAGGTTGCGTTGCGATAGGAAAGATGAACCGTTATTGCCTTGGTTGCTAGAACATCCAAACATCCAGAATAAATTTGTGCAAGTTGATGACCAGTCTAGCTATATTGAATTTATTTGGGAGAAAAATAATCCTTGACAATTTTTCAACTACCCAGTATTATATAAAGAGTAGTAGTAAAGTAAAAGTTGGCTCGGAACGAGCCATCAGGAAATGGGGGGTTTTGGGTAAAACTGAAGCCCATCACCAAAATTGAGATAATTATGACCAAAATGCGACCGATGCCGATGTTTCCACCAAGCCCTATGGGGCGCGGGGTCGCTGGACTTTAGTCCAACCCCGTGCTAGCGGGGTTCTGTTGTTGTAACAAATTTTCCCATATCAAACAGAAATCCCTTTTTGCATTTCAGGGTATAGTGTTAATGGTAGCACCCTAGTTTCGGGAACTAGTAGTCTCAGATCATTCCTGAGTACCCTGACCAGTTTACGGTGTAGCTCAGCCCGGTTTAGAGCAAGCACACCGACTTTCGTTACTTTTTGTACAGCTATCAAGATTTTTTGTAAAAGGAGTTACTTTTAAGCAGGGCGTAGATCAGAGGAAGATCGCAAGTCTGGGGGACTTGAGGCCGGAATATCATAATTTCCCGCCCTGACCACAGTTTGAAAATTTAAATTTAACTAGGTGTCGGGTAGTTTGGTTTAGCCCACATGCCTTGGGCGCATGTCTCGAAAGAGAATCGCAGGTTCAAATCCTGCCACCTAGACATTGGCGACTGTCAGCCGTTAGTAAGTCTGACTTAAAGGCGCATAGAGCGCAGTCGCACTTTTTTATGAGTGTATTCGGCAATACATGCGGCGTACGCATTTACAGAGGTCCATGCACCTGTAAAACTGCCTGCCCTAAATGTCAAATAGGCTGCTGGAATCCCGCTGCATATCGTAACCCATGGTTTGGGAAGCCTGGGCACCAGATTTATTGGTGGAGGGATCCATACAGCTACGCGGAATTTTTATGCGTAGAGCATTATGATGATGCTGTTAAAGACATTGAAGAATATGAAGAACTTTACCAAACGAAGGGTGTTTGCTGAAATGAAATATATTTATGAAGATCACGAGAAGCATACCACATGGGAATGTGAAGCCGAGGATTTGCTTGCAGCGGATAAACTCTATGAAGCCGCTGGATGTAGGATGAGTGAAAACGCAAAAAGAAAAAAATCTATGCCTAATGATGTAGGGGCATGGTCACCCGATTGGGCGTGTAACAAAAAGGCATAATAGGTTTATTCCAACTAATGGAGGAAGTATGATTATCGAAATTAGAGCGGCTGAAGGCGGACAGGACGCAAAATTACTGGTCGAAGATCAAATGACCATCTACGCGAGGTTGGCGATACGGAGGGGTCTTTGAGTTTGATGTTACCGAACAACGCCCAGGTATAGCTATCCTGCGCATTACAGGGGCTACAGCGCCTCAAGTCTTCGCTAACGAGGCAGGAGGTCACCGTTTTCAGAGAATTCCTCCCACGGAGCGTAGCGGTAGAGTTCAAACCAGTACAATTACTGTGGCTGTTTTTGATGAACCGGAAGTTGCTGCTTTTGCCGTATCCCCAAATGATTTGGCATGGGAGACAATGCGCAGCGGGGGTAAGGGCGGTCAAAACGCCAATAAACTGGAAACAAAAATACGCTTAAAACATAAACCTACAGGATTAGTCGTGGTTTGCGAATCAGAACGTAGCCAAAAAAGAAATAAAGACACGGCCTTAGCTGTCCTTACAGCACGTTTGTACGCTGCTGATAAGGATAAAAAAGCTGAAGCTGCTACTACGGATAGGCGACAACAAATAGGAACGGGACAACGAGGAGATAAACGCCGTACAATACGAGAAAAAGATGGAAAAGTCGTAGACCATATCACCGGTCAAAAATGGCGTTATTCTGATTATGTAAAAGGCATTTGGTAAAAAATGGAACAATATCCACATATCGAAGGCAGTACAAAGGCTCCTATAGGAGAACCGTGCATCGCTTTTTATAAGTACGATGGTAGTAATCTGCGCTTCGAATGGAGCCCTAAAAAAGGCTGGCATAAGTTTGGCACCAGAAAAGAACTTTTTGACGCTCGCCATCCTTTGTGGTCTCAAGCCCTTCCCTTGTTTTTAGAGTTTGGAGATGAGATTGTAAAACGAGTGAAAGCATCGGATTGGCGATTGAAAGGTATCCAACGAATTACTGTTTTTTGTGAATTCTTTGGACCTAGCAGTTTTGCCGGAATTCATGATGAAAAAGAGCCTAAAGAATTGCGTTTGATCGATGTATACCTTTTCAAAAAAGGTATGATGCCAGCGAAGCAATTTGTAGAAATTTTTGGAGATATGCCCCAGGCAGCACAGGTAATTTATCAGGGAAATTTGACTAAGCAATTCATAGATGATGTGCGCTTTGGGGCTTATTCTGTGAATGAGGGCGTGGTCGCTAAGGGCGCTGATTTTCGGGTAAAAATAAAAACTGCTGCTTACTTCAAAAAATTGAATGAACGGCTCCCAGAGTTAGCGAATGCCTTTGATTGTGAGTATTAGACTCTGTACGAGTTTGTGCTAATACGAGGTGCGGAGTTCCATAGATTTAGGCGGAACAAGACCTAATTTCGGAACTCTACTGGCGACGGTCAGAGTTACCTCGTAGCACAATTTCCCAAACAGATACTTGTCTGGGAGAACTTGAGGACTCAGTGAGCCTCAGGTGGGGCATATTGGTGGACCCCTGTCCTTCGGGACTTAATCTGGCGGCCCAAGACGAGGAGTCAAGGGCTTAAAGAATCCTAGATTTTTAGTCTGGGAGCATCAAGCAGTATTTTTTCAATTGGTGTATTCACCGTTTGCAGATTTGTACCGCTGGGGTTAATAAGGACGGTTGGTATGGAAAGTATAGGGACTTGGTAAAATTTTTTATTTACGCCAGTGTAGCATAGTCCGGCCTAATGCGCTTCGCTCATAACGAAGAGATCGGTGGTTCAAATCCACCCGCTGGTACCAAAATTTTAATGGAAAGTATAGGGAACTATATAGTTAACTCCCCCGGCTAGAACATAACAATGCTGAGAACTTTTCAATGTCGGTTGTATCCAAACGCGACGCAGAGACACGCGCTGGAGTTCGTCTTGCGTGACAACGCGGAGACGTACAACGCGGCTCTTGCAGAGCGCCGAGATGCATGGAAGTTGGAGCGCAAGGCGATCACCTATCGAATGCAACAGGACGAACTAACAGAACTACGCCGTGATGAACAATTTGCAAGAGTCGCCTGCGACATTCAACGTGATCCCTTGAGAAGGGTTGACCGAGCATTCCAAGCGTTCTTTCGGCGTTGTAAAGCAGGCCAGAAGCCAGGCTTTCCTCGTTTTCGCTCTCATCTGCGCTACGACTCTTTTGGATTCAGTCTCCCAGTCGTGAATAGTGAACGTCTGAGGATTCCGAATGTGGGGCAGATCAAACTGCGCGGAGGCCGCAGCATTGCAGGTAAGGCGAAGTGTTGCACGGTCAAGCGAGACGGCAACCGTTGGACGGCTTCAGTCGTGTGCGACATTGGTCCGGCACCAGGGAAGCGTATGGTAACAAATGCTGTCGGAATAGATATGGGCCTGACGACGCTCGCCACGCTGTCGGACGGGACGGAGATTGAGAACCCACGCTGGACCCGACAGCACGAAGACCTGATTGCAGCCGCGAATCGCCTACTGGCACGGAAGCATAAACGTTCGAAGAACCGCATCCGGGCGCGGGAAGCACTGCATCGCGCTCACCAGCGGGCCGCGAATGCCCGTCGCAACTATCTGCATCACGTTTCCAAATGGCTTGTGGGTAATTACGACCTGATCGCCCACGAAGCCTTAAACATTAAAGGCATGGCGCAAGGACATTTCGCCAAGTCGATTATGGATGCCGCATGGAGCATTCTGCTGTCGCAAGTACGCTACAAGGCTGAGAGTGCCGGAGTGTACGCGATAGCGGTGAATCCACGCGGCACGTCACAAATGTGTTCGGGTTGCGGTCGAAACGTTCCGAAGAAACTGGCGCAGCGGGTGCATAGCTGTCCGCACTGCGGTCTAGTTCTGGGGCGTGACCACAATGCCGGACGGAACATTTTAGCGTTGGGGATCAACGCTGCGGGCGTAAGCCTTCAAAATCTACACACGACTCGGGTTAGGGAGTTATGTATAAGTCCCAAAGTATAGTTCCCATTTTAAGGGGGTTAAATATGGCAATTCAGTTCACGCTTCATACCGCGTAAGGTGTGGGCGGATCAGGAGAAGGCCATGAAACACCCTTGTAATCGGGCGGAACGCCGTGCTGTTCGTGACGGTAAAATCGACCGCCGTAAGTATATTGCTACATGCATTTGGCGTGATTACGATATAGTTCCCCATGAAGGAACCCCTCAAAATTGGTATCAACCCAAAGAATGGGGGCGTTTTGCTAAATTTAACCTGAATTGTGGCTGTATGATGTGTCATTCAGAGAAGTATTTTAAACATAAACGCAAAAGACGCGAAGCCCTCAAACAATCAATCAGTTATAACATAAGAGAATGGGATGAAATATCTTGACAATTTTTTAATTATAGGTATTATAATAATTGAAGCGTGGAACCCTTTTTACCTGACGAGGGAGTTTGTCGAAGTTGAGCCGCTCCTGCGATGATTGGCGGATCAACAAGGTCTCGCAAGAGAGTGAGCTTAGCAAAGCTCCAACCGTGCAACAGGGTTCCCACTTTCTTATTTAAGTTTTGGGATAGGCAGTCGCCTTAAAGCGTCTGCCAATGGAAGTGCATAGCGCTTTCCGTTCCCAATAAAATTTGCGGGGATTAAGCTACGGTGCGCTTGGATGTCTCATAAGCATTCCTCTTAGGTGGTTCAACTCCACCCTCCGCTACCATTTCAAAACCCCGACTTTGAATATCTTGTTATGAGTCAGTATTATATGTATAAGTTAAGGAGAAAATATGCAGCAAAAATCTAGTTTTCAAAAAGCAATTGTAGCATTGATGTTGTGTGGAGTTATGACATTTGTAGGATGTACCGCATCATGGGTCAATACATTTGACACCGTTATCAGCGTTGCCGCTCCTGCTTTGACCGGTATTTTAGATGTTGCAGCGCTGGCAGATGGAAAGCCGGTAGATGCCGCCTTAGTTACAAAAATTAACGCCGATGCCGCAGCAGTTGAAACTCTCGCCAAAGATTTCGCCAATGCTTCGTCTTCAGCAGGGCCGGGACTTTGTTCACAACTTCAAGTAGGTATAACCACTTATGAATCAGACTTGCCGCTAGTATTACAAGTAGCTCAAGTATCTGATCCGAATACAGAAGCAAAAATTGAAGCGTTATCAGCTTTGATTGTTAGCACATTCAATAGCATTGAGCCTTTAATTCCGAACTGTGCGGCTCCAGCTAAAACCACATTGGCGGTTGCGGTACCATTGTCAGTTAAGAATTTTGTGAATGACTATAACGCAGAAATGGTTAAGCCAACTGGAAATCCACAGGTAGATGCAGGAACAGCAAAACTTAAACTGCACACGAAATCAACTTTTATGCGCGTGGTAACATTTAGCTGGTTGTAAAGTTTCAAAGAGACATAATCCCGTCGCCCTGCTTGCTCGACTAAGGCGGTGTGGGGTGTTGAGACCGGTAAGTTTGACGACGATCCGGGTACGAAGTCCCTATCCTTTCTGATAGGGTGGTTGCGGGTGTTCTAGTCCACGCAATGACTAGCTAGCATTTTAGAAGTGATTTTTGTGG
>Ga0302319_10000686_pt1 | contig 75792 bp, 52 predicted proteins | sample Bog_T0_2_FD_203319 | JGI IMG/M metagenome (GOLD analysis project Ga0302319, IMG submission 203319) | Peat permafrost microbial communities from Stordalen Mire near Abisko, Sweden - Bog_T0_2 | ecosystem: Environmental > Terrestrial > Soil > Wetlands > Peat | place: Sweden: Abisko, Stordalen Mire...
GGGGCCGTTGGACGGGCCGCAATCGCGCCGCCGGGATTGAAATCGACTACGGGTCGGAACGAATTTGACTGGTTGATTAGTGAGTGCTTGCGTCGATTAGAAAGGTGCTCAACCGGACAGGCATGAAGGGGTTACCGATTTGGCGCCGGCGCATAGGAGCGCTAGCGCGGACGTGTGTCGCTGGCCTATGCTGCGCCGCCGCGACCCGCCAGCCCGGGAATGCCGCCCAGAGTGGCGGCGAGTTGGACGGCGCGGGCGATGGCACGGGCGACGGCTTCGGCGGCGGCTGCGCCGAGCACGTCGATGGAGGCTTCCAGCGTGCCGAGGCTGAGGGCGATGCAGAGGTCGCCGTCCATCGACGTATGCACGGGTTCGATGGCGCGCACGAGTCCGTGCTGGGCCAGGAAGGCGAGGCGAGTGGCCTGGACCTTGTTGAGCCGGGCATTGGTGGCCACCACGGCGAGGGTCGTGTTCTGGGGCCGCGGGGCGGAGGGCCGGAGATCGCGGAAGCGGCGCAGAGTGCCTGCGAGTTCCATTGAATCGGGCGCCTGGCGGGCGCCGGCGATGAGGCGGCCGGATTCGACGTCGCGCACGTCGCCGAAGGCGTTGACGGCCACCAGCGCCGAAACCTGGACGCCGGGGCAAGCGGCGCCGGCGTCGACGGTGCACGTGCCGATGCCGGATTTCATGGCCTGACGCATACCGAAGAGCTTGCCGACGGTGGCGCCGGTGCCCGCGCCGACCGAGCCTTCGGCGACGGGCCCGGCCGTAGCCGCGGCGGCGGCGGCTTCGCCCATTTCGCGGGTCGGGCGAATGTTGGCCTTGCCGATGCCGAGGTCATAGAGAATCGCGGCGGGCACGATCGGCACGCGGGCGAAGCCGGTGGGGAAGCCGACGCCTTTTTGTTCCAAGAAACGGCGGACGCCGGAGGCCGCCTCGAGCCCGAAGGCGCTGCCGCCGGCCAGGAGCACGGCGTGCACGACGGGCGTAATGTGCCACGGGCTCATGGTTTCGAATTCCTCGGTGCCGCTGGCGCCGCCCTGGACGGAGACGCCGGCGACTGCGCCGCGCTCGCACAGAATGGCGGTGCAGCCGGTGAGTGCGTCGAAATCGGAAACATGACCCACGCGAATGCCGTCGATGTCGGTAAGCCCGTTGGTTGGCATATGTAAGAACGCCCGTAAGCGGCGCAAAGGCTGTAAAAAGGCCTGTCGCCCGTATGCTAGCATCAGTGTTCGCAGGGTGGGTTTCCATTGTTCGATCTGCTGAAACGCCCGATACTGATGTTCCAGGAATTCGTGCTGCTTTCGTTGCGCGCGATCCGGGGCATTTTCCAGCAACCGCACTATTGGGACGACGTGTTTGTGCAGATGGATCTGATCGGGATCGGCAGTCTGCCGGTGGCGCTGCTGACCGGTTTTTTCAGCGGCGCGGTGCTGGCGCTGCAGATGTCGCGGGCGCTGCAGACCTACGGCGCCACCAGCAGCGTAGGTCAACTGGTTTCCATATCGCAGGTTCGCGAGATGGGGCCGGTGCTGACGGCGATCATGGTGGCGGGCCGCAACTCGACGGGCATGGCGAGCGAGATCGGGTCGATGAAAGTGACCGAGCAGATCGACGCCATGCGCGCGCTGGGCACCGATCCAGTGTTGAAGCTGGTGACGCCAAGGCTGATTGCGACGGCGGTGACGGTGCCGTTGCTGACGATCCTGGCTGATTTCGTGGGCCTGGTGGGCGGATGGCTGGTGGCGTGCCCGATGCTGAGCCTGACGACGGACTCGCATTACTGGATCAGCGCGTGGCGCATTCTGGAATACAACGACCTGGCGCAGGGGCTGGTGAAGCCGTTCGTATTCGCGGTCGTACTGTCGCTGGTGGGCTGCTTCTACGGCATGCGGACCGAGGGCGGCACGCAGGGCGTGGGCCGGGCGACGACGCAGGCGATGGTGGTGGCCAGCGTGTGGATCGTGGTGCTGACGTTTTTCATCGGGCGGATTTTCGTCTCGCTGTGAGGAACGATGCCGGAACGCGTGGCCGCGCAACTCGCCTTCGACGATATCAGCCTGCGCATCGGCGAGACGACGGTGCTGAAGCACATTTCGTTCGAGCTGGGCGCCGGCGAGACGCTGATCGTGCTGGGCGCGGCGGGCAGCGGCAAGACGGTGTTGCTGAAAATCGCGCTGGGGCTGCTGAGGCCGAGCGCGGGACGGCTGATCCTGTTCGGAACGGACGTGACGGAGTACAGCGAGCGGCAATGGTTCGACGTGCGCAGCCGCATCGGCGTGCTGTTTCAGGAGGGCGGTCTGTTCGACTCGCTGAACATCGCCGACAACGTCGCCTACCCCCTGGAGAACCAACGCTTGTTGAGATGCCCGGAAGATCAGGTTTTGCCCAAGGTCGAGGAGTCGCTGGAGTTCGTCGAACTGGGGCACACGCTGGAGAAATATCCGAGCGAGTTGTCGGGCGGCATGCGGCGCCGCGTGGGGATCGCGCGGGCGATCGTCTCGCAGCCGGCGCTGCTGCTGTACGATTCGCCGACGGCGGGACTCGATCCGATCACGGCCAATACGATTATGGCGTTGATCGCCAAGGGGCGCGACGTGCGCCAGGCGACGACGGTGATGGTGACGCAGCGGTACCAGGACGGCGAGATTCTGGCGGGGTTCCGCTACGACGTCGCGACGGGCGAGCTGCGGCCGGCCGACGACGGCGAGGCTACCCGCACGCGCTACCTTGTACTCGAGGAGGGCCGCACGGCGTTCCTCGGGACGCCGCCGGAGTTAGGCGCTTGCACGGATCCGTATGTCGTTAAGTTCATTCCCCATACCTGAGATCGTGGGAAGCTAGGAGGAACGCATGCCTTCGCCCAAAAAAGTCGCCTGGTCGCAGTTGAAGGTCGGCATCATGGCCTTAGTCGCGCTGGCTATCCTGGCTGTGCTGGTGTTCCTGATGACGGGCGCGAACAACCCATTCAGCGAGAAGTTCATCCTCTATGCTTTCTTTCCCGACTCGGTCGCGATGACCGACGGTTCGGCGGTGCGGCTCAATGGAATTCTGGTTGGCAAGGTGAGCCGGATCGAGCTGACCGGCGACGCGAACAACAAGCGCGCGGTGCGCATGACGATGGAGATCGAAGAGCATTTCAAGGGCAACATCCCCAAGGACAGTGAAGTCGGCTACGACGCCGAGAACGTGCTGGGGACGAAGTACCTGAACATCGAGCGGGGGCAGAGTCGGGAGCATGTGCAGACCGGCGCGGAGATCAAGAGCAAGGACGAAATGGACGTCATGGCGATGCTGCAGTCGGCCTCGCCGCTGCTGGAGAGCATGCAATCCATCCTGAAGCGCGTGGACGGACTGGTGGCGCAGCTCGAAGCGGGCAAGGGAAGCATCGGCAGGCTGCTGTACGACGATGAGATGTACCGGAAGGTCGACGCGATTCTGGCGGATTTCGAGAAGGTGACGCACGCGCTCGCGAGCGGCCAGGGCACGCTGGGCGCCATGCTCTACGACCCATCGTTGTACAACGAGGTGCGGGGTACGGTCAAACGGCTGGACAGCGTGATCGAGGGCATCCAGAAGGGTGAAGGCACGGCGGGCAAACTGGTCAAGGATCCGGCGCTGTACGACGAACTGAGGCAGAGCTCGACGGAGTTGAAGACGCTTTTGGCGAACCTGAACGCGGGCCAGGGAAGCGCGGGCAAACTGCTGCACGAGGACACGCTGCACAACGAAGTAATCGCGACGCTGAACCGGCTGAACAGCACGCTGGACAAGCTGAACGCGGGCCAGGGGACGCTGGGGCAGTTGATGGTGAATCCGGCGCTGTACGAAAACCTGGTGGGGACGACGGCGGAGACGAGCGCGCTGATGAAGGATTTCCGCAAGAACCCGAAGAAGTTTCTGACGATCCAACTCAAGCTGTTCTGATGGCCGGAGGCGCGAAATACCTGGCGGTGAACGCCGACGATTTCGGCTTCACGCGCGACGTGAATGCAGGGATCGTCGAAGCGCGCGTCAAAGGCATTCTCACATCGACAACGCTGATGGCCAACGGCGCGGCGTTCGAGGACGCAGTGCGGCTGGCGCGCGAGCACCCGGAGCTGGACGCCGGCGTGCACTTCGTTTTGGTGGGGGGCTATTCGGTGCTGCGGCCGGAGCGCGCGTTGCCGGGCACGGCAGCGCGATTGGCGGCGGCGGTGGCGCTAGGGCGAATCGACGTTTACGCCGAGCTGCGCGCGCAGATGGAAAAGATCGTGGCGGCGGGGATCCGGCCGACGCACGCGGATACGCACAAGCACACGCACCTGCTGGGGCCGGTGCTGGCGGCGGTGGCGCGGGTGGCGGAGGAGTACGGGGTGCGCTGGGTGCGGCGTCCGTTCGACCTGCCGCTGACGGGCGCGCCGGAGCGTGCGCCGTGGACCACGCGCGCGCTGAGCCGCGCCTTCTCGATGGTTCGCGGCCGCTTTCACCGCACGCTGGCGCGGCGGGGATGCGTGACCACCGACTGGTTCGCCGGCTTCCAAATCACTGGGCGTTTCGGGGCGCAGTCGGTGGTGCACTTGTTGGACCATCTGCCGGCGGGCACGACGGAATTCATGGTCCATCCGGGCTTCTGTACGGCCGAACTGGCGGCGGCGCCCACACGTCTGAAGACTAGCCGGGAACGGGAACTGCGGGCGCTCATGGATCCGGCGGTTCTCGAAGCGGTGCGGCGCAACGGCATCCAACTCGCGGGCTACGACCGTTTGCCGATCCGGAACAACACCGACCCAAGCTGACTGGTTGCCTGCAGTGCGCGGTCCGCACGCCGGCTGATTCTCGAGATACTCCAATCGATTCCCGTTTCAGCCGAATGTGCCGTCAGATGCGAGTACGGCTATCTGAATCGACGCGCAGTGTGGCGCTCAGGCCATGCCGGCGAGCCAGGCGGAGAGCGTTGCAGCGCTGGCCGCGAAGGGCCGTTGCAGGGCCCACTCGCGGGCCGCGGCGCCCATGCGCGCGCGCATAGGCTCGTCCGCAAGCAAGCCTTCGAGCGCCTCCCGGAAGGCGGCGCGGGCACGGCTGCCGGAGCCCTCCACGCGAATACCGAACTCGGGTTGAAGGATCTGGCGCGCGCCGGCGTGGTCACGGCAAATTGCGGGCAGGCCGGCCCCCAGCGCCTCCACCAGAGTCAGGCCATAGCTTTCGTGGCGCGAGGGGAAAAGGTAGACGTGAGCGATGCGGAAGAAGGCCTGTTTGAGAGCGCCGGTGACGTAGCCCGGGAAGACGACGCGCACGCGCTGGAGCCGCGCGGCCAGAGCGTGGAGGCGGCGCTCATAGCGGCGGCCGTGCATGAAGGCGGCTTCGCCGCAGATGAAGAGCCAGACGGGGTGGCGCGGGAAAGAGGGAGAGCGTTCCCAGTCGAGCAGGGTCTCAAGCAGGAAATCCTGGCCTTTTTCGGGAGAAATCCGGCTCAGGCAAAGCAGGACGCGGGCATCGGGCGAGAGGCCGTAGCCGGCGCGCAGAGCCGCGGCCTGGCGCTCCGATTCGGCATCGGTTGGTGCGCGGGCAGGGCAGCCCCAAGGCAGGACTTCGATACGCTCGGGCGGAGTGGCCGGATAGCAGCGGAGGAGGATCGACTTCATGTCGGCCGAAGGGACGACGACGCGTTCGGACCACAGCAGGCTGGCGCGCTGCTGCTCGAAGATGAGCCGCAGAATGGAGGGCGCGAGAGTCCCGATGGGGCCGCCGCGGAGACGCTCCCAGAAGCGCGTGAGCGATTCTGGGAGCAGCGATCCGCGCAGATAGATGGAGGCGATGTAGGCCACGACATCGACGTGGTAGACGGTGAAGATGCGGAAGCCCGAGCGGGCCAGGCGCTCGAAATCGGGGCCTTCGGAGATATCGTTGACCAGGATGGCGGTGGAAGCGGGGTCGTGCCGCAGTGCCTCGCGCGTGGCGGCTTGGCGAAAGGAGTCGCAGAATGCGGCGTACTCGGATTCGCGGAACGAGACCAGCTGGCGGGCCGAGGGCGCGGAAGCGCCGAGGATAGCGGGGGTGACCAACTCGAGGTCGAAGGGTTGAGTGCGGCTCCATTCCGCGGTCAACGCGTCGGCGATGGCGGCGCCGCCGCCCAAGGGGACGTTCTGGCCGGCGAAACCGCCGTGGGCGGCCAGGTAGAGGACTTTCAAACGATGCACGCTCCGGTCGTCGTGGCCGTCACGGCGGTGCGGCGTGAATCAACGCGTACCAAGTGCCCTCCTCTGGTAGGCTATACAGCATGAATCGTCGCACTTTTGTTTCTATGGCGCCAGTGGCGGCAGTGGCCGCGCGGACGGGTCTGGCCGAACCGGCAGTCGTGCCGGCGGGGCGGCTGAAACAGTCGCTGTGCCGCTGGTGTTACGCCAAAGTTCCGCTGGACGAATTGTGCCAGGCCGCGGTCAAGCTCGGGCTGCAGGCGATGGACCTGCTGGAGCCGAAAGACTGGCCGGTGGCGCAGAAGTACGGGCTGAAACTGACCGTGGTGCCCGGTCCGACCTCGATCCCGGACGGGCTGAACCGCAAGGAGAACCACGACGGGATCGAGAAGCGCTTCCGCGAGGTGGTGGACCGGGCGGTGGCGGCCAAGGCCAGCTCGACGATCGTGTTCTCGGGCAACCGCAAGGGCATGAGCGACGAGGAGGGTCTGGACAACACGGTGATCGGGCTGAACCGGATCAAGAAATACGCCGAGGACGCGGGACTGCTGACGGTGCTCGAGCTGCTCAACTCGAAGGTGGACCACAAGGACTACATGTGCGACCACACCAAGTGGGGCGCGGAGGTGATCAAGCGAGTGGATTCGCCGCAGATCAAGCTGCTGTACGACATCTACCACATGCAGATCATGGAGGGAGACGTGATCCGCACGATCCGCGACAACCACCAGTACATCGGGCATTACCACACGGGCGGAATTCCGGGGCGCAAGGAGATCGACGACACGCAGGAACTGAACTACCACGCCGTGGCCAAGGCGATCGCCGACACGGGCTACCAGGGGTATTTCGCGCACGAATTCCTGCCGACGCGCGATTGGTTCGAGAGCCTGAAGCAGGCGGTCCAGATCTGCACGGTGTGACGGGCCAGCAGGCGGGGTGACGATTGCCGCCACGCCGGTGAGCAGAGGCGGCCGGAGCGCATAGCCCTCCATCCCGCTGCCTGGCGGCAGCTACGCCGAGGAACCGCAAAATTCCGAATCAGGGATGCAGCCGCCCTGGCCCTTGGCGCCAGACGGGCGGCCTGGGTGTATATCCAGGCAGCTATACGCCCGCGGCAGTGAGACGCATTTCGATTTCCTCTTTGGCCGATTCGGGAGATCGGCCCAGCCAGGAAGAGCGGGCGTTGGGCAGGAAGGCGATGAGTTCATCGAATGTCCATTCCCGGTCCCGGGCGAAGGCGGCGTAGCCCAGGGTGTCGGCAAGACGCCAACTGACCTTGATGAGATTGTAGAGGCTGCACTCGCCGGGGACGGGATCGTCGTGGTGGGTGGCGAGGGCGGCGGCGAGTTCGTCCGGGAAATTCCAGTCCTGGGCGAGGTAAGCGCCGGCGGCGCAGTGGTCGATTTCGAAAAGGTCGCGCTCCGTTTTGAGCAAGTCGTAGCCGAATTCGTTGGAGACTTCGAGCATCCCGGAATAAGCGTCCGGATAAGCCGACATCAGGCCCAGAGTGCCGAGGTTGTGGAGCAGTCCGGTGGTGTAGGCGGACTCGCGGTCGAAGCCGTCGACGCGGGCCGCCTCTTCCGCGATCAGCGCCGTGACGAGGCTGTGCCGCCACACTTTGCGCAAGCCGGCGATGCGCACGGACGAGCGCACCATCTTGTTCATGGCGACGAACATAGCCATGGCCCGGACGCGGTCCAGGCCGAGCAGCAGAATGGCCTGGAACAGGTTGGTGACCTCGCAGCGGCGGCCGAACATAGCGGAGTTGGCGAAGCGCAGCAACTCCGCGGAGAAGGATGGGTCGAGCCGGATGAGCTCGCCCACCTGTTGAGCGCTGACATCCTCCTGGCTGACCACGGCCAGGATGCGGTGGGCAATGGCCGGGAACGGCGGCACCAGGCGGAGAGCCCAGGGTGCTTGGGGGCGGGCGAGAGTTTCAGTCATATAGAAGCGCCTACAGGATTCTCATCGGACGGCGCGTGGATCTCTTGCCTATTCCCGCGCGGATGGGCGCGCGATTGTTGAGAGGCGGCGGCAGAATTCGAGTGCCGTGCGGCTTGCGGATCGGCCGCGGCGGCGAGGCGCAAGGGGGATTCGACGCCGTCCGCGGACCCCGACAAGCGCTGAGGCCAGCGAGTCAACCCCTTGCCGCCCAAGGGGTTATCCATGCCATGGTGGAACGAAAAAACGGCCGCTGCGGCGCTCTTAGCGGCTCAATTTCAGTACCCAGGCGGGCTGGCCCAGCAGTTGTTCGGGCAACTCAGGCAGATCGATGGTGACCGCGCCGGCTTGCGTCTTGAAGTGCAATGGTGCGGTCGAGCCCAGCAACGCGACGGACTTCAATCGCGCGCCAGCGAGCTCTTTGACGGTGAAATGGCGGCCGGGCCAGCGCGGCAGGATGGCGTAGATGACGTTAGCTTTGGCCGTGAAAAACGCCTCGATGGCGGCTTTGCCTGGCGCGGGCTCAGCGGTGAGTTTGGTCACGTCGTATTCGGCGGCGTTGAACTCCTGGGTATAGTCGATTTTGGGCACTTCGCCGGCGCTCCATTGGCGCGTCGATTGCCACGGCTTCGTGCCGTAAATCGACTCGCCGTTGACTTTGAGCCAGGCGCCGATCTCGAGCAGACGTTGTTCCATGATCACCGGAATCGTGCCGTCGGCCGCGGGGCCGATGTCGAGTAGCAGGTTGCCGCCGCGGCTCACAATGTCGGTCAACAGGATGACCAGTTCCCGGCCGGTGTGATAGTGCTCCAAACGCTCGGCGCGATTGTAGCCATAGGAGAAGCCCATGCCGCGGCTCTCCTCCCAGGGATGAACCATACCGCTCATGCCGGGAGTGTATTCGGTGGTCCAGTAGCCGCCGTGCTTGTGGCGCGTGTCCTTGCCCCAGCGGTCGTTCACGACCACTTCATCCTTCACCGCGGACTCGTTGAACAGCCAGGCCAGGAGTTCCGCGCTGTGCCAGTCCGCGGAAGGCAGTTCCCATTCTCCGTCGCTGAAGACGATGGATGGCTTATAGCGCGTCACTACGTCCTTGAACTGCGGCGTCATGTGCTCGGCGACGTAGCGCGGCTTGTCATAGAGCCACAGCGGGTTGTACCACTCGTACAGCGAATAGTAGATGCCGGCCTTCAGCCCTTTGGCGCGGACGGCGGTGGTCAGATCTCCCAGCAGGTCGCGATGCGGTCCGATCTCGACGGAGTTCCAGGGGCGTCCCCAGGTCTTCGATGCCTCGGCGCTGGGCCACATCGCAAAGCCTTCGTGGTGCTTCGAGGTGATGGCGACATATTTCGCGCCGGCACGCTCGAACACGTCCGCCCAGTGCTCTGGATCGTAGAGTTCGGCGCGAAACTGCGGCGCGAAGCTCTGGTAGTCGTAATCGGCGCCGAATATGCGTTTGTGATAATCCCAGGAACCCGCGTCGACAGGACCGGCGCCCGGCTTGCGGCCTTCCGTGATGGCGTGCCAGTACCACTCGGCGTAGGCCAGTTTGCCGGGCAGAACCGGAGCGTAGGCAGGCACCGAGTAGACGCCCCAGTGGATGAAGATGCCGAATTTGGCATCGGTGAACCAGGCCGGCGTGGGCCGTTTGTCGATGGAATCCCAGGTGGGCTGATACGTCTGCGCGGAAAGCGCCGCGGCCAGGAGCAGTACGAAGACCGATAATCGTTTGAACATGCGCTGAAGTCCCCGCATTCCAGTCTATGACGGCGCGACGGGCCGCGGGGCACTCGATCTATGCTGCCCGCTGGCTTTCGGCGGCCGTGGGCAGGAGGTCCATCTGGATCGGGCGCGGAGCGCGAAACGCGGCCAGCTCCGCCGGATAGCGGCGGATCAGCGGGGCCGGAGCCAGCAACGGAGTGCGGCCGAGGATTTCGCCCATTTGCAGGGAATTGACCAGGCTTCGGCCGGCGTGCGAGTTGGTGAAGACCACCAGGCACTGCTGCGCGGCCGCGGCCAACCGCGCCAGTCGCGGCTGCCACTCCTCCAGTTCTTCGAGCGGGTAGAGGTAGGGCGCGGCGGTCGCTCGCTGGTCGAATTCGCGGAACGCTTCGGGGGTTCGACGGCCGTGCAGACGGACCACGCCCAGGCTTGTCGTCAGCACCGCCGCCGGCGGCATGCCGCGGAAGTAAACGGGTTGATCGACGTTTACGAAGGAGATGCGGTACTTGGCCAACACCGCGAGCGCTTCTTCGGTCAGCCAGCTTTCATGCAGAAACTCCGCCGCCAGCCGGAACTCGTGGAAAGTGCGCCGCAACTCGACCAGGAACTCGCGGTTCTCGTGAGTAAACCGGAATGCCCAGGGGAATTCGAGGACCAGCGCGGCCAGCCGCCCATCGCGCTGCAGGGGCATGAATCCGGCCTTCCAGGCCGCTACCGCGCCGGGAGAGAGATCGCGGTCGCGGGTGAAGCGGTGACCGAGAACGGCGGTCCAGCGCAGCCGCGGATTGGCCGCGGCCTTGCGCAGCCACAGCCGGGCAATCTCAGGCTTGAGTGGAGCTTCGGCGGTGTGCCCGATTTCCAACAAATCGACGAACGGCAGCAGGCGGTCAATGCGGTGCTCGCGGGGCGAGGCGCCGGCGGAGACGGCCTCAACCCAATCCGCCCGGTGCCAACCGGACGGCCCGATGTGGATGCGGTCTGCATTGATCATAGTAGCCTCTTCGATTTGTATTCGCCTCCATAGTAGAACAAAAGGCGAATAAATGCAAGAGGAATTATGATCAGATTAAGGAGCGGATTCCAAAAGCGATGGAATAGCGCCTATTTCTTGTAGTAATCGGCGTTGATCTGGGTGAAGTTCGACCACTTTTCGGGCAGGTCTTCGAGCGCGAAGATGGCCGAGACCGGACAAACCGGCACGCAGGCGCCGCAATCGATGCATTCTACCGGGTCGATGTAGAGCAGTTCGGCGGTGGCGTAGTTGGGCTCATCCTTCTTGGGATGGATGCAATCCACGGGGCAGGCGTCGACACACGCCGTGTCCTTGGTTCCTATGCACGGTTCCGCAATCACGTAAGCCATGGAGTTCCTCCCTGCCGAATCAGAGCCTTACCAGAATGAGCATCCGCAAGAATAGCACGCGCGCCAGGAGCGGACAATCGCCCTACCGAGAACGGAGTGATTCCGCGCCCGAATGCGCCTGGGGAGACGTTGAACGGTTTTCCACGCCTCTCCCGCTTATGGATGGCTACAATCGAGAATATGATTCCGAAGGTGCGCAAAGCTGTTTTTCCGGCGGCAGGCTTGGGCACACGATTCCTCCCGGCGACCAAGGCGATGCCGAAGGAGATGCTGCCGCTGGTGGATAAGCCGCTGATTCAGTATGGCATTGAGGAAGCAAGTCACTCGGGGCTGAACCAGATTGTCATCGTGACGGGGCGCGGAAAGACGGCGATCGAGGACCACTTCGACGTCAGCTTCGAGCTCGAACAACTCTTGGAGAGGCGCAACAAGCTGGATCTGCTGAGAGAAGTCCGGGCGATTTCCGACCTGATCGACGTGGCGTACGTGCGCCAGAAGGAGGCGCTCGGTCTGGGCCACGCGGTGCTGCGGACGAAAGAACTGGTCGGCCCGGAGCCGTTTGCGGTGGTGCTGTCGGACGATGTGATCAAGTCGAAAGTGCCGTGCCTGGCGCAACTGCTGCGGATTTATGAGTACTTCGGCGAATCGGTGCTGGCGCTGATGGAGGTGCCCGAGGACCAGATCGGGGCTTACGGCGTGGTGGAGGCCGAACCGGCCAGCATCGAGGGCTCCGACACCCGTCTGTTCCGCATACGGAATCTGGTGGAGAAGCCGCGGCCGGAGGAAGCCCCTTCGAACCTGGCCATCGTCGGCCGCTACGTCCTGTCGCCGGAGATCTTCGGCGCGCTCGAGGAAACCGAACCCGGCCAGGGCGGGGAGATTCAGTTGACCGACGGTCTGAAGAGACTGCTGCGCAGCCGTCCGATCTACGGGTACCGTTTCGAGGGCGTGCGCTACGACGCGGGCGACAAGCTGGGGTTCCTGAAGGCGACAGTTGAATTCGCTCTGGATCGGCCCGATCTGGCCGACGATTTTCGGGCGTATCTGAAGTCCGTGATCGGCTGAAGCGGCGCGCTCATTCCCACTCGATAGTGCCCGGCGGTTTATTCGTCAGGTCGATCAGGACCGCGTTCAGACCGTCGATAGCCAGCAGCTCGCCGCACATTCGCGAAAGCAAGGCGGGTGGAATCGAGACCGCGCGCGCCGTCATGCCATCCACCGAGTGGATCGGGCGCAAGACCACGGAATCGGGATGCGCGGCGGGGCCGAGCGGGATCAGCACCACTGGGAATTGCCAGACGTGCTGGTCGAAGCCGCTCTCGTGGCATAAGCGCCGCACGATCGCGTCGGCCCGGCGCAATCGGCCGAGCCGCAGCGCGTCGATCCAGGCCGGCCTGGTTTCCCAATCGCAAACGGGGGTGTGCGAAGCGGCCAGCGCGACGACGCGATTGATGCCCGCGAGCCCGTTGATGAGGCTGCCGGCGCGCTCATGGATTCCGGCGTCGGCAAGCCCTTCTTCCAGCACCAGAACGGGACGATAGCTGCGCGAGTCGCCCTGTACGCCGACGCTTCTGACGGGAGCCAGCCAGCCCTGTTCGAGCCGCTCGACCGGTGCTCGTTGCTCGCTGCACAGGCAGCGGATGGCGAGGCCCGGCCCGGGGAAGGGATGCCGTCCGAGCAGATCGGCGCTCAGGCCGAGCTCGCGGCCCAACTCGCGCACCTCGTCCTTGTAAAGCAGGCGCAGCGGTTCGATGAGGCGATTCTCGGCGATCAACTTCTGAATGCCGGCCACGCGGTTGTGATGGGTCTTGATCAGATCGGCTTTCGCCGTTCCGCCGGACTCGATCGTGTCGGGGTAAATCGTGCCTTGGCCCAGGACCCAGTTGCGGTCGAGATAGTGGCCCGACTCCAGGATCGTCTGCTGCACTCCGACGAATGCTTCGCCGATGATGTGGCGCTTTTTCTCCGGATCGGTGACTCCCTGCAGGGCTCCCAGGAACCGCTCCTCGGCATGCTCGACGGCAAAGATGCCCTGGCCCAGTGATTCGAAGACGCCGGTGACGAATTCGGTTTCTCCTTCGCGCATCAGTCCGGTGTCGACATACAGCGCGCGAACCCGTTCCGGCCCCAGTGCCTTCAGGCACAACGTGAAAGCGACCGTCGAATCGACGCCGCCGGAGACGAAGAAGAAGACGTTCCGGCCGGCGGTGGCCTCGCGGATCTCCTGCTCGATCCGCAGCGCCTGGGCACGCGGGTTCCAGTCCCTTTCGCAGCCGGCCACGCCAAACAGGAAATTGGAGAGGATCTCCATGCCATGCTCGGTATGGACGACTTCGGGGTGGAACTGGACTCCGTAGAGCCGGCGTGCGGGGTCGGCCATGGCAGCGATGGAGCAGGTCTCGGTCTGGCCCAGCACCGCGAATTCGGGCGGGACGGCGGTGACCGTGTCGCGGTGGCTCATCCAGATAGAAAATCGTCCGGAGACGCCCTCGAAAAGCGGGGCTGCGGCGCTCAATTCGAGCCATGCCAGCCCGTATTCTCCGCGCTGGCCTTTGCGCACCTCGCCGCCGAGGTGCCAGGCCATCAACTGCTGACCGTAGCAGATGCCCAGCACGGCCGCGCCGAGCTTGAAGATGGCGGGGTCGACCTGCGGGCTCCCGTCCTCGTACACGCTGGCCGGGCCGCCGGAAATGACGATGCCGCGGCATCCCTCCAACTGGGCGGGCTCGATCTCACTGGGCCGGATCTCGCAGTAAACGCCTAAATCGCGGATTTTCCTGGTGATCAGATGACAGTATTGGCCGCCCGTATCGAGGACGACGATTTGCGGAACCGTGCCGCGCGGCGAACTCAATGGCGCAATGACCTCTTATCCAATTGCACCATCTGTTTGCGGGCGTTGTCGAGTAGCGCTTTGGCCTTGGGCATGGATTCCAGGGCTTTGAGCACGATTGGGTCGGTCTCGGTCGAGTAACGGTTGGACTCGTCCAGCCCGGAAGCGGTCAGCAGCGCTTCTTTCTCGAGCTGCACGCGCGTCCAGTCCAGCCATTGGGTCCAATCGGCTTCCGTGAACTGGTACGCGTCCTTCACCAGGTAGGCCTTGAAATCGGCCATCATCGCTGCGTCCGGAGACCAGTCCTTGGGCAGCTTCGCATCGTGGCTGCCGAAGTACTTGGGCACGTACTCGCGGAAGGCCGCGCGCCGCAGCAGTTCGATCTGGAAGGGCTTGTATTCGATCGTGAACTTCTCATCCGGGGTGATGCCGCTGCCGCCGTACACCGTGCGGCCGCTATCGGTCATCTTCACGTCCTGCGTGTTCTTCTTTTCGGTATCGCGATGGAAATAATAGTCGTAGAACGACCCTTTCGAATAGTCGCGCTGAATCAGGCGGCCACTCGGCGTATAGTACTTGGCGGTGGTCAGCGCCAGGCCGGTGTTTTCCATCAACGGGAAAACCGTCTGCACTAGACCTTTGCCGAAAGTGTTATCCCCGAGGACCCAGGCGCGGTCGTGATCCTGCAGCGCGCCGGCTACGATCTCGGCGGCAGAGGCGCTAAGGCGGCTCACCAGCACGACGATCGGGTATTCGCGCGCCGAACTGCCATTGGAGGCAACGTAATCTTTCACGGGAGAGGTGCGGCCGCGGTGGCTGACCACGGTTTGCCCGCGTTTCAGGAAGCGTCCGGCCACTGCCACGCCTTCATTCAGCAGGCCGCCGGGGTTGTCTCTCAGATCGAGAATCAGTCCTTTGAGGCTGGATTCGTTCATCGAGCTCAGGGCGTCATCGAGTTCCCGGGAGGTCGTCTCATTGAATTGCTCGATGTGGATGTAGGCGATGCCGGGGCGAATGAAGAAATGCGTTGGGACGCTGGGGCGGTTGATGGCGTCGCGGACGAGGTTGAAAACCAGCGGCTCCGCTTTGCCTTCGCGGTTGATCTTCACCTGTACGGCGGTGCCGCGGGGGCCCTTCAACAGATCGGCCACTTCGGAGGAATTCAGGCCCAGAGCGCTCTTGTCGTTGATTTCGAGGATAATGTCGCCGGGCCGCAAACCAGCCTTGAAGGCGGGCGAACCAGGGAACGGATAGACCACCACGGTGTGACCGCCGCGAGGCTGAATGGTCATCCCGACACCATAGTAGCGGCCGCGCTGATCTTCGCGTAACTTATTGAATTCTTTAGGGTCGAAGAAGTTAGAATGGGGGTCCAACGTACGCAGCATGCCGGGGATGGCGCCGTCGTAAATCGACTTGTCGGGGCTCACTTTGTCAGCCGCGTTCTCTTCGGCCAGACGATAGATCGAAGTGAGCAGTTTCAGACCGGTGTCCAGTTCCGGTTCACCCGAAACCCCGGCCGTCGACACGGGCGAAGAGGCGTGAGCCGCTGAACCAGGCCCGAGCGAGCCCGAAAGGAGCGCGCAGACCGCTATGAAAACCGCTGAGAGTACAAAAGGTTTGATCTGACGCCCCATCCGAAATCCTCCAGGGAATTGCCTTCAGTATAGCGTAAGGCCCGGGATTGCCCCGGGCCGTAGCTTCACTACACCTGTCTAGTTGGACGCGGACGTTCAGCCGAAGTTTCTAAACAGATTCAGAAAGCGCGTGCTTTCTTCAGCGCCGCCGGGGCAGCCGTGGACTCGCTCTTGGGAGGTTTCTTCGGAGTCATGGTCAGCCGGCGGACCTGGTCTGACACTCCGACCACGAACATGGCCTGCTTGGCGTTCTTCAACACATCCACCATGCGTTCGCGGTCCTGCTCCATGCTGATCGTTTTTCCATCCGTCAGCAGGTGCAGGTCGCTTTCGGGATTCAACACGTCGGCGAGACGACGGCCCATCTCGCGCTGCAGGAAGCGCAGAACGCGCCGTATCTTCTGCAGAGAAAAGCCTTTCTTGCGAAGTTCGGCGATCACGCTGACCTCGACCACCTCCTCCAGCGAATATAGCCGGCGGTGGCCCGCATGGTGCGGAGAAACCACCTTTTGTTCATCCCACCACTGCAACTGGCGGAGGCTTACGCCGGACAGGCGGCTGACATCGGTCGAAGAGAAGACGTTTTCTTCTCCCGAACCGTCAGCTTCTACTCGTTTTGTTTTGAACATCTTTTCCCCATTGTGTTCGGAAAGGCCGACAAAGTGATTCTTGCGGATGGGGCTGATGGAGTCAATCCGCAAAATATGGCGCCGGCCGGAACAAAACTCACGCATTTTGTGGTGGAGTGGAAGGCAAACCGGCCGGTTCCGCCACAGGCGATCACCACCGCCCTGCATCCGCCTTTTTCGCTCCTCGCCACGGCCCAGGCCATCCGCTGCCCAGGACGGCCGTGGCCTGCGACGCGCCGATCCGCTGCCGGGCGCTGCGACCCGGAACGCTTGCTCCGGCCCCGATTGCCCGCGGGCCGCCCATGACGGGGAGGAAGAATCGGAGGTTCCTGTCTGGATTGAAGTTGCCGGTTTGACACCCTTCCGCGGCCCTCACTATAGTGGAGTGGAATCATTTGGGATGGTGCGGCTGAATCACCTGGGGCCTTACACTACACACATGCCCATATCCGCTATCGAAACCTGGTTTCCGGTTCTCGTGCAGGTCACTGTGGCGATTGCCGTCGCTGCCGCCCTGGTCGGAGCGGGCGTGCTGATTGGCAAGCGGGTCAAGAACAGGGTGAAGGATGAACCCTACGAATGCGGCTTTACGCCGGTCGGGGGTGCCCGAGGACGCTTCAGCGTCAAGTACTACCTGGTGGCCATGCTATTCATTCTGTTCGACATAGAAGCGATCTTCCTATACCCTTGGGCGATCGTCTATCGCGAGCTGAAGCTATTCGCGTTCTTCGAGATGGTGGTGTTCATCGCGCTGGTCATGGCGGGCTTTTTCTACATCTGGAAAAAGGGTGTTCTCGATTGGGCGGTGGACGACACCGCGCCGGACCAACTCCCGCAACGGTAAGCAACTATGCAGTCAGAAGTGCCCCAGTCCCACCCCGTTCTGGCCGCGCTGGCGGCCTGGGACTCCCATTCATTCACCAGTTGGAGCGCCGAACTGGGCGAGACGCTGATCTGGGTTACGCCCGCCAGGATTGTCTTTGTCTGCCGGTATCTGCGGGATGAGCAGGGTTTTGAGCGACTCTCGGGGCTGAGCGCGATTGACCGCTATCCGCTGGAGCCGCGCTTTGAAGTGTTGTACCTGCTGCACTCGATTGCGCGCAATATCCGATTGAAGATAAAGGTCGCCCTGCCCGGCGCCGACCCGATAGTCCCGAGTGTCACCCCGGTCTGGGAAGGCGCCAACTGGTACGAACGGGAAGCGTTCGACCTGTTCGGAGTGCGGTTTGAGGGGCACCCCAATCTACAGCGGATCCTGCTGCCGGAAGGTTGGGAAGGGCACCCGCTGCGCCGGGATTTCCCGGTCCACGGCCACAAGTACAGTTATCAGGACGAGTAGGAGCCGCAAGTCGTGAGGCGCACCCCGGGGCAAGCATGAGCGATCTGGAAACCAACACGGCGGGGGCCGTCGAACCGGAGCACGAAGCCGCCCCGGCGCCGACGCGCCGCATGGTCCTGAACATGGGGCCGCAGCACCCGTCCACGCATGGCGTGCTGCGGATCATCCTCGAACTGGATGGCGAGATCATCCGCCGGGCCGAACCCGACATTGGCTTCCTGCATACCGGCATCGAGAAGCAGGCCGAGGCGCTCAACTGGCAGCAGGTGGTGACGCTGACCGACCGCATGGACTACCTGTCTAACCTCGGAAACAATCTGGCCTACGCCCTGCCGGTTGAGAAACTGCTGCAGATCGAGATCCCGCCCCACGCGCAGTGGATGCGGGTGATGCTGACCGAACTGTCGCGCATCAGCAGCCACCTGGTGTGGTTGGGCACGCATGCCCTGGACCTCGGGGCGATGACGGTCTTCTTCTATTGCTTCCGCGAGCGCGAAGATATCCTGCGGATTTTCGAGATGTTCTCGGGCCAGCGCCTGATGACCTCCTACATCCGCATCGGCGGTCTGGCGCTGGAGCCGCCGCGCGGCTGGCAGCAGGCGGTGCGGACGTTCAACGACGCTCTACCGTCGAAGATCGACGAATACGAAGATCTGCTCAACACGAACCCCATCTTCCTGCGCCGCGTTCAGGGTGTCGGGCAACTCGGGCTCGCGAGGCTGCTGGCGCTGGGCGTCAGCGGGCCGATGATTCGCGCCGCCGGTCTGGCCTGGGACATCCGTAAGGCTGAGCCCTATTCGAGTTACGAGAAGTTCGATTTCGACGTGCCGGTGTACCAGGAAAGCGACGTCTGGGCGCGGTACCGCGTGCGCATCGAGGAGATGCGGCAAAGCCAGCGCATCGTGAGCCAGGCTCTGGAAGGCATGCCCGGCGGGCCGTGGAAGGCCGACGCGCCGAAGGTCGTGCTGCCCGACCGCGAGAAGATGAAAACGCAGATGGAGGCGCTCATTTATCACTTCAAAATCGTCACCGAGGGGTTCAGCGTGCCCGCCGGCGAGGCCTATGTGCCGACCGAGTCGCCGCGTGGAGAGATCGGTTTCTACGTGGTCAGCGACGGCACGGCGAAGCCGCTGCGAGTGTTCATGCGCACGCCGAGCTTTGGGAATTTGCAGGCGCTGCCGGCGCTGTTCGAGGGTCACCTGGTGGCCGACTCGGTAGCCGCCTTGGGCAGCATGGATTTCGTATTGGGTGACGTGGATCGCTGATATGGCATCGAGCGCCGCACCCGAATTGGACTGATGAGCAGCCATGACTTTTTCAACTGAACTGGAAGCGCGATTCGCCAGGATGATCGGCAACTATCCGCCCGGGCGGCAAAAAGGCGCGCTCATTCCGATGTTGATTTACGCTCAGGACGAAGTGGGTGCGGTGAGCCCGGAGTTGGTTCAGGAACTCGCCGCGCGTCTGCGGCTCAAGCCGATCGAGGTGGATGAGGTGGTGGAATTCTACTCCATGCTGCACCGTGTGCCGCTGGGTAAGCACCACATACAGATCTGCACAAATATCTCGTGCCAGCTCACGGGAGGAGACGAACTTTGGCGTCACGCTTGCGGCAAGCTCGGCATCGGCCACAAGCAGATCACCGCGGATGGCCTGTTTTCACTGGAAGAAGTCGAATGCATCGGCGCCTGTTCATGGGCTCCCGCGATTCAGGATGGATATGAGTTTCACCACCACATGACGCCCGAGCGGTTCGACCAGTTGATCGACGATTTGCGCCGGGCGGCCCAGCCGCAGTAAGCAGCCATGAGGAAGCGATAAGGGAGACCGCATGGAGAATCTGCTGCACGAGCCGCACCCGTTGGAAACGATCCTGCTGAGCCGCCGCTTCCGCCTGGACAACTCCGCGTCCCTCGAGACGTTTCTCGCGAACGAGGGCTTCGCCGGCTTCCGCAAGGCCCTGGCGATGACACCCGACGAGATCATCAACGAGGTGAAGACTTCAAACCTGCGCGGCCGTGGCGGCGCGGGCTTCCCAGCCGGGATGAAGTGGAGTTTCGTCGACCGCAAATCACCCAAACCGAAGTATGTCGTGGTCAACGCCGACGAGTCCGAGCCCGGCACCTGCAAGGACCGCGTCATCATGCAGTACGATCCGTTCCGGCTGATCGAGGGCTGCCTGATTGCCGCCCGCGCCATCGGCGCCGAGCGCGGCTGGATCTACATTCGCGGCGAATACCGTTACCTCGTCGAGCATCTGAATCAAGTTCTGGACGCGGCCTACCAACACGGTTGGCTGGGCGCGAACATTCAGGGCAGCGGCATGAATTTCGATCTCGCGACGCAATCGGGCGCGGGCGCGTACGAGTGCGGGGAGGAGTCCGCGCTGCTGGAATCGCTCGAAGGCAAGCGCGGCAATCCGCGCCTCAAACCGCCGTTCCCGGCGCAGGTCGGCGCGTTCCAGTGCCCCACCGTATTGAACAATGTCGAGACCTACGCGGCCGTCCCGGACATCCTCCTGCAGGGTGGCCGATCCTACGCCGATCTCGGTACGCCGAAAAACGGCGGGACGCGTCTGCTGTGCATTTCCGGGCACGTCAACCGCCCCGGCGTCTACGAAGTGCGTCTCGGGATGAACATGCTGCAAGCGGTAAACGAACTCGCCGGCGGGGTCGCAAAGGGGCGCGCGCTGAAGGCCATTGTGCCCGGCGGTTCCTCCTGCCCAGTGCTCAAGGCCGATGAGTGCGACATCCCCATGGACTACGATTCGCTGGCCAAGGCGGGCTCGATGCTCGGTTCCGGCGGCATGGTGGTGCTCGACGAGACGACCGACATGGTGAAGTTCCTGGCGCGCATCATGAAGTTTTACGCGCACGAGTCCTGCGGCTGGTGCATCCCGTGTCGCGAGGGCACGTCGTGGCTGAAGAAGCTCCTCGCGCGTCTCGACGAGGGCGTCGGTACCAGCGCCGACATCGACACCGTCGATCAACTGGCGGTCAACATGTTCGGGCGCACATTCTGCCCGCTGGGCGATGCCGCGGCCATGCCGACAATGGCGATCGTGCGCAAATTCCGCCATGAATTCGAAGCTAAGATTCGATCCACCGAAGTGTTCGTCCCCGCACCGGGCCCGCGCCCGCTGCCGGTGTTGAAGTAGGAAGGCGGCCGAGAGCGACAAGGAGCCCATGTCCGATCAAGTCCAACTGACGATCGACGGCCAGGCGGTGAGCGCGCCCAAGGGCACGCTCGTGATTGAGGCCGCCAAGCGAGCCGGCATCGAGATTCCCGCGTTCTGTTACTACGAAGGCTACTCGCTGCAGGCCGCCTGCCGCATGTGCCTGGTAGAAGTGGAGAAGGCGCCGAAGCTGCTGCCCGGCTGCACGTTGCCGGTCGCTGAAGGCATGGTGGTCCGCACCGATTCGCCCAAGGTGGTGGAGGCGCGCAAGTCGATGCTCGAGTTTCTGCTGGCCAACCACCCGCTCGATTGCCCCGTCTGCGACAAGGGCGGCGAGTGCGAGCTGCAGGACATGACGTTCCGCTACGGCCTGGGCGAGAGCCGCTTCACCGAAATCAAGCAGCACGTCGACGAGAAGCAATGGTCGCCGCTGGTGTACTTCGATGCGCCGCGCTGCATCCTCTGCTACCGCTGCGTGCGGGTGTGCGACGAAGGGATGGGCGTGCGCGCGCTCGGCGTGGGCCTGCGCGGCGTCGCCACCGAAATCGTGCCCAATGCGGGCGACCATCTCGAATGCGACGAATGCGGCAACTGCATCGACATCTGCCCGGTCGGAGCTCTCACTTCCGGGACATACCGCTACAAGTCGCGTCCGTGGGAGATGAGTTACGCCGGCACCATCTGCACGCACTGCGCGGATGGATGCAAGACCACGCTTTCGGTGCGCAACGGCGAGATCATCCGCGCCAATAACCGCGACCGCTCCGGCATCAACGGCGAATTCCTGTGCGTGAAGGGGCGCTTCGCCTTCGACTTCGTTCACAGCCCGGAGCGGCTGCAGTCGCCGCTGATCCGCCGCAACGGACAACTCGAGCCGGCGAGCTGGAGCGAGGCGCTGGCCGCGGTCGCCGCGCGGTTCGCCGAGGTGCAGGCGCGCCACGGCAAATTCGGCGTCGTGGGCTCGACCCATTCGAGCAACGAGGAGAATTACTATCTGCAGAAGTTCGCGCGGGCCGGGCTGGGCACGTCGAATATCGATCACCGGCGCACGGGCGACATCGCGACTCTCCTGGACGCGCTGAGCGGCCATGAGAACGCGCTGGCCACGGTCGGTGATCTCTACACGACACAAGCGGCGCTCATTGTTTCGGCGGACCTCGCGCAGCAGCACCCGCTGCTGGCCTTCCAACTGCGCGCCAATTTCCGCCATCACCGCGCTTCGATCTACACCGTCACGCCCGGCCCGGTGCGCGAGCGCGACTATGCCGTGCAGAGCATCGTCACCGCGGCGGGCCGGGAAATCGACGCCGTGGAGGGACTGCGCGAGAACCTCGCCAAACACGAAAACCTCGTGATCGTCTTCGGCCCTTCGATCTCGGGCGAAGCCGTCCGCCGGTTGGTCGCGTTCGGCCAGGCGCTCGGCATCCCGGTCAAATACATCTGCCTGGTGGATGATTCGAATTCGCGTGGCGCCATGGACATGGGCCTGCTGCCCGAACTGGGTCCTGGCTATTGCCCGGTGCGCGAGTCGGGGCTCGAGCCCGGCCTGGCATTGCCGGAGATGCTCGCCGCCCCGGATCTGGATGTGCTGTGGGTGATCGGCGCCGATCCGCTGGAGCAGGCTACGCTTTCCGCCCGGGACTGCTTCGTCGTAGTCCAGGATCTGTTTCTCACGGCAACCGCGCGCCGCGCCGACGTCGTTCTGCCCTCCGCGAGCGCTTACGAGAAGAACGGAACTGTCACTAATGTTTGTGGCGAAGTGCAGCGGCTGAGGCAAGGGCCGAAGGTGATGGGCGCCAAGAGCGACCTCGAGATTCTCGGCCTGATCGGCAAAGAGATGGGCCTGAACCTCGGCATCTGGACGCCGGACAAGGTCTTCGAAGAAATCCGGCGGACGGTGCGCGGTTATAATGTCGCATTGCCCGTCATCGCCACCGGCGGCGCGACGCCGACCATGCCCTTGAACGGCCCTGTTATAGCGGATTCGCGACCCGATCTGATCCACACCGATGGAGCGACGCTGTTCACATCTGGCACGCTAGGGCGGTATTCCAAGACGCTCAACTCCTTGATGGAAGCGCCGGGGGAGCTGTATAAACCATGAACCGGCAATCCCGTTTGTGGCTGGAAGCCGCGCCATGAACTTCTTCCTCCTCAGCCTGATCAAAACCGCGGTCGTGCTGTTCGCGCTGCTGACGACTCTGGCCTACCTGCAGTGGATCGAGCGCAAGGTGCTGGCGCATATTCAGCTGCGCCCGGGCCCCTATCGCGTCGGCCCGCACGGCTTGCTGCAGCCCGTCGCCGATGTCCTCAAGCTGCTGACGAAGGAGGGTGTCATGCCCCCCGGCGCCAACTCGTTCTTCTATCTGCTGGCGCCATTCCTCGCCGTGGCGGTCTCGCTGGTCTCGATCGTCGTCATTCCATTCGGCCCGCGGGTCGAGATCTTCGGCGTGCAGACCAACCTGGGGCTGACCGACCTCAACATCGGCGTCCTGTTCATTCTGGCCATCTCTTCGCTGGGCGTTTATGGCGTGGCGCTCGGCGGCTGGGCCTCCAACAGCAAGTACTCGCTGCTGGGCTGCCTGCGCAGTTCGGCGCAGATGATCAGCTACCAACTGCCGCTGGCGCTCGCGCTGGCCGCTCCGCTGCTGCTCGTCAACACGCTCGACTTCCGCCAGATCGTGGAGGCGCAGGGCGGCTTCTGGCTCGGCTTTTTCCCCAAGTGGAACGTCTTCGCGGGCCCGTTCCCGCAGCTCTTCTCTTTCGTCATTTTCCTCATCGCGTCGTTCGCCGAAACCAACCGCGTGCCGTTCGACCTGCCGGAGGCCGAGAGCGAATTGGTGGCGGGTTTTCATACCGAGTACAGTTCGCTGACCTTCGCGGCCTTCTTCATGTCGGAATACGCCAATATGGTCACCGTCTGCTGCGTCGCGACGGTGCTATTCCTCGGCGGCTGGCAGCCGCTCTGGCCCGCGGCCTACGGCAGCGATTACGCCCCGGCGCTGCTCTTCTTCGCCGCGGCCGCGACGTTGTTTTACCACGGCGCGCAGGCGCTGAAGACGCGCATGTGGGACCGCTTTTCGTTCCCCGTTTTCGGATTCGTGTTTCTCGCGCTGGGCGGGCTCTTCCTGATCCCAGCGCTGCAGCCGGTTCTGATTCCGCTGTTTTGGTTCCTGGCCAAGGCGGGGCTGCTCATTTTCTTATTCATCTGGATCCGCGGCACGCTGCCGCGCTTCCGCTATGACCAACTGATGCGGTTCGCCTGGACTTTCCTGTTCCCGGTGGCCGTCGTGAATCTCCTGGTGACGGGCCTGCTGGTGGCCCTCACGTCGAAGTAGCGCGGGGTTCGTTCTAATGGACGGTTTGCTCTTTCTCACTTTCGCCGCGATCGCCGTCGGCTGCGCCATTAACCTGGTGCTGCAAACGCATCCCATCTCCAGCGCCCTCTCGCTGGTGGGCGTGATGGGCTCGCTGGCCGTTCTGTATCTGCTGCTGGGCGGCGAGTTCATCGCCGCGGTGCAGTTGATCGTTTACGCCGGCGCCATCATGGTCCTCTTCATCTTCGTCATCATGCTGCTCAACGCGGGTGCGGAAAAGCGGCCCACGCGCCGGGTGGTCGCGCTGTGGGTCTCGCTGCCGCTGCTGTTTACGTTGATTGCGCTGGCCGCTCTCTTGATCGAGTCGCAGGCGCCCAGAACGGAAGTTGTGCGCTTCGGCGGGTTCAGCGGCGGCTCGGCGCTCGCCGTCGGCCGCGCGCTCTTTACAAGCTATCTGTTGCCTTTTGAAATCACTTCGATCCTCATCCTGATCGCCATTCTCGGCGCGGTCGTGCTCGCGCGGAAGGAGATTTGAACCGATGCCCAATGATTTCCCGATCCCGCTGCCGGCTCCCGCGGTGCCCCTGGCGTGGTACCTCATTCTGAGCGCCATCCTGTTCACTCTCGGCGTGGCCGGGTTCCTGTTCCGGCGCAACATCATCACGGTGTTCATGTCGATTGAGCTGATGCTGAACGCAGTGAATCTCACTTTCGTGACCTTCTCCTACCGGCTGAAACAGGTGGATGGCCACATCTTCAGCTTTTTCGTGATGGTTGTCGCTGCCGCCGAAGCGGCCGTCGGGCTGGCCATCATTCTTACGGTCTTCAAGAACCGCTCGACGCTCGAGATTGACGAAGTCAGTTCGATGAGGCTCTGACCCGGCGATGCACCAACTCTGGCTCATCCCCGCACTGCCCCTGGCCGGATTCCTGTTGCTCGGCATCTTCGGCCGGCGTCTCTCCAAGCCCGTGATCAACGCCGCCGCCATCGGCAGCGTCGTGCTCGCGTTTCTGTGGGTCGTGAAGACGCTGTACGGTCTCGGCGCGCTCGACCAGCCCTACGTCGAGCGCTATTTCACGTGGATCGCCAGCGGCACGCTCAACGTCGGATTCGATTTCGCCGTCGACCGCCTCACCGCCGTGATGCTGCTCATCGTCACCGGCGTCGGCGCGCTGATTCACATTTACGCCATCGGCTACATGTCGCACGAGGGCGGCTACTATCGCTTCTTCGCCTACCTGAACCTGTTCATGTTCTTCATGCTCACGCTGGTTCTCGCGGCCAACTACCTGCTGCTGTTCGTTGGCTGGGAAGGCGTCGGGCTGTGCAGTTATCTGCTGATCGGCTTCTATTTCCTGAAGCGCAGCGCGACCGAGGCCGGCAAGAAAGCCTTCATCGTAAACCGCATTGGCGATTTCGGTTTCTCGCTGGGCATGTTCCTGATCGTCGCCCAGTTCGGTTCACTGGACTTCCAGACGGTTTTCGCCAAAGTCGCCGGCCTGCCCGTCGAAAAGGGTCCCGGCATGCTGGCCTTGATCTGTATCCTGCTGCTGTTCGGCGCCTGCGGGAAGAGCGCGCAGATACCGCTCTATGTCTGGCTCCCCGACGCGATGGAGGGCCCGACGCCGGTCTCGGCGCTGATCCACGCCGCGACCATGGTTACTGCCGGCGTCTACATGGTGGCCCGTTCGGCGGTGCTGTTTAACCACGCGCCCGCGGCGCTGGAGGTCGTGGCCTACGTCGGCCTGATTACGGCCGTGCTGGCGGCCACCATCGGCCTCACGCAGTACGACATCAAGAAGGTTTTCGCCTATTCGACGATTTCCCAACTGGGCTACATGTTCCTGGCCCTCGGTTGCGGCGCTTACTCGGCGGGCGTGTTTCACATCATGACTCACGCCTTCTTCAAGGCGCTGCTGTTCCTCGGCGCGGGCAGCGTGATTCACGCGCTCTCGGGCGAGCAGGACCTGCGGCTCATGGGCGGGCTGTGGAAGAAGATCCCGGTCACGTTCGTCGTGCTCTTTTGCGCCTCGGTCGCCATAGCCGGCGTGCCGCCGTTTTCCGGATTCCACAGCAAGGACGCGATCCTCCTGGCCGCCTATGCCCACGCGCCGTGGATGTACTGGGTCGGCGTGGTCACGGCCGGCCTGACCGCCTTCTACGTCTTCCGCGCTTTCTTCCTGTGCTTCTTCGGCGGCTACCGCGGCGATGCCCATCCCCACGAGTCGCCGTGGATCATCACCGCTCCGCTGGCCGTGCTGGCCTTGCTGTCGTTGGGCGGCGGCTACATCGACGTGCCGCGGTTCCTCACTCCCGTTTTCGGTGAACCCCTCGCGGCGCAAGACGAATCGCTGGTTTACATTTCGGTCGGGGCCGCCCTGGCGGGCATCTTCGTCGCGTGGCTGTTCTATGTGGCCCGGCCGGGGCTTGCCGAATCCGTCGCCGGCGCGCTGGGCGGTCTGTACCGGCTGGTCTACAACAAGTACTTCGTCGACGAGGCCTACGATGCGCTCATCGTCAACCCGATCGTCGACGGCTCGCGCGTAGTACTGTGGCGCGGCGTGGACGCCGGCCTGATCGATGGCGCGGTCGACGGCGCGGGCACCGCGTCGCGCTTCATCGGCGGCGTTCTGCGCTACATGCAATCCGGATTCATCCGGCGCTATGCGGCCTGGGTGGTGGCCGGCTCGATCCTGGTGATTCTGGCGATCCGCTTCGCGGGAGGCGCCAGATGACGCTGCTCGATCTGATTCTGCTCGTCCCCGCCGCCGGATTCCTCGTGGCCCTGTTCCTGCCCAAAGACAAGCCGGCCCTGGTCCGCAACTTCGCCCTGATCGTGGCGCTGGTCACGTTCGCGCTGTCGCTCCTGCTGATCGGCCCGGTCAACGCCGTCCCGGGCTCGATGGCGTTCGAGCAGAACACGCAGTGGATCGCCTCGCCCGCGATCCGCTACCACGTCGGCGTGGATGGCCTGAGCCTGTGGCTCGTGATTCTCTCGACGCTGCTGACGCCCATCTGCATCCTGGTTTCCTGGAACTCGATTCAGCAGCACGCGAAGGAGTTCTACGCCTTCATGCTGCTGCTGCTGGTCGGCGTCGTCGGCGTCTTTGTCGCGCTCGACCTGTTTTTGTTCTACGTCTTCTGGGAAGTCTCGCTCGTGCCGATGTACTTCCTGATCGGCATCTGGGGCCACGACCGGCGTATCTATGCCGCGGTCAAGTTCTTCCTCTATACGATGGCCGGCTCGGTGCTGATGCTGGCCGCCATCATCTGGCTCTACAACCAGAGCGGCACATTCGATATCCCGCTGCTCATGAACATGCTGGCCACGGGCCACCTGGCTCTGGGCCGCAATGAGGCCGTATGGCTGTTCCTGGCCTTCTTCGTCGCCTTCGCCATCAAGGTCCCGCTGTTCCCGCTGCACACCTGGCTGCCCGACGCGCACGGCGAGGCGCCCACCGCTGGCTCCGTCATGCTGGCCTCGGTGATGCTGAAACTCGGCACCTACGGCATCGTGCGTATTTGCCTGCCGCTGTTCCCTGACGCGGCCATCGCCGCCGCTCCGTGGATCGTGATTCTGGCGCTGATCGGCATCGTCTACGGCGCGCTGGTCGCCATGGTCCAGCCCAACATGAAGCGCCTGGTGGCCTACTCCTCGGTCAGCCACCTGGGTTTTGTCGTCCTCGGCATTTTCACCTTCACCCACTTCGGCCTCGACGGCGCGGTCTATCAGATGCTCAATCACGGCGTCTCCACCGGCGCGCTGTTCATCCTGGTCGGCTTTCTGTATGAGCGCCGCCATTCGCTCGAGATCTCCGACTACGGTGGCGTCGCCACCGTCGCCCCGTGGCTCGCGACGGTCTTCGTCGTCACCACTCTGGCCAGCATCGGACTGCCCCTACTGGGCAACTTCGTCGGCGAGTTTCTGGTCCTGCAGGGCGCCGCCGTGGCCAACTTCCCGTGGGCCGTGTTCGGGGCGTTGGGCGTCATCCTCTCCGCCGTCTACATGCTGTGGCTGGTGCAGCGGACCTTCTATGGCGACACGCCGGAACCGCTGCGCCGTCACTTCAGCGACCTGAGCCTCCGCGAATGGGCCATCGTGCTGCCGCTGGTCGCGTTGATGGTCTGGATGGGCGTCTACTCGCAGACCTTCCTGCACTCGGTCCGCGCCGGCAACGACCGCACGCTGAGCCTCGTCTTGCGGGACACCACCAACGCGCGCCACTTCACCCCCCGCACCGGGCCTCCGCCGGCCACGCTGATCGGGCAACTAAGCAGCCCGGCCGCCAAGGAGTCTGCCGATGCCCGGTAACTATATACCCAGCGCCGCCGAACTCTTCCGCTTTTCTCCGGAACTGCTGCTGATGGTTGCGGGCACGCTCGTGATGATCCTGGAAGCGATCACCACGCCCGCGCGGAAGCGCATTCTGCCCGTCGTGGCCTTCGTCTCGCTGATCGCCGCGCTGGGCCTCGCGCTTCTCGGCGCATCCGATCCCGGCCCCGCCTTCAACGGCCTGCTGCAGATGGATGGCTTGGCCACCTTCTTCCGCGTGCTGGTCATGGCCATCGGCGCGGTCGTCATCCTGATGTCGACCAATTACCTGCGCGTGGCGGACCACGAAGGCGGCGAATACTACGCCCTCGTTCTTTTTTCCATCGTCGGCCAGTGCCTGATGGCCACGGCCAACGAGCTGATCATGATCTTCATCGGCATCGAGGTCTCTTCGATCGCCACCTACATCCTGGCCGGCTACCTGCGCGACGACAAGCGCAACAACGAAGCGGCGCTGAAGTACTTCCTGCTGGGTTCGTTTGCCACCGCCTTTCTGCTCTACGGCGTGGCCTGGATCTACGGCGGCACCGGCACCACGAACCTGAGCGCCATCCGCCGCATTCTGCTCGATCCGCAGACCGCGCCCGACCTCACTCTGACCGGCGCAGCGATCGCGCTGATCTTCGTCGGGCTGCTGTTCAAGATCTCGGCGGTGCCATTTCAAATGTGGGCGCCGGACGTGTACCAGGGCGCGCCCGCGCCCGTCACGGCTTTCCTGTCCACGGGACCCAAAGCGGCGGCCTTCGCCGCTTTCCTGCGCATCGGCATGACCGCCTTCGGGCCGGTGAAGGAGCATTGGACGCCCGCGCTGTGGGCCTGCGCGCTGGCCACGATGGTGGTCGGCAACTTCGCCGCCCTGCGCCAGAGCAACGTCAAACGCCTGCTGGCTTACAGCTCCATCGCCCACGCCGGCTACGTGCTGGTAGCGGTGACCGCGGCCAGCGACACCGGCGTGGCCGCGGCCATGTTCTATCTGGCGGCCTACGCCGCCATGAACCTGGGGGCCTTCGCCGTCGTCATCCACATTGCCGGCAAGGGCGAGCGGAAAGTGGAGATCAGCGACCTGGCCGGTCTTGGGGTCCGCCAGCCCGCCACCGCGGCTCTGCTGACGGTGTTCCTGCTGTCGCTGATCGGAGTGCCGCTCACCGGCGGCTTCTTCGGCAAGTTCTACATCTTCAAGGCGGCCCTGGACGCGCACCTGATCGCGCTGAGCATCATGGGCCTGCTCACCTCGGCCGTGGCCGCGTACTACTATCTGCGCCTGGTGGTGGTCATGTACATGCAGCCCGCGCCCGTCGACGCCGGCGAACTGCCGCCACCATCGGCCGGCATTCGCGCCGCGCTGCTGATCTCGTGCGCCGCCACGATCCTGCTCGGCGTCGTTCCCTCGCTCGTGCTGGACATCGCCGTCCGCGCCGCCGGCTCGATCCGCTGAGCCGCATTCCGCAGAAAACCGGGGACTGACGTCTCTGTCCCAAGGCGCACAATCCTCTCGATCCACGATCTGAGTCGTCTAGGCCGCGTGGACAGAGCCGTCTGTCCCCGTGTTTTCACCCCCGGTTGAGGTGCCCGCTTCATCCCTGTGAGAACTCCCGGCTTCAGAAGACGCCCTGCAAGTCCTCGAAACTCCGCAGCACCAGCAGCCGCCCGGGCCCGGGCGCGCGCAGATCCTGCCGCTCCAGCGTCCAGGTTCTGGCGTGCGGGATGAAAACGGCGTTCAAGCCCGCTTCCAGCGCCGGGTTGATGTCCGATTTCGGACTGTTGCCGATCATCCACGTCAACGCCGGATCCATCCCGCGCCCGCTCACCAGTTGCCGGTAGCCGGCGACGTCTTTCTCCTTGACGATCGCTGTATGCGCGAAGAACGCGCCCAGCCCGGAGCGTTCGATTTTCAGCTTCTGCTCGTCGACGTGGCCCTTGGTGAACAGCGTCAGCTCATGCCGCGCGGACAGGTGCTCGAGCGTTTCGGCCACGCCGGGGATGATCTCCAGAGACTCCTCGAGAATGCGCAGGGCAAAGCCCTTCACGGTCTCCAGATCCCCGGCGCCGATCTCCCGTTCGGCCAGCTTGACGTAGCACTGCTGCAGGTTGCGGCCGAAATTGAGCGACCCGTAGCCGTGCGCGCGCGCATTGGCCAGTTCGATCTCATCCAGGATCGCCCGGATCTCCTCCGCGTTCAGCGTCGAGTGTTCCAGGTAGGCGACGAACTCATCGAACGCCCGCTCGAAGTAGATGTTGTTCTCCCACAGCGTGTCGTCGGCGTCGACGATCAGGTGCAGCCGGCTCACGCGCGCCTCAGCCCTTCAGATGCTTGCCATGCCCGTTGGCCCGCGCGGCCCGTCGCATGGACTCTTGAATGGTGTGCTGCTTGATCAGCCGGGCCAGGTGGCCGGCGACCAATTCGATGCGCCGGGCCTCCGAGCGCGACCCGAGCAACATCTGCCGGAACTCGAGATCGGGCGAGATGGCGCCCAGTACGAAGCTCAGATCGGGCTCGTCCGGATCGGGCGCCTCGGTCTCGGTCTCGATGGTGCGCGCGTATTCCTGCTGCAGCGCAATCGCCTCGCGGACCTTTTGCGGAGACACGGGACCAAAATCGTCGTCTTCGAGTTCCTCGACCTGGCCGCGCAGGAACGTGCGCTCCATATCCAGAGCCAGCACCGTGAAGCGCCGCTGACCGACCGCCAGCAGGTCCATCCGTCCGTCCTCGAACTGGCGCAGAATGCGTTCGATGGTGGCGGTGCAGCCAGTGTTGAGGATGCCCTGTTCGCGGCTCAGCACCACGCCGAACTCGCCTTCGGCCGCAATCACCTCCTGCATCATCTCCTTGTAGCGGTCCTCGATAATGTGCAGCGGCAACGGCGCGCGCGGCAGCAACACCACCTGCAATGGAAAGAGAGGGATCAGTTCCCCGGGCATGCTAGCATTATGCCTGTTTAATGCGTCCCCTGTCGTCTCCCCGCCGGCCGCAATTCCTCTCACACCTTTGCAACATTGCCGCCGTCCGTGGTGCAATCCTATTGAAGCGTATGCATCGCCGCAGGGAGCAAGGCGCATGATTCTGAAGCTGAAGCGCACGCCGGGACTGTTCCTGGTCGGCTTCATGGGCTCGGGCAAATCCACCGTGGGCCGTTCGCTCGCGCGTCATCTGGGGTGGCGCTTCGCGGACCTCGACGAGGACATCGAATCGCGCGAGCAGATGACGATCTCGGAGATCTTCGAGAAGCTCGGGGAAGAGGGGTTCCGCCGCGCCGAGACGAGCGCGCTCGAGCGGCGCATCGGCGACGTGAGCCGCGGCGTGCCGTGGGTGGTCGCCGTGGGCGGCGGATGCTTCACCCAGGCGGTAAACATCGATCTGGTCCAGAACCACGGCGTCTCGATCTGGCTCGATGCGCCGCTGGAGATGATTCGCGCGCGGATCGGCGGATCGTCGCACCGCCCGCTGGCCCGCGATCCGCGGCAGTTGGAGGATCTGTACCATGGCCGGCGCTGCTCCTACGAGCGGGCCGATTACCGGATTGTGGTCGCCGGCGGCGGATCGGATGCGGCGGTCGAGGAGATTCTGAGAATGCCGCTCTTTTAGGCTAGTGTCATGTCTCGCAGATTCTTTGACAATCGCCGGCCATTCACCGTGGCGCAGGCACTCGTGCCTGCCGCGTCGACACTCGTGTCGACGCTCGGCCGGCGTTGTCAATCCTTGACTGAGACACTACACTAGTCCCGCAGGAGGAATGCATGCGCCCCGAAGCCGTTCTGCGCCGCGACGCGCTGGCCATCTTCAAGACCGCGCTCAAGGCCGCCGACCCCGCCCAAGCGATCCGCCGGCACGTGGCGGTCGAGGCAGGCACGCTGAGAGTTGGAAGGAAGCGCTATCGTCTGGACGGCTTCGGCCGGGTAATCGTGGTCGGCGCGGGCAAGGCCTCGGCGCGCATGGGCGAGGCGCTGGAGAGGCTTCTGGGAAGCCGCATCGCGAGTGGCCTGATCAATACCAAGTACGGCCACCAGGCGCGGTTGAAGCGCATCGGCCTGAACGAGTGCGGCCACCCGGTGCCCGACGCGGCGGGCGTCGAGGGCGCGCGGAAGATCGCCGCGCTGGTGGCGGAAGCCACGGCCGAGGACCTCGTGCTGTGCCTCATCTCCGGCGGCGCCTCGGCGCTGCTGCCGCTGCCGGCCGAGCCCATCACGCTCGAGGAGAAGCAGGAGACGACGCGGCTGCTGCTGGCCTGCGGCGCGACGATTCAGGAGATCAACGCCGTTCGCAAGCACATCTCGGCCATCAAGGGCGGCCAACTGGCGCGGCTGGCCGCGCCTGCCACGGTCATTGCGCTGCTGCTGTCCGACGTGATCGGCGATCCGCTGGACGTCATCGGCTCGGGGCCTACCGCGGCGGACGAATCCACGTTCGCGACGGCCTGGAGCGTGATCGAGAAGTACGCGCTCCAGGACCGTATCCCCGCGGTGACGCGGCACCGCCTGGAAGCCGGAATGTTCGGGGAGATCGACGAGACGCCCAAGCCCGGTGAGGCCTGCTTCCGGCGCGTGCAGAACCTGATCGTCGGGTCGAACCGGCTGGCGGTGGACGCCGCCGCCCGCGACGCGCGCGAACGCGGCTACAAGCCGGTCGTGCTGTCCACGTTGATCGAAGGCGAGACTCGCGACATCGCCTCGATGCACGCCGCGATCCTCAAAGAAGCGATCGCCTCGGGTCGTCCGGCGCGGCCGCCGGTGTGCTTCATCTCGGGCGGCGAGACCACCGTGACGCTGCGCGGCGACGGCCTCGGCGGGCGCAACCAGGAGTTCGCCCTGGCCTGCGCGCTGGCGCTGGACGGCGTGGCGGGAGCCGTGGCGCTGAGCGGCGGCACCGACGGCACGGACGGTCCGACCGACGCCGCCGGGGCCCTGGCGGACGGCCTCACGTTGGCACGCGCCCGCGCGTTGGGGCTGGACGCGGCCGCGGCGCTCGAGCGCAACGACTCGTACCGCTTCTTCGACGCCGTGGGCGATCTCATCCGCACCGGGCCGACCGGCACCAATGTGATGGACGTGCACCTGCTGCTGACGCGATAAACTAGCGGACGCTATGCGCGTTCTGCTCTCCTTCCTGTTGTGCGGATTCCTGTTGAGCGCCGGTTTGAAGCCCGTCCGGCTGCAGTGCGAGGCCCGCACCAATCCCGTGGGCATCGACACTCCGCGGCCGCGGCTGAGCTGGATTCTCGAATCCGGCGAAAACGGCCAGCGCCAGACGGCATACCGCATCCTCGCCGCGTCGCGGCCCGCGCTGCTTCAGGCGGGTCAGGCGGACCTGTGGGACTCGGGCGAAGTGGCCAGCGACGAGAGCGTGAACCTGGAATACGCCGGCAAACCGCTGGGCTCCGGCTGGCGCTGTTACTGGCTGGTGCAGGTGCGCGACCGCGCCGAGCAGTGGTCGACGTCCGGCCCAGCCGAATGGACAATGGGCCTGCTCGACCCATCGGACTGGCACGCGAGCTGGATCGGCGCGCCCGGTGGCGCCCTGGTGCCCGCCGCGCTGCCGCTGTTACGCAGGGAATTCGATGTGGCCAAGCCTTTGCGGCGCGCGCTGCTGCACGTCTCGGGACTGGGACAGCACGAAGTATCGTTGAATGGCGCGGCGGTGAGCGACCACCTGTTTGCGCCGGCCTGGAGCGACTACCGCAAGCGCATTTACTACGAAAGCTTCGACGTCACGCGACTGCTGAGAAGCGGGCGCAACGCGGCCGGCGTGATGCTGGGCAACGGCATGTACAACGTGACCGGCGGGCGCTATGCGAAGTTCACGGGCTCGTTCGGACCGCCCAAGCTAATCTTCCAACTGGCGCTGGAGTTCGAGGACGGCACGACGGCGCGCGTGGTGTCGGATGAGTCCTGGAAGACGGCGCCGGGGCCGGTGACGTTCAGTTGCATTTACGGCGGCGAGGACTACGACGCGCGGCGCGAGCAAACGGGCTGGGACCAGCCGGGCTTCGACGATTCGCGATGGCCGCACGCGGCGCGGATGGAGGGGCCTGGGGGGCGGCTGGAGGCGCAGTTCTCACCGGCCGTGCGTGTCATCCAGACCTATCCGACCATGGCGGTCAGCGAGCCGCGGCCGGGCGTCTACGTGTACGATTTAGGCCACAACTTCTCCGGACGCCCGGCGTTGAAAGTGCATGGCGCGGCGGGGCAGAAGGTGCGCCTGATCACCGGCGAGATCCTGAACGCGAAGGGGCTGGCGGACCAGCACGCCACCGGGGATCCGGTGTGGTTCGAGTACACGCTGAAGGGTGGCGGGCCGGAGAACTGGGCGCCGCGCTTCGCCTACACGGGCTTCCGGTACGTGCAGGTGGAGGGCGTGAAGCCGGACGAGATCCGGGGCGAGTTCCTGCACGCCGACGCCGCGCGGAGCGGGGCGTTCAGCAGCTCGAGCGAGCTGTTGAACCGGATTCACGAGCTGATCGTGCAGGCCATCCGCAGCAACCTGCACAACGTGCTCAGCGATTGCCCGACGCGCGAGAAGCTGGGCTGGCTGGAGCAGGTGCACCTGATGGCGGCGGGGCTGTGCTACAACTTCGACCTGCGGACAATGCTCGCGAAGATCGCCGCGGATACGCGCGACGCGCAACAGGTGAACGGCCTGGTACCCGATATCGCGCCGGAGTACGTGGTGTTCCAGGACGGGTTCCGCGATTCGCCGGAGTGGGGCTCGACGGCCGTGCTGGCGCCGTGGCAGGCGTGGACGTGGTACGGCGACCGGAGGCCGGTGGAGGCCTCGTTCGAGACGATCGAGCGCTACCTGGCGTATCTCGACAGCCGCTCGGAGCATGGCATCCTCTCCTACGGTCTGGGCGACTGGTTCGACATCGGGCCGGGTGCGCCCGGCATGTCCAAGCTGACGCCGCGCGGGATCACGGCGACGGCCGTGTACTACCAGGACCTGACTGCGGCGACGGAGGCGGCCAAACTACTGGGGCGGACCGAGGCGCAGAAGCTGTTCCAGGCTAAGGCGGACGCGGTGCGGGCCGAGTTTCAGCGCCGGTTCTACGACCCGGAGAAGCACAGCTTCACGGGCGGCAGCCAGACCGCCAACGCGATGCCGCTGGTGACTGGACTGGCCCCGGAGCAGGCGCGAGCGGCGCTGGTGGCACACATCGCCGACGACGTGCGCGGGCGCGGCAACCACACCAGCGCGGGCGACATCGGCTACCACTACGTGCTCTCGGCACTGGCCGCCGGGGGGCGTTCGGACCTGATCTACGCCATGGCGACCGCGCCGGACGCGCCGAGCTACGCCTCGCAACTGGCGCGCGGAGCGACGTCGCTGACCGAGGCCTGGGACGCCAATCCGGAGGCTTCGCAGAACCACTTCATGCTGGGCCACATCGAGCAGTGGCTGTACGAATGGCTGGCGGGCATCGCACCCGAGCCGGGGACGCGGGCCTGGCGGCGGGTGATCCTGCAGCCGCACCCGGTGGGCGATCTGCAGTCGGCGGGAGCGAGCTACGACTCGCCGCGCGGCCGGATCGAGTGCCGCTGGCAGCGGGCCGGCGCGGAGATCGCAATCGACGCGGTGCTGCCGCCGGGCGTGAGCGGCGAAGTGCGGCAACCGGATGGGACAGTGCGGGCCAGACTGGAGTCTGGCACGTACCACCTGACGTTCAAGGACTTCCATTAGAGCGCCAGACGGTGGATTAGCCTGACAAAATGCTGCCTTCCACGACCGCGCTCGCGGCAACTGCTTGAGATGCCTCGACCACGATGTTTTCAAAACCTGTGAACAGGCTTTCGGTCGGATGGATTTACGGCTCGCACGCGGCCGCCTTCCTCGTGCCGCGCGGACCTGCCCCCACGTTCCACCGAGCCCGCAAGCATGATCGATGGGATGGCTGAGAGGACACCTCGCGAGCGCTGGAAAGCGGTTCTCGAAGTCCGCGGCGCCGACCGGCCGCCATGCGATTACTGGGCCACCGCCGAAGTAACCGCGCGCTTGCTGCGCGACCTGCATTGCGCGGACGAGCGCGCGTTGTGGAAATGCCTGAGCGCGGACAAGTGCAACCACCTGGCGCCGCTGGGGCCCGAGACCGAGGCGTCTTCATGTTGCGGAAACAGGTCGGCGGGAAGGGTAAGAATGTTGGCCGACACACGGAGTAGAACAGGGTCACCGTGCCGATCCAGGCCAGCGCAGCCCAGGCCTCAGCGGCGAAGGACGCGAGGATCGAACCTGCATGGCTCTCAACCGTTGCGGTAAGGTTACCAATATGCCAACAACGGAACCCGGGCGACGGGCTTTTCTCAAGACGGCCGGCGGCGTAGCCGCGGCATCGCTGCTGCCGAAGGCGTATGCGGCGAGCGATCGGATTTCTGTCGCGTTCATCGGCGTGGGCGTCATGGGGTCGGAGAATTTGAAAGCCGCTATGGCGCAGACCGGTGTCGCGGTGAGCGCGGTGTGCGATGTGTATCAGCCGAATCTGGAGCGCGCCGTGGCACTGGCACGCCGGTCGGGGCACCAACCGAAGGAAGTGCGCGATTTCCGCGAGATCCTGGCCGACCGGTCGATCGATGCAATCTGCATTTCCGCGCCGGACAACTGGCATCCCTACATGGCAGTGGAAGGCTGCAAAGCAGGGAAAGACGTCTATGTCGAAAAGCCGGCGTGCGTCGCGGTGGACGAGGGCATGGTGATGGTGGAAGCGGCGCGGAAGTACAAGCGCATCGTGCAAGCCGGGACGTGGCAGCGCTCGGGCGCCCATTTTCAAAAGGCGTGCGAGATCGTGCGCAGCGGCGCGCTCGGCAAGATCGCGTTCGTGCGCACCTGGATCTACAGCAACCAGCCGCAGCAGGGCATTGGCAATCCCCCGGATGGGACTCCGCCGGCGGGACTGGACTGGGACCTGTGGCTGGGACCCGCGCCGGAGCGCGCGTTCAACCCCAACCGGTTCGGCGTTTATCCGGACGCGTACTCATACTTCCGGTTTTTCTGGGATTACGCCGGTGGACAACTGACCGACTCCGGCGTGCACATGATCGACATCGTGCAGATGGCTTTTCAGGAAGCGATGCCGCAGTCGATCGTGGCGCTGGGCGGCAAGTACTGGTTTCAGGACGATACCGAGACGCCGGACACGCTGCAAGTCACGTACGATTACCAGAGTTTTCTGGGCTCGTGGGAGCACCGGTCGAACAACACGGAACTGCAGGCCAGCCGCCTGATGGGCATCACGTTCCACGGCCCGCGCGGCACGCTGTACGTGGATCGGGCGGTGTGCCGCGTGACTCCGGAGAAGGGATCGGATCTGGAGCCTTTCGAAATGAAACGCGTGACCGATCCGCATCCACTGCACTGGACCAATTTCATCGAGTGCGTCCGCACGCGGCAGAAGCCGAACAGCGAAATCGAGACCTGCGTCCGCTCCTCGATCGCGAGCATTCTGGGCAACCTCAGCTTGCGCGGGAAGATGCGTCTCGACTGGGACGACCAGAACCACACCGTGCGCCAGGCCGAGGCGCGGCCGTGGTTGCACCGCGAATATCGCAGTCCCTGGAAGCTCAGCCTGTAGGCGCTATTGGGCCTCGAAAATGATGGCCTGGTTTGAAATACCGGCGCGGGGCGCGGTGTCGATGGCGTAGCGCCGCTCGTCCACGCCGGCGGGGATTCGCTGCACGGCGGTACGCGTCACGCCATCCTCTTTCCAGACGTGCGTCACCTTCAGGGCGGAAGAGGGAGGGCTGGCTGGCGTTATCATGGCCAAGCGGAAATCATCGATGGCCAAGTCCTGGATGCGGTAGCGGACATAGATCTCGCGGGCGCCGACGGCCTCGATATGCCGGTCCACTTCAGGCCACAGCAGCGTGCGGTCGATCGGGATTCCATCCTTCCATTGCAGATGCGGATCAAACTCCCAGATGGTCTGGAACGGTCCGTCGGGTGAATTGCTCCAGGCGATCGAAGCCGCCGCATTGTCCGCTTTGAGCACGGTTACCTTTCGAACCTCCGCAGTGAATTTGTCCGGCGCCAGGCCAGTGCTGAGATCGAGAAAACGGCCGCCCACGTCAAAACCGGAAAGCAGCGTAGCGCCGGGGCTGGTGAGACGAAAAACAAACTCGGCGGCGCCACCGGCCACGGGGATCCAATAGCCCTGGCCGGCGTCGGAGACGTAGCGCGCATGGGTGACACTTTGTGCCACCTCGCGCACGGACGCGGCTGCGACGGGAATAGGCTGGCGTAAGCGCGGCGTTCCGGCCGAGTAAACCAGTTCGTTGTGGCCGTTCGCCAGTGCCGGAAGAGTGCGCGGATTGAGCTGAACACGGGTCAGCAGAAAGATCTCTCGCAGTTCAGTCCCGGGGCTGCGGGTGATTCTCACGAGGTAACCGTAGGAGCCGCTGACGGCGGTGCGGCGGCCATGTTCGGAGCGCGTGAGCACGGCGGGTTCCGCGCGCCAGTTCCCTTGATGCGGACCGTGCAGGGCGCCCGCGGCGACCCACGTGCGGCCGCCGTCGGTCGAGGTCTCCACCTGCAGCGACTGGCTCGCGGAGGCCAGCGCGGCGCTGAATTGAAACTCCGCGTCGATGACGACGTATGGGCTGCGCACGTCGTAAATGGCGCTCTCGCGGGCATCGACCGGCGGCCGGTATTCAATGCGGCCCGTGGCCCAGGTGCGGTCGTCCTTCTGGCTGCGAGGACCATCCGCGGTACGGACGTTGTACTCCGCGACCTCCTGCGGAAATTCTTCCCAGGCGTGGCCGTTGAACTTGTAAGGCAGATAGCGCAGGTCCGGCCGCTCGGGGCTGAAATAGCGCACCAGGCGTTCGCCGGGGCGCAGCGTGAAATCCATCGTCTGGCCGTGGGGCGCGCGCTCGAAGGGGAACAAGTGGTTGTCGGAGGTGGTTGTGAACAGTTCCACCAGTCCGCCCATCGCGCCTTCGCGCACGTCGGCCGGGTACCACGGATCATCGACCACGGAGTGGTCCACGTCGCGCGGCCCCTTCAGCTTCGAGAGGATGATGTTTCCATCGCTCTCCAATTGATGAACCGAGGCGACGGGCGACTGCTTCGCGGGACCGCGGCCGATCGTGTTGTAGCCCAGCATGTCGGAATCGTAGTGGTGATACGCGCCGTCGTAGAAGACCTCGGCGACGGTGTGGCCCGTGAGAAACCAGACGCGGGCATCCTCGAAACCGCCGGCTCGCCACACGGCTTCGAGCACGGGCGCGATCTGGTAACACAGCCCGAATCCATAACTGTTCAACAGCTTGGTGGAGTCGAGGACTTCGCCCATCGGCTCTTCGTAGGCCCAGCCCGCGATGTGGTACCAGAATCCCGGTTTGACGAAGCGCCCGTCAGTCAGGAAGAAGCGCCAGATCGCTTCAGCACGCTCACGGGGCGTGTGCGCGCCGGCCTGGCGGTAGATGCCTTGGGTGAATAAACGCAGGTCGGATGCATCGGGCTGATCCTTCACGAGCACCTTGGGCGAGTACACTTGCGCGGCCGCGGCGCAGGCGACGAGCAGCGTCAGCAAGACCGCACGTTTCACGCTTCCACTCCGCACCAGCGGCAAACAAACAGGAGTAAGATCTTGGTCGCGGCGATGACCGAATCCAATTCGACGTATTCGTCGGCGCCGTGCGTGTTGCCGCCGCGAGGGCCCCACAGCACTGCCGGGATGCCGAACTGGTGGAACACGAACATATCGCAGGGACCCTCGATCCCGACCACCTCCGGGCGCTCATTGAGGACCGCCGCGGCGCAGTCCGAGAGCCCGGTAACGACCGGCTCGGACGGGTCGATGGCGGAGCCGGGCAGCCAGCGAATGGGGAACTCCACGGCCGGCCGAACGGCGAATAGATGCGGCGCGGAGGCCAGCATCGCGTCAAACCACTCGAAGAACGCCCGCTCGATGTCCTGCTGGCTTTCTCCAGGCATCAGTTCCCAGAACAGTTCCAGCTTGCACTCGTTAGGGATGGTAATCGGCTCGCGCGTGCCCCATGGCGCGGTGAAGATTTTGGTAACCGCGACGGGGACGGGATCCGCAGAGTGCGCGTACAGCGGATGGGGCAGGGCGATGCGCCGACGCTGGTCCGAGAACTTCCGCAACTCGACCAGGAAATGCGTCAACTGATCCACGACGCCGGCCGGATATCCGCCTTCGTTCAGGATCCCACCGGTGGCGGAGAAAGTGATGTGCGCGGTGCGCCCGCCGCGCTGCGCGGCGCAAATGCGCAGGAACGACGGCTCGGAAATCACGGCGGCGTCGGCGATGTAACCGCGCACGCGCCCCGCCAAGGTGCCGTTTACGCCACCGAACTCCTCGTCCACAACGGTCTCGAAGATCAGGTCTCCGGCGAGCCGCACCTTCAATTCTTCCAAGGCCTCGACGACAAACAGGTTCATCGCGACCCCGGCCTTCATGTCGTTGGAGCCGCGGCCGTAGAGCCGGTTGCCTTCCACCGCTCCGCCAAAGGCGTCGCGCGTCCAGGGTTGCGTGCCCCGCGGCACCGTGTCGATGTGGCCCGAGAGAATCAGCGACCGGCCTTTTCCGGCGCCCACGCGGCGCGCGCCGATGTTCGGCCGGCCGGCGTAGTCCCGGCCAGCTACATAAACGGGGTGCGCGTAGAGACCGGGCACGGTGCCGAGTTCATAGCTGTCTGGCGTCCAACCCGCGGCGCTCAACACCGAAGCGACGTACTGTTGACAGGCACCTTCCTGGCCAACCGGAGGCGTGTTCTCGGAGCGGTGTCGCACGAGATCGGCGATCAGAGAAATGAGCCTTTCACGGCTCGAATCGACGTAATCGGTCAAGCGTTGCTGCAAGTCGGGATGCATTTCAACCGGCCTCCCTAAGGCTGCTGAGAGATTTGGGCGCGACTCGGAAGCCACGCGTAATCACGGCGAGGTAGATGACGCCGAGGCCGAGCCAGCAGAATCCGGCCAGCCGGGCCTTCAAACTGAGATTCCACCAAATATACGAGCATACGACAGCGCCCAGGAGCGGAAAGACCAGGTTGGTAAGAATCTGCACTCCGCTTCTCTGGCGAAGGCGCAGGTAGAAGTGGCGGATGACGCTCAGGTTGACCAGGATGAATCCGACGAATGCGCCGAAGTTCAGCAGTTCCACGACGAGTTGGAACCGCATCGTCAGAGAGCCGACGAGGGCCAGGGCGCCCATCAGGTAGATCCCGCGAACCGGTGTCGAGAAGCGCGGATCCACGTGCGCGAAAACGCGGCGCGAAATGACGCCGTCGCGGCCCATGCCAAGCAACAAACGGGACGCGCCGGCCTGCCCTGTGAGTGCGCTGGCGAGTCCGGCTACGAGCAGGATGAATGTGATGAAGCCCATCATCCACGGTCCGCCAGCCCTGTGGCCGATGTCCAGAATGACGGTTTCCGATTCGGGGTAGGAGTGAAAATCCGGCCAGACCAGCGCCGCCAGGTAGACCGTGACGACACAGAAAACCGCCTGAATGAAGCACACCAGCACTGTCGCGATGGAGATATCGCGCTCCGGGTGGATTGTGTCCTCGGCGAGCGTGGAGATGGCATCGAAACCGATATAGGAGAGGCTGGCAATGGCCGCCCCCAGCATCAACGGGCGCATTTCAAACGTATGCGGGTCATAGATCGCTTGCGGCACAATCAACCCGCCGGCGCCATGGCGGATCATCACATAGCGAGCCGCCACAATGACGAACAGAGCGGCGCACGCCGTCATGAGCGCCATCATCACGTTGCCGGCCTGCGCGGTGACGCGAATACCGCGGACGTTAATCAGCGTAATCAGAATCGTGAAAAAGACGGCCCACGCCGCATAGGGCACTTGCGGCAGCATCCGATTCGCAGTCAGCGCGGCGTAGACCACGCTGAGTAAAGGAATCAGAAAATAGTCGAGGATCATCGCCCAGCCGGCCAGGAAACCGACGTGCGGATTCAGAGCCTGTTGCGCATAGGTATAGGTCGAACCGGCGGAGGGGAATGCGCCCGACATTTTGCCGTAGCTGGCGGCCGTAAACAGCATCGCCACCATTGCCACGAGGTAGCTGAGAGCGGCGTGGCCGTGCGAGGTCTGCTGCACGATTCCGTAAACCGGGTACGGCGCGGTGGGCGTGAGAATCACCAGGCCGTAGAGGATCAGATCGCGCCGCGTGAGGACGCGTTTCAAAGTGGGGCCGGCGGTTGGATTCGCGCTCAATGATCATTCCTCCGGGATGCCGGCCACCACGGGATGGTCTCCCATGTCCAGCCAATCGAATCTCAGCGGGTCCGCGGCCAGGTGATTCGCCGCCGCATATTGATTGCGCGCGGCGCGAATGGCTTCCACCCATGCGCCGAACGGCAACTGCAATTCCCGATCGACGAGATAGCTCATATCCACGGTCCGATCCGGGACGTGATCCTTCACATCGTCGAGTTCGTGGAGGAACGTGCGGCCGTTGGCCTGCGCGACGCGCGGCAACCAGCTCTTGTACCAGACCGCTGACGCATCCCGCAGGACGGTGTTGCGCCGCTGCCGGATCTGGCGTGCCAGATTCAGCGCCCGGTCCAGCGCTTCCACTGCTTCCTTGGGCTGTTGCTCCCCGGCTGCGCGCTGGGCGGATTCGAGCAGCGAGCTGATGCCCCCGATATCGATGAGCATCTCCAGATTCTGGCGGCAGATCTGGGCGATCGAAATATAGACTTCCAGGTTGTAACGGTTCAACTCGGCCCTCTGCAGATTCTCATTCAGCAGGCCCAGCAATTCGTCGTTTTCATTGAGCGCATCGGCGGCGAGTTCCAGGCGTCGCGAGTTCTCCGTGGTCCATCGGGCATCGAATTTCAAACCTGAGTCTGGAGCCGGCGGCAGCCCCAGCGTCTGGTCCTTCACCGGCCGCCGGGGGTTATAAATGCCGTGCGAGTAGCCGAAAATGGGCTTGCGTGGCGAAGGACCCCATTCCCAACTGTCGAACCAGAAGTGCGACTGCTGGCTCATAAGCTGGTACACACGGTCCATGTTCGTGACGCTGTCGCCATAGAAGAGCCGGTAGAATGCGGCCGCCGACTCCTGCACGGACGGTGTGCCAGGATGCCACGCGGCCGCGGTAATCGTTGCATACCCCAGCCAGAACGTCTCCGGGTGCAGGCCGACGTCGCCCCAGCCCGCTACGATGGCCCCGAGGATGTCGGTCTGATTCCGGGTCGGGGCATAGGAAATCTCACGGAATCCGTCGGTGAGGCGGTCGACTTGCGAGGCCACCGGATGCAAGCGCCGGGAATTGGGCAGGTTGAAATAGTCGGGGAAGAAACGCCCGGCTTCACCCTGGGTCGAGGTGTAAATCATTTGGCGGATGCCATGTTTGTGGAATAGAGGATCGAATTCCGGGCCGTAGACTTCGCCGTTCACGAGATACGACGGCAAGGCCTCGATATCGGAAGGCTTGAGCGGATACTCACCCCAGAAGATGACCGTCCGTCCTTGCTCGTGCAGTGGGTTGGCGACCTTGGTAATGAAATCGGCAAGCAGTTTGCCCACGCTTCCTTTTTGCTCGGCGGCTGTCTTCTCCCGGCACTGCGCGTTGTCGGCCAGGCCGATATAGTACGGCTCGTCCGTGGAGAAGTAAATGAACTTGCCGCCACGATTGGCGTCGACAAGATCCTGGAACATGCCCGAGATCAGTTTCACGGCGTCAGGATTTGTCGAGCACAGCTCATAGTTGCTGTCGGGGAAGGAACGGAACTGCGCGTACTCGGGGTGCTTCAGGATAAAGGCGATGTGGCCCGGGCCGTCCAGATAAGGGATCACTTCAACGTGGTAGCGGCGGCCGTAGTCGGTCAGTTCCTGATACTCCGCTGGCGTGAGCGCATACGGCTCGACCAAGGCTGGCGCGTGGCGGAACTGGAAATGCCCCTCGAGCTTCAGGGTAAAACCGTTGATTTTGAAAAACGCCGCCTGCCGGACGACGCGCTTCAGTTCCGGCAAGCGCTCCAGGTGGTGCGCGTCATCCCAGTAAATGTGGCGCAGATGAAGGTCCGGCCAATCGGCGATGCGGCACTGTGGCAGGTAATACGCAGCGCCGCGGGGCCGCAGGAGTTGCACAAAAGTCTGAACGCCATAGAACAATCCCAGCGGGGTATTGGCATTGATGACGATGCCCGCGGGGCCGATGTCCAGTCGATAGGCTTGCTCCGCAACAGCCTGCTTATCCGGATCCGTGGACTGGCCCGGCGTCACGCTGCCGGCCGCCACGCGCAACTGTACCGTGGAGGCCGCACCCGCAGCCGCGTTCCTCACTAATCCGTAGCGCGCCTCCAGCAATTCCCGCAGACTGTCGACTGCCTCATCGGCGGGCGCAACCCCGGGGCCGAGTTGCACGGCCCATTGGGGACCGAACCGCAGATCGGAGTCCTTGAGCTCAACTTCCTGCGGCTCCGGAATCACCGTGTAGCCGCGTGTCCACAGCTTGGAGACCGTTTCGGCCTGAACCGCCGCACTCAGGAGGATGACCATGGCGAGGATGCGGATTGGCATGAGCGAACCTCCGTGAACGTGTCACAAGCCAGCATAGCGTCCCGGCGCCGGTCGTGGAGCCGGGTGATCTTGAGAAGGAGGACGCCGAAAGGCCCGGTTGCACATCGCCGCGGTTCTCGAATGGTCTGGGCATTTCGAGATCCCGCTTTCCGAAGGTCACGCTTTCCACGCGACATTGTCCGCCGAGCCCATTCACTTAGTCACCGGCAGTAAGATAGTGTTTTCCCACAGGGGATGACCGAACTTGCGGGAGGGGCTTGGCGTGAGATTCTGTATCGCAATCGTATTGGCAACGGCGCTGCGATGCGCGGGCGGAGACCTTATGGGTTTGCCGGAGCATCTGCGCCCGGATCCTTTCGGGGGCATCGTAGAAGCCGACCGAGTGACAGGCGCCGCACCAGCGCACCAGATCGTGCTTGAGAGCGGGCGTGCGGCATACGCCTCCTGCCACCTGATCGCCATCCTGCCGGAAGGCGGCGCGTACGGCCTGGAAGTGCAAGGCTTCCCGGCGGAGAGCGGCCTGCAGACCGACCTGTACCGCGAGTGGTTTCACTTTCTGACGGCGTCGAAGCGTTTCTATCCTGATGCGCTGGTCCCCGTTCAATCCTCATACCGGTCGGCGATGCCGGAACCCGACAATCGGATACCGCATCAGACCGCGCAGGCCTTCTGGGTAGACATCTGGGTGCCGGCGAACACCCGCCCTGGCACGTACAAGACGACGGCGACGCTCAAGGCGGGTGGGGGCGCGGCATCGATTCCCATCACGCTGCGCGTCATTGGGGCAACGGTTCCGGCGGAAGATGCTGTCGCCATCGACCACAACAGCTATGGCACTTCCTGGCTTGCGGACGACTATCCATCTCTCCGTGATCGTCTCGGAGCGGACTTTTTCGCGAGCGACGAATTCTTCACTCTGATCCATTCCTACCACCGCATTTTCTACGAAAACCGCGGAGTGTTTCACCAATTGGGTTATGGCCACGCCGGCAAAGTGGGACCCGAGTTTGCTCCGCGCTTGGAAGGTTCTGGGAAGAATAAACACATCGTCGATTGGACCTTATTTGACCGGCAGTACGGTCCGCTTTTCGATGGCTCCGCTTTCGCAACTTCCAGGCGCGGTCCCAAGCCGATACCTTTTGTCTACCTTCCGATCAACCCGGAATGGCCGGCCTCATTCCTGTGGTGGGGTGAGCCCGGATACGAAAAGGAATTCGTGAACGTTGTGTCGGCCATGGAGCGGCATTTCCGCGAGAAGGGCTGGACCGCGACCCGCTTCGAGATGTTCTTCAACCATAAGAAACGCTACAAAGGATTTCCCTGGGACGGCGATGAGGCGCGATTTGTCCGCGACTATGATTACATCCGAGAGTACGCGCGATTGCTAAAACTGGCTGTGCCCGCCGATACTCCGGTCAAGTTCGTTACCCGCGCGGACGTGAGCTGGACCATGGAGCGGCAATTCAAAGAGCTTGCCGGCATCATCAATTTCTGGGTCTGCGGCGGAGGTGAGTTCGGTTGGTATGACTATGCGCCGCGCATGTTAAAGGAGCGCGGCGATATCGTGTGGATCTACGGAGGAACGCCAGCCGTGACGGAGCCATCCTCGCATATCACGCTGCAGGTTCTGCGGCCCTGGATGTGGGGTATCGACGGCTTTGTTCATTGGCAGACAACTGCCCCCGGCGCCGATCCCTGGTTTCAATTCGAGGGCGGCAGCGAGGCGTTGGTCTATCCAGGCGACCGTTTTGGAATTGCCGCTCCGATCCCCTCGATTCGGCTGAAAATTCAGCGCAATGCCGTTCAGGACATCACGCTTCTGAACACGTATCGGAAGACGCAACCCATCGAGCGGCTGAGGGCGGAGGCGGCGCGGCACTTCAACGAAACCACGACGAAGGACTGGTGGACTCCTAAGCCGGCCTTCGCCAGCAAAGATCCATTGGAGTGGACTAATGCCGACGAAGCTTCACCGGAAGACCCCAGATTCGGCAGCACTCTCGACGCAGCGGCATGGCAGCGGGTGCGGGCGTATGTTCTCGAACTAGCACAGGAGGTCAAATGAGTCTCAGAACAATCTTGCTGCTTGCCGCAGGCCCTTTTCTATTTGCCCAATCCGAGGACCAGGCCAAGCAACTCGACCGCGTCGCGCAAGTAGCGACAGCGATGGTGGACGGCGATGTCTGCCTGCGCATCCAGACGCCGCGATCCCTGCAATTTCTTCTCAAGACGGACCCACGCGACCCATGGCTGGCCAGCGACAATTATGACGTCGACGACCAGGCGTTCATACAGACAAAGAAGGCACTGATGCGCCTGTCGCGCTTGTGTACCGAAGCATGCGACGCGAACCTCTGGATGCCGGTCACGTCCAGCCCGTCCCAAATCCAGATTATGATCCGCAACGTTTATGAGATGAGCGGCTTTTGGAAATGGGGGGATCTGCACCAGGAGATGCCTCCGGAGATGAAGCGCGTTCTGGCCACGGGCGATAGGGTCACGGTTCGCCGCGGTTCAAGGATGATCTCCGTTCTGGCCCCGGTCTACGACAGCCTGGGCGACATTGTGGCTCTGGTCGAAATCGTCAGCCAGTCTAAGCGGGACTTGCGGGAGAACGTGAAATGAGACGTGTGTTTCTGATGCTCATGCTTGCCGCGGTGCCGCTGATTGCCGTTGCCGTTCCAGACGTCACAACCTACGAAGGGACACTGACTATTCCGACGTACGAGCACACCGGCAGAGAGTTGGAGCCTCCTCTCTTTCGCGATTCGACAGTTACCGGCATGTATCCTTTCACAACATACATCATGCCGCTCAAGGCAAACGGGCCTAAGCCACAGACATACCGCGCCATCTTCGTTGAAAACGAATATCTGAAGCTAACGTATCTGCCGGAGTTGGGCGGCAGGATTTTCTCCCTTTACGACAAAGTGCGCGGAAGGGAAGTCTTCTATCGCAACGACGTCATCAAGCCCTCGCACTACAATCCGCGGGACAGTTGGGAACAGTCGGGACTTGAGTTAACCGGTCCTCACGATCTGCATATGCTCACGCTTCACGGCGAGCCGTTCTGGTCGAACAAGATAGTTCGCCATAACGATGGTAGTATTTCGCTGGTGCTAGGCGAGTTGGATCCCGTTTACCAAATGAAAGTGAACCTGACAGCTACGCTCCACCCCGGCATTGCAGCATTGCAGATCAGCGTCTTTTGCTACAACACGCAGGGTGGCAGAATGCCGCAGATGTTATGGATCAATACGGCCATTTCGGCGACACCGCAGACTCGATTCATCTATCCCATGACCAGGACCGTCGGACATACAACGGCCGAGATTGCGGACTGGCCGCTCTACAATGGGATCGACTACAGCCTGGACAGGAACAACAAACATATGCTGGGCGTGTTTGGAATCGACATCTACGACAACTTCCAGGGCGCATATCAGTTTGACCGGGATTACGGCGTGTTCCGCTTCGCCGACCGGCGGATCGTTCAGGGGATGAAGTTGTGGACTTTCGGCTACGGCGAAGGTTCCAAGAACCTGGAGCATGGTTATACGGACAACGCTGGACCGTACGTCGAACTCCAGAGCGGCCGGTACGTTTGGGACGGCCACTACGAATGGGTCGCGCCGCACAAGGTCGAAAGCTGGAGCGAATGGTGGGTGCCGGTTGCGGGGACAGAGGGACTGACGACGATGACGCGCGATGTCGCCTTAAACCTTCAAATGCCCGGGGAAAAGGCGGACACGAGCGCGCCGCTGAGAATCATGCTTGCGGCAACGCGCGTGATTCCAGGAGCTACTTTAGTGGTTAAGGCACGGTCCGGCGAATTGTTGCGCACCTCCATTGATCTCAGCCCTGCCAAACCGTTTCGACTGTCCCTCGATAAGGCCAGGATCGGTAGCATGAATTTGTCGGGATTGGCTGTGACTGTGACAGATTCCGGCGGCCGTCCATTGTTGGACTACCTGCGCCCCGATGTCGACCCAGGCCGTAAGGAATATACACCCTTTACTACGCCGCTGGAAAGTGCGCACAAGGCGCTGGAAGAGATGAGTGTGGAGGAGTTGACACTGGCAGCCGAGTTCAAGCTAAAGGAACTCGATGAAGCAGGGGCAATCGTCCTCCTTGAAAAGGCTCTCAAGCTCGACCCGGGTTACTCCCGCGCACATCTGCTGCTCGGCATCAATGACTTCAATCACGGCCGTCCATCTTTCGCCGTTACGCATCTTGAGAAGGTAGTAGAACGTGATCCGTATTCCGACGAAGGCTACTACTACCTGGCGATCAGCCAGTTCGCCTTGGGAGAGGACAAGAAAGCTGAGCGCAGCTTGTATTACATATGGACAACCAGCGCTTATTACGGCGAGCGAGAATATCATCTCGGCCGGTTGGCGCTTCTCAGGAAGGACTACGAGGAAGCAGTTGGCCATTTTCAACGGGCGCTCGACGCCAACACGGACGATCTCATCGCGCGCTCATCACTGGCTCTAACCTACCGAGAGCAAGGTGATAAGACACGAGCGCTCAAGGAAATCGTTGAACTGGAACGGATCGATCCGACCAGCCGCCTGGCACAAGCTGAGCGCAACTTCCTGATTGGGGATCCGGTGGCAAAGGCGGAACTCCTGCGCTTAATGGGCGGACAAAGCCAGGAAGCGATTGGCGTGTCGGTCTTCTACCGCAATCTCCGCAGGTGGAACGAAGCGGTCCAGATCCTGTCACTAGTTGAGGAAAGCAATAGCGATCCCTGGGGAACCACGCCTGAGTATTACTATACGCTCGCTTACTGCCAGCGTCGTGCAGGCAGCGCTGAAGCGGCGGCCGAGTCTCTGAAAAAAGCGCGCGCGGCCACCGGAAAGGTGGACCGCTTCCCATATCGCGAGGAGAGCGAAGCGCCGCTTGCGGAGGCCGTGCAGATCGATCCGAAGGACAACATTGCGCGATTCGACCTCGGGTGCCTGCTCTATTACCGCGAGCGGCCGGAAGAGGCGATTCAGCAATGGGAGGCCGCTATAGATGCGCATCCCGATGACTTCTCTTCGCGGCGGGCGTTGGGGTTGGCCTACGCCGAGCAGGGCCTCGGGGCCGATAAGGCGGCCGAACAATTGGAACGGGCTGTTGAATTGAATCCGGCGCACATACGTACGTTCAACGATCTCAGCAACCTGTATGCGCGAGCAGGCAAATTTGACGAGCAACTAGCCTTGCTGAACAAGGCCCTGACACGATCACCTAACGATGATGACCTCATGGAGGGCATGCTTACGGCTAACTTGATGGAAGGCCGCTATGACGAGGCGAAGCACTTGATCGAAACTCATCAGTTCGCCCCTCGCCATCGGACTTATGGTCTGCGAGACAAGTTCCGCCTGATGCAGTTTGCCACCGGCGCTGAGGCGTTCAACCGAGGCGATCACTCACTAGCCCTGAGGATCTTCGAAACTGCGATGAAGCCGCCGGTGTCCTTGGGGGTCGACGATTTTCAGGCTCAGTCCTCGCCCAGGCTGCAATACTACTTGGGCCGGACGTTCGAGGCCCTCGGAAGGAGCGTCGAGGCAAGGCAGGCTTACGAAAAGGGCGTCTCCGGGGTGGAGCAGCTGTCAGGAGACCGCGACAGTTGGAACAGCGAGAATTACTTCATGGTGCTAACTCTGGAGCGAATTGGGCGGACCTCCGAAGCAGGTGCGCTTCAGAAGCACTTCGAGAATTTCGCGCTCTCAGAAGTGAATTCGACAGACGCGCGCAGGCGTGCGGAAGCGCACTACCTGCTTGGCTTGGTGGAGAAGCATGATGGTCGCCGCAGTGAATCTCTCAAGCTGATGCAAAAGGCCGTCGAGGCTCAGCCGGACCTGCTTGCTGCACGCCTTGAATTGCGGGGCGAGGTGCTGGATCCGTTGGTGTCTCTGAAAGGGAAGTGATTTCAGGAGAGAGCGCGATGATGCAGGTTGCAATGTTGGCACCACTCTTTCTATTTGTGACGAGTGTATGTAGCTCTGGGGAAATCGTGTTGCCGTCGAAGGTATTGGAGCGGGATCGTCCAGTCATTGCTACTTACCGGACTAATCAGCTGGCAACGGGCAGGGGCGAGTTGGCGATTACTTGGACAGATGTATTGGGGCGCACGGTCGAGGAGCGAAAGATTTCCGTGGAATTGACCGACGAGGCCGAGATGCGATTCACGCTGGATCTTCGGCACGCCGTCGCGATGACGAACGAACTGCACGTTCACTTCTCGTTCGAGGGGGTGAACAAGAGCGGTGCTAAGGATCATCGAGAGGAAGACGCTAACGTAGCTTTCGTGACCAAGCCGCCCGATCGCGCGTGGTGGGATTACGCGATCGTGATGTGGCAACCGTACAGTGCCGAGCGCTTCGGAACGCTGAAAACCCTTGGAATCAATGCCGGCCAGTTCAACGGCAACGCTAGGACGCTCCCGGAATTTCTACTGAAGAACAACCTTCGTTGGTATGCTGAGAACCTCGCCACAGACTTTTACTCTGAGTACCATCGCTACCGGTCCGACCGGATCCAGAACTGGTCTTATCTGCAGGCCAAGGAACTGTACAGGAAGAACCCCGCGAGCAATGAGGCGTTCAAAAGGCATCCGAGTTTTTCGGATCCCGCGTGGTTGAGCGCGATCCATGATCGGCTGGTTGAAGCGACACGCGTCCAATCACCCTACCGCCCTCTCTTCTACGATCTTGCGGATGAGTCCGGAATTGCCGATCTGGCCGCCTACTGGGATTTCGACTTTTCGGACCAATCTCTCGCGGAAATGCGTGTGTGGCTGAAAGAACGGTATGCGACATTGGCTGCGTTGAATCTGCAATGGGAAACAGGTTTTGAGAGGTGGGACGCTGTTATTCCTGACACCACGCACGAAGCAATGAAGCGTGCCGACGACAACTTTTCGTCTTGGGCCGACCACAAGGAATGGATGGACGTTTCTTACGCGCGCGCGCTGAAGATGGGCGTAGCCGCGATCCGGTCTGTCGACCCGGATGCGTATGTCGGCATTGCGGGAGCGCAGATGCCAGGATGGGGCGGATACGACTACTATCGGTTGAGCCAGGTGCTGAGCGCGATTGAGCCATACGACATCGGCAACAACATCGAGATGATTCGATCGTTTAATCCGGGCATCGCGGTCGTTACGACTTCCTTTGCTCGCGGGCCATGGGAGAAGCACCGCATCTGGTACGAATTGCTTCATGGCGCCAGAGGAAACCTGATTTGGGATGAGAAGGGCGAGCACGTGACTAACGACGGTTCCATTGGGCCTCGCGGTCGCGAAGTCATGCCCTACTACACTGAATTACGTGATGGCATCGCTGCCTTACTGATCAACAGCGTGCGCGAGTCAGATCCAGTCGCTATTCATTACTCTCAGGCCAGTTTGCGTACAGAGTGGATGCTAGCACAGCGCCCACAAGGCGACGCGTGGATCAACCGCACATCATCCACGGAACGCATCGACAGCAACTTCCTGCGTTTAAGGGAGTCGTATTGTCGCCTCATTGAAGACCTCGGGCTGCAATACAACTTCGTGGCATACGGTCAAGTGGAGCAAGGTGAGTTGGTGCGGCGAGGTTACCGCGTCTTGATTCTGCCCAGGTCGAGTGCGCTTTCTGAACCCGAAGCAACGGCCATCCTGGAATTCATGGAACGGGGCGGTTTTGTCATCGCCGACGGTGATCCGGGACTTTTCGACGAGCACAGTCGAAGGCTGTCCCAGTCGAGGCTTTCCGGCATATTCAATGCCGTCCAGGGTCGCGGCAGGGCTGTCCGGCTAAGCGCTTTAGACTATCATCAGCTCCGCCTAATTAATAAAGAGGGCGAGTTGCATGAAACAATGAGGAAGCTCCTAGGTGAGAACGGTGTGAGGCCGGCATTCGCGGCTGTGGATGAGATGAGCCGACCCGTCGTAGGTGTCGAAACTCACAGATTCCGGAACGGTGGTGTGATCATAGTTGGTCTGCTAAGCAATCCAGAATTGAGAGTCGACGAGCTTGGACCACCCGAGTTCAAATCCAACGAGCACTTTGAGAAACCCAGGACCATTCGTCTGCTACTGCCCGCTGATTTGTATTCATACGACATCCGCGGCGCAAAAGCCTTGGGCCGACAGAAGGAAATCACTGTCACACTTGATCCCTACGAACCCGCCGTTTTTGCATTCAGCCCCTCTCCGCTACCCGCTATTCGGATTTCGGCACCACAGCGGATCGCCCGCGGCGAGATCGCGCGGATCGGCCTCGGCTTCGATGGATCGTCACTGGCTGCGACACATGTGTTTCATCTCGACATCCGAAACCCCGCTGGGAAAGTGGTTGATTATTACTCCAGTAATGTTCTTGCTCTAAACGGATCTGGTGCATACGCAATTCCTTTTGCCTGTAATGATACTCCTGGAAGGTGGACCATTCGTGTGAATGACCATCTGAGTGGGCAGTCGCGAACTGTTGAAGTGAATGTATTCTAAAACCCTGATAGGTCATTACAAGAGCCAGCTAGCAGAGAAGTTGGTGCAAAGTAAGCTTACTGCGAAGGTTCAGCGACCCAGGAGTGGCGTGAGGATATGCGTCGGAGAGTTCGTTTGAGCTAATGTAGCTCCGTGCGAAGGCGCTGCTGGGAAAAAGTTAGTTGGGAGATAGGCGGATGGGAAACCGTGTTGCCTTTGGAGCGGGTCGCGCATCTCTCAGCGTGTCATGAGTCTAAATCTTGATTGACGTTTGCATGCCGCGAGGGGACTTAGACAACATCGCCGGTTTCTGTGGCCGAGACGGCGGAATGGAGGTGCAATTACATCATGCGCAGCCTATTGTTGCCGTGGGCACTGGTGCTTGTAGGGTTGTTGAGCGCTCAACAGCCATACTACGATAGGAGTCACGACTCGAGGGTGTTTGGAGAGACGCGCAGATATCGCCTATTTGTGCCAGCCGACTACTTGACATCATCTAAAAGGTATCCTGTCGTATATTATTTCCACGGCCACAGCGACCGGTACACGCTTGAAAAGTACGACGGCGGCCTCGACACTGTTCCTAAAATTGCCGCTTTCGTGGCAGCGCATGACGTAATCGTGGTCGCTGCGGACGGATATGTCGCGCGAGACTATACAGGGTTCTATGGTGGAACTCCCTACGACGTGCGTCCGAGCGGCGGCGAGTTTGACTATGGTCAGTACTTTCTCGAGCTCATTCAGCACATTGATTCGACGTATCGCACTCTGAGCAGCCGCCGCTACCGTGCGACATCTGGCCTGAGCATGGGAGGCTTCATGAGCCTATATCTGAGCGCCCGCTTCCCTGACCTGGTTGGCAGCGCTTCGGCGTTTAACCCGGGGCCGGAGTTTTACGTCGGCGAGAAAGGCAGGCGTTCGCTGTGGCGTCCAAAGGACCACGTGCTTAGCCACCAACACACCATGGTCCGGCTTATCCGTGCCAGCGGAGATTACATCAGCCAGTATCATGAAGAAACGCGAAACGCCTACGCGATGGCACCCAGCGTAGAGTTTGAGTATCGGCAGGATGAATATCACCGCCATTGGGCTACGTCGATCGCCGAAACGCTGGACTTCCACATGCGTGCTTTCGGGAATCCGGCGCTGGATACCGTGCCGGCAGAGTGGAACTACACGAGCCCCTTCCGCGATTTCTCCGTCTGGGACTATCGATTGAGTGCTGAAATTACTCAGCCCACGCTGTTTTACCTCCAGCATGTAACCCAAGGCGGTCTAGGATTGCGAACGCGACGCTGGGCTCCGGACGGGCCTGCGGCCTCGTGTAGCGCCATCAATCTTGTAACTGCGCCGCTTTATCGTCCAAACTCGGATTACCGGGTCTTAGACTTCAGTGCCGCCGACGGAAAGTCGGATGAGCGCTCGATTCAAGCCGATCGCGAAGGGCGCCTGAGAATCCAAGTAGATTGCGGCGGCCACGAACTTAGCTTCACCGGTCCCGGCGCTGGCCAGCAGTCGCCCGTTCTGCTCCCGGTGACGACAAGAGACGTCCTTCGGCCGCTGCCAGGTAAGGTAGTGACTTTGCCGATACGCGTGTTTAGCCCGCGTGTAACTCCGATGGTGGATTTGCGGGTAGACCTAAGTTCCACTTACCCTACGGTTGAGATTCTCAATGGCAGCACCGAAGTGAAGGAAATTGCTCCAGGCAAATTCGCCGATCTCAGCTCCAGCTTCCGGGTCCGTTTCACGTCTGGAGAAGGCGATTTCGCCCATGCCCGCCTCGCGCTGAAGTTGGTCTTCGACGGTTACTCCGAAACCGATGAACAAATTGATGTCCTGATCGCACCTGAGAAGATTCCACCAGCGGTCGATGTGTCTGTCCTTGATGGCAGAACCAAGACTTTTCCAGTGTTTCGTCAGAGAGGCAACCAAGGCGGTGGAGAGAGCGTCCAGCGTTCAGTTACTGAAGGCCAGGGGAACGGTAACGGAATCTTGGAGCCTGGAGAGGATGCGACTGTCTGGGTGAAGCTTCCCCAGGGTCTGGACCCGTTTGACAAGAGTAATTGGTGTCGCGCGAAGGTGTATTTCGACTCGCCATGGCTCACTGAGATGGGCGACATCCAGGAGGAAAAACAGCGGGAGTGGACTGGCGCTCAAAACCGCACGAGTCTCATTGAACTTTCTCGAAACGTACCTCTGGGGACGGAGATCCCTGTCGTTCTCGACTGCGAGTCGTGGAGTTTCTATTTCACGCCGGACGTTCGGTACGGAAAGGAACCGCTGTTCCAGGCTTACCAATTGCACAAGCACCATCTGTTCGCATGGACATGGAAGACGGAGAAAGAGCCTTCCAGCGACACCAGGCATGTATCGCCGGATTGAGAAAGTCTCGTGGTAGCGGACGTGAATCGGGAGTTAATTTGGAATCAACGGCTCGATACACGATGAACGGCTATTGGGTAGCGTTACTGCACAGGCGCCAGCATCATTCGCCAGACTGGGATTTGGGTCGGCAAGACACGCGGATAGGAGATTGAGGGACATGCAAATCGATCGAAGGTCTTTTCTTGGGACTGCAGCGCTAGGCGGCGTGGGCATTCTCGGCGCCAATGACCGTATCAACTGCGCCACGATCGGTATGGGTGGCCGCGGAACCTATCTTACAGGACAGTTCCGGGCGCACGGCGCGGAAATAACGGCCGTCTGCGACGTCTACGAAACGCGTCTGGAGGCAGGAGCGAAGGCCGCCTCGGCGGGTGCAAAACCATTTGTTGATTACCGCCTTATGCTTGAGGACAAGTCGATCGACGCTGTGATCATCGCCACGCCGGACCACCAGCATGCCCAAATGCTGATCGACGCGGTGGACGCAGGCAAGGACGTATACGTCGAGAAACCACTGGCTCACACTGTGGAGGATGGCTTCCGTATGATCGAGGCCGTGCGTCGCACAAAGCGCGTGGCCCAGATCGGTACTCAGAGGCGAAGTTATCCCCTGTATCAGGAAGCCAAGCGTATCCTCGATTCTGGGGCGGCTGGGGAGATCCGGCTAGTAAACGCCTGGTGGACGAATTACTGGGACTCACTCAGCACGGCCCAACTGCAGGGGAAGCTGCATTGGGAGCTGTTTCTTGGTCCAGCGCCGAAAAGGCCGCTGAATGCTTTCCGCTACTTCAATTGGCTTCAGTTCTATGACTACTCAGGCGGAATCGTCGTCGGGCAGGCGGCCCACATCGTTGATGGCGTCCAGTGGATGATGAATTCCTCCTACCCGCTCGCCGTCACTTGCTCGGGAGGTAAGGTGAACCTGGACGGCGGAGAGATTCCCGAGACATGCAGCATCTCCGTAGAATTCCCCGAGAACTACTTACTGGTGTTCACTATCGGCTACAAGGCGATGCATTACCGGATGTTCAACGACCAGATGCAGCAGTTCCACGGCGCCAAGGCCCGCTTCGATTTAGGGCGCGAATCCTACGCCCTCTTTCCTCAAACCAACAGCGTGGATGTGAAGGCGAGCATGGAGCGGCGTGAACCCGATACGTTCGAATCGGCCAGTGGCGCGCATATCGCGCATTTTCTGGAGTGCCTGCGCGACCGTAAGGAGCCCGTGGCCACGATTGAGATGGGACAGAGAACCAGCGTCGTGTGTTGCATGGCCATGGAGTCCTTGAGAAGAGGCTGCCGAGTGCGCTGGAACGCCGGTCAGCGAAGGATGGAAACGTAGTTCGACCCTGGCCTGAAGGGTCCTCACGGCCAACGTGATTAGGACCAGCGGCTCATGTTCCCCGTAATACCGGTGAACCTGGATGCCAGTTTGACAGGGGGCTGCGCCATCGCGCAAAGCCTGCTCCCGGCTACATCCACTTCCGCCACCGCAGTGGCGCGCGGGCCTTGTCGAAGCGGCCCACAATCGAAAATCCTTTGGTAGTACCTGATCCCTATTTTGAGAAACGCGGCACGCTTGAGTCTCAGCTTTCAGACGGGGCTTTCTTCGGAAGCGAAAAGCGGAGCGAACGGCACTGTGATCGCCCCGATGAGCGATGCCTCACCTCCGAGTGCCGACGGCCGCAACACCAGGTTTCGGAAGTTGAGGAACTGCGGGCCTTCCGGGAATTGCTCACGGATGGCCGCCGATACAAGCGGCCAGGCTTCGGTCATCGTGCCGTCGATAACTATCGCATCTGCGTCCAGCGCCCATACCGCATTGAAAATGCCGAGGCCAAGGTACCGCGCGGACTCGTTCAGCGCCGCGCGAGCGGCTGGGTCGCCTTCCATGGCGAGTTGGCATATCTGCCGAATCTGTTGCGGGTAACTGCTGGAAGAGGCGCGAGTCTTCATACCGGCTAGCGCATTGTAGCGCTCGCACGTCGCCGCATCGGAGGCCAGCATCTCCAGGCATCCCGGCCGGTTATCCCGTTCCGGACCACCGCGGTCCGAGATCACCATCTGCCCAATCTCGCCAGCGGCCATCCGCGGGCCTCGGTACACCTTGTCGTTCAGTACGATCGCCATGCCCACGCCTTCGCTGACCATCAGGAAAAGCAGGCACTGCGCACCCTGTACATCGGCGCTCCCAAACACGTACTCCGCCAGGGCCGCTGCCCGGACATTGTTCTCGACAAACACCGGCATGCCGGTGCGGCCGGCAAGATAAGCCCTCATTTCTACGTGGATCCAGGCCGGGTTGCTGCCGAGCTCGGCTACGCCGGTTCTGTTGTCAACTAATCCCCTCGTGCTGACGCCGATTCCCACCGGAGGATGCGCCAGACCCTCACAGATCGGTCGCACGCTCGCCGCGATCTTCTCCAGTGCCTCGGTCGGATTGGACGGGGTTCGGAACCGCTCGGTCGTCAGCACTCGCCCGGTTACCGTTCCCAAGGAGACCCGCGTCTCAAAGTCCTGAATGTCCACGCCAATCGCCTTGAACCGATCCTCGTTCAGCGCCAGTCGAACCCCTGGCCGGCCGCCCGTCTCAGGGCCGCTGCCCAGTTCGACAATCAGGTCCTGCAGCACTAGCTCCGCGATGATCCTTGAGACGGCCGCGTCGGAAAGACTCGTCCGGCGCGCCAGTTCCGCGCGCGATAACTGCCGATGCCGCCGCAGCAGCCGCAGCACCGCCGCCCGGTTCGCCGCCCTGACGTGGCCGACTCGCAGAATGCTGCGCGGCTGGGATACGCGTTCCATCTGAATAGTTTCTTACACTCGACAATGAAGCACTTTCAGATTACGGCGGTTGAAGTGCCAGTTTCAACAAAAAATTGGGTTGACACGGAGAAAAAGTGCCGATAATCTGTTAACACGAGGTAGTCGAAGGGGAACCCAATAAGGCGTTTCCTGTGTACTTTGTTCCAGGCTGTTAGAAAGCCCCCCATCCGACCCCCTCCGTTCGAGCTGTCCAGGAGGTGAAGGACACATGGTCACGTCCCAGCCTGTTTTCCCCCAGGCTTTGAAAAAATTCCTTATTCTGCTGTTCCTGGCTGCCATCGCCCTGCCGCTGGCAGCCCAAACCGGTCTTGGAGTCGTGCACGGTACGGTCACTGATCAGAGCCGTGCAGTCATCCCCAACGCCAAAGTCACTCTCACCAACACGGCCACCGGCGTGATGCAGACCGTCCAAACAACGGAGGTCGGCGCATTCTACTTCGGTTCCGTCCAAATAGGGCCGTATACCGTCACCGTAGAGGTCGCGCATTTCAAGAAATACGCGGGCACGTTGCTCCTTGAGGCTGGCCAGGACGCCGTCGTCGATCCGGCCATGGAGGTCGGCAGCGTCGATGTCGCCGTCCAGGTCAACGATGCCGCCCCCATCATCGAAACCGAAAAGGGCTCGGTCAGTGACGTCAAGGATGCTCTGCGAATCGAAGAGCTGCCGCTCAACGGGCGGCAGGTCTCCAACCTGTTCAACCTGACCGCCGGCGTGGAGGGCGGCGCTGCTCCCCACACCAACGGCATGAAAGTGGGCTCCACGGACATGTCACTCGACGGAATCTCGATGGTCGACCGCTTTGGTGGCGGCATGTCGACCGTGCAGCCCGGCCTCGACATAATTCAGGAGTTCCGCTTCGAGACCGCCGGTTCGGACGCCGCATATTCCCGGCCCGCGTCTGTCACGCTGGTCGCCAAGAGCGGTTCCAATCAGTTTCATGGCGATGCCTTCGAGACGTTTCGCAACAACTATGGCGGCCTCGTTGCCCGCCAGATCCAGAACTCGAGCTCCACTCCACCCCAGTACATCCGCAACGAGTACGGCGGGCTGATCAGCGGTCCGGTCATCAAGAACAAAGCCTTCTTCATGTACTCCTACGAGGGCATGAAGCTGCGCCAGGGGCTGTTCGAACAGACCCAGGTGCTCACTGACTCCATCTGGAACGGCAATTTCGCCGGAGAAACCGATTTCGCCGGCAACCCATACACGATCTACGATCCGTTGACTACTGGCGCCGACGGTACGCGGGCGCCCTTCAACGGCAATCAGATCCCTGCGGCCCGCATTTCCGCCTTCTCCAAGGCCTTGAAGGCTGTCTCTCCCGAGCCGACTAATCCCAGCGTCAATCCTTGGATCACGCCCAATTTCGAGGCCGATTATCCCGTCTTGCAAAACTTCGATACGCAGACCGCTAAGTTCGACTATGTCCTTTCCTCGAAGGACAACATCTCCGTGCGTTGGACCAACTCAAACCAGCGTAACCAGCAGGATGGCGGCCATTATGGCTTTCCGCCGCTGGGTTGCACCAATTGCGGCGGCTCCCGGCTCACCACCTATGCTCTGACCTCCGGCGTAGTGCGCGAGGTTCACGTCTTCAAACCCACGCTGCTGAATGAGTTTCAGATCTCCGTCAACCGCTCCCCGAACCACGAGGGCGTCCTCTCCGACGGCACCGATTGGGCCACCAAGCTTGGCGTGCCGAATCCCTTTGGCGCGAAAGGATGGCCCACGATCTACTCCGACTACTACACCAACGATGCCTATCTCTTTTACAGCAGCGGCTGGGACTCGGACAACCTCAAGGACCAGAAAGAGACCCAGTACCAGTTGGACAACACCGTCACCTGGATCAAGGGCAAGCACAATTTCCAATTCGGCTTCCGCGGGCGCATCGAAGACAACAACGTCCGCGAAATGCAGCAGGCTGAGGGCCAGGAAGCCTTCCACAACGAATGGACTTCCCAGTTTATCCCCGCCAACCAGACCTCGGTCCCATACACTGGGGATGGATTTGCCGATATCGAACTCGGACTTCCGACTAGCTTGAACAACGAGTTTAACCACGGCTACTTCTACTGGCGGCAGAAGGAGTTCGGGGCGTTCTTCCAGGACAGTTGGAAGGTTAATCATCGGTTGACCGTCAATTACGGTCTGCGCTGGGATAAGTGGACTCCCTACACCGAGAAGTACAACCGGTTCTTGAACCTCGATATGAATGCCGTCACCGCCACCAATATGCAGGTGATCACGCCATTCAATGCCTCCTTGACGTCTCTCCCGAACGTCCCGCCCTCTGTGCTGGCCGCCTATGCGGCGCGTGGCGTGACCTCGGAAACTGCCAGTCAGGCCGGGCTTCCCGGTGCGCTTACGCCCGCTATCAATCACAATTTAGGCCCGCGGCTGGGGCTCGCCTACAAGCTCACCGACCACTGGGTCGTGCGCGCGTCGTACGGCATCTACTACTGGCCGATGCCGTTGTCTCAAATCCTCCAGGTTATGCGGACCGAGGTGCCGTTGAACCTGGTGTTTTCGAACAACGTCGCCACCGCCAATGGCACGAATTTCGTGTACGGTCAGTCCAGCGCTCCGGCGCCCACCGATTACGTGGATAAGGCTACGGTCACGGCCTCGTCGGTAGCTCCCAACTCGCAGCCCTTCACTCCGCTCGATTTCCGCCACTGGAATGACGACATGATGCAATCGTGGACCTTCGTCGTTGAGCGCGAATTGGGCAAAAACACTACTCTGCGGGCCAGCTACATCGGTAATCACGGCAGCGACCTGGAGCAGCGCTGGGCCTGGAACGATGCCGAGTCGCTGTATAATTACCGCGCCGCAACCGGCCTGTTCGGTCCGGGTGGTAACGCGAGCAATTCCGATCTCCGGCGTTTCAACCCCAACTGGAGCGGCGCATATGGGGCGCTCGAGCACAACGGCTATTCCAACACCCAGTCGATCCAGTTCGAATTCAACCACCGATTCTCGCGTGGACTCACGGCCCAGGCGTTTTACACTTATGCCCATGCCATGTCCACGACCGATTCGGGCGGTTCCAGCGACGGCGACGGCAGCCTCAACACCAATGGTACGGGTTACTCCCCCTTGGTTCCCCAGAACAACGAGATCCTGGGCGATCCGAATCTCACCCCATCGCAGCGACTGGCGCTTTGCTACACCAACTCGGGCGACGTTCCGCCCCAGCACATTCGCTGGAACGGCGTCTACGATCTGCCTGTCGGGAAAGGCAAGCAGTTCGCCAAAAACATCCCCGGTTGGCTGGACCAGGCCATCGGCGGCTGGTCCCTCTCGTTCATCGGCGACTGGAGCGGCGGCAATTGGATGGGGGTGAGCAGCAGCCTCCACATGTTCGGCAATCCGGCCCTTAGCTCAAGCCAGCGCGTCATCACCAATATTTTCGGCGGAAGCTACAAGGTCTATTTCAAGGGCTATTTCGATTCGTCCCAAGCCGCGACCAACGCCGCCGCGGTCCAGCAACTCGTTCCGGTCAACCCGGCTCAACGTGTGCTGACCAAGGTCGGCAACCAGGACAACCTGGTTGATCAGACACTGGCCGACGGAACGGTCGTCCAAACCAGCGTCGGCGACCTGCTCAGCTGGAATTCGCGTAACTTCTATCTCGGACCGAGCCAATGGAACCAGGACGCCAGGCTCTCCAAGACGTTTGCCTACAAGGAGCGCTACAAACTGCTTCTTGCCGGCGACTTCTTCAACGTGTTCAATCACCCCGTCATCACCAACCTCAACACCACGACGGGACTCCAGAACATGGGACTCCAGTCGAACGCGGCGCGGATCATTCAGCTCTCCGCCAAGTTCTCGTTCTGACCCCTGTGCGGCGGTCCGGTCTGCTCTCAGGCCGGACCGCCGTTGTCTGATATCATCGATCTCAAAGTGCCTCTCCCGCGCCTGAAGACTGTCTCCCCCAGAAGTTTCTTTGGTTGGCTGGCCCTAGTGCTCGCGTTCGGCTTGGGAGCGTGCCGCCAGGCTCCGCCCCAGTCCGCCCGGCAGGCCGAAAGCGTCTCCCCGCCGTACCGTTTGGATGATCACTTCGATTCGGCCAAAGTGACCTCCGCTTCCTCCGCCGCCTCCCGTATTCTCGAAGCCGAACCAACCGTGTGGCGCTTTCAGGAGCACACGACCGACTGGCGGCTATTGCGCGGCCGCATGGGTTTCAAGCCCCCCGGCCTGCTCGTTCTGAAAGGCGAGGGCAACACCCCCGTGATTGCCGCCCGCACCCGTCCCGCCATCGACTGGAGCCGCTATGAGACCATGCGCATTCGCATGATCGTCGAAGGCGGCGCCGAGTTCAAGGTGCGGCTGGGCGACACGGTGATGACTCAGAAGCTCGCCCCCCCCATGGAGTGGGCGGTCTACCGCTTCGAGCTGCCCAAGGTTCCTTCAGGTTTCACCCGCCCATTGGCGATCATGCCCACCGATGACCTCGGCGCCACCGTGGTCATCGATTTTATTGAGTTGGTTCCGCGCAAAGAGACGCTCGGCAGCTCCGCCGGCCGGACTTCGATCGGCAAGCTCGACGAATACCGCAGTACCTTGTATGCGCGCGCCCCCGCCTCCATGGCCTTCGATGTCCCCGTGCCCAAGGTCGCCCCCGTGCTGCATTTCGGCCTGGGTGTCTCCGCGAAATCTCCCGTGAAGTTCCGCGTCCTGGCCGGGCCGTCCCAAGCCGAGCTGTTTTCGAAAACGCTCAGCGACCCCGATCATTGGGAAGACGCCGAAGTGGATCTCTCAACCTATGCCGGCACAACCGCCCATATCGTTCTTGATACCTCGACCCAGGCCGCGGGTGCCGTCGGCTTCTGGTCCAATCCGCTCGTTCTCAGCCGCACTGCGCCGCGCCGGCCCAACGTCCTTTTCTATGTAGTCTGCACCCTGCGGCCGGACCACACGAGCCTGTACGGCTATTCCCGCCCGACCACGCCCTTCCTCAAGCAGCTCGGTGCTTCTTCGGTAGTCTTCGACGATGCCGTCGCTCAGGCTTCCTGGACCAAGGCTTCGGTGCCCTCCATCCTGACCTCGCTTCAGGCCTACACCCACGGTCTGGTCAACGAGTCCGACACCATCCCGCGCGGCGCAACGACCATGGCGGAGCAGTTGCACGCTGCGGGCTACGTCACGGCGGCGATCCTTGGCAACGCCTTCGCCGGTCGCGCCAGCGGCCTCGATCGGGGTTTCGACTACGTCATGGAGTTCCCAGTCGTCCAGCGTCAATCCAAGGACGCGATCGATCGCGGTACCGACTCCGCCGCCATAAACCGCGCCATTCTGCCCTGGATCGAGCGCCACCGCGACGAGCCGCTCTTTCTCTTCGTTCTCTCCACCGACCCCCATGCCCCATATCGTCCGCCCGCCGAGTTCGAGAAGCAGTTCGCCAATCCCGCCGAAACGAAGCAGTTCAACCAGGACTACATAAAACTCCGTGACATCCGCACCGATGGCGGCGGCGCCACCGTGACTCGCGATGAAATCCGCTCCAAAGGCATTGACCCCGATTGGTTCCGCCGTTGCGCCATCGACCGCTACGATGGCGAGATCGCCCACAACGACCGCAGCATCGAGATCCTCACCGGCAAGCTGAAGCAACTCGGCGTGTTGGACAATACTCTGGTTGTCGTCGCCTCCGACCACGGCGAAGAGTTCTGGGAACACGGCCTCAGCGCGCACCGGCATTCGCTCTACGCCGAGCTGATCCACGTTGCCCTCATGATGTGGAATCCGAAGCTGATCCCGCACCCGCGCCGCGTCGCCGAAACTGTTCAATTGATCGATATCATGCCTACCGTTCTCGACTTACTCGGACTCAAGGCCGCCGACCCTGTCGAGGGCCGCAGCCTCGTGCCACTGTTGAACGGCCGCCCTTCCAGCGTCGGCGTGCCCGCTATGTCCACGAAGCTTACCCTGCCGTCGGCCAAGCCCGGCGGCGGCGTGCCCGAGAACCTGACTGACACCTTCGCCCGCGTGGAAGCCGACTGGAAGCTCATCTATCGCCCCGAGGCCGCGCGCGCGCGCATGAAACAGTTGGAGCTCTACGACCGCCGCTCCGACCGCGTGGACCGCAACGACGTTGCCGCCCAACACGCCGATATATCACAGCGAATGCAGCAGGAAATCCTCAAATGGATCGGTCAGGAGAAGGTCCTCAAAGCGCGCATCGGCCCCGGCGGTTCCAAGCCCCTCGATCAAAATACGCTCGAGCGTCTGCGCAGCCTCGGTTATCTCGGCGGCGGAAAAACGAAGTAAATCCACTTCGATTTCAGCCTAAAATAACCGTCCAAAATCGCGATTTCACCGTGCCGCAGCACCCGCCACTCTCGCCGTAAAAACGGGGACAGCGGTGCGTCATGAAGCTTCCGCTTCACTCGGAAGCATGAAAATGCCCGATTTTCGTACGTTTTGAGTCAGCGGCTTACGGGCATTTTCAAGAGAGTCACCATCCCTGTCCGGCTGAGGCTCGGACGCGCTGGTCTGCATGGGCAATTCCGGGTCCGGCGGTTCGAAGCGGGCGTGTTCCACCGACTCAAGCGGTACGTAAATCCCGGTGAGCTCCTCCTGGCAACATCACCGAAGGACTCGTCGCTCGTGGCTGGGACATAACCTTGATCGCCAGCAGGAATTCTGTGACCCACGCTCATCTGCATAGACGGCGTCGGATTTCGACCCGAAGGAAATCGATGTTAAAGGATGGGTAGCCAAATGAACGGCCACCGTCACCGGGCTATGACGTGCTGAGGCGGCGAAAACTGCACTGTCGGAGGCAGTCTTTGCACTTGGCTTCCGCTCCTCCTGCCGCCTCAGTCTCTCCCCAGTCGCACCGGCACGTTGGCCATACGCGTGCAGCGATTTGCCAATAGTTTCCATCCGTTGCGGCTGTCCGATCGAGAGCGTCCATCGGAAGTGCGCTGAGCCGGTGCCCTGACTCCGCCTAAAGAAAAGAATGACACCCATCCCGCTCGATGACGTAACGTCAGTCCCTCGGCTCCGGGCGGCGGTTGTCGTCGCCCATCCGGACGACGAGACGCTCTGGTGCGGTGGCTACATACTGACCCATCCGGAGTTTCGCTGGCGCATCGTGACCTTATGCAGAGCGCTGGATTCGGACCGCGCGCCAAAGTTTCGCCGAGTCTTGCAACGATTGGGGGCGGAGGGCGAGATGGCGGATCTCGATGATGGACCGGACCAGGCGCCGCTGCCGCTCGAGCAGGTTCAGGAGACGACCGCCCGGCTACTGGCTGGAACCAGCTACGACCTGATTGTGACTCACGGCCCGCAGGGCGAGTACACACAGCACCGCCGGCATGAAGAGTGCTGCCGGTCTGTCGTCGAGTTGTGGCGATCGGGCGGCATCGACACGAAGCGCTTGTGGCTGTTCGCGTACGAAGACGGGGGCCATGCGTACCTGCCTCGGGTGCGCGACGATGCCGATTGGCGGGACGTGTTGACAAAGGAGATCTGGCTCGATAAGCGTCGTATGATTACCGAAACTTATGGGTTTGGGCTCGACAGTTGGGAAGCCCGGTCCACTCCGCGAGAAGAAGGGTTCTGGTGCTTTGATTCGCCACAAGCAGCGGTCGAGCGTGTGGCGCAACAGGAGCAACGATCGTGAAAGTTCTTGTCTTGACAGAATACCCGCCATCGGCTGGCGGCCTGTCCACGCAGGGTCAGATGTTCTACAGGGGTCTGCGCGAGATCGGCGTGGATGTTCACCCGGTACATCTCGAATCGCCGCTGGAAAAGGAATGGTACTACCGCTGGTTTCAGCCGGACGTGGTGCTGGGCATAGGGTTCTGGGGCCATGTTCCACAACTGGTGCTGCACCCCCAGCAGTTCGGGATAACCGCGATTCCATGGCTTGTGGCCGACGGGTTTATAGCGAAGTACCAAGAAGTGTTGAACGCTCTACCGCTGATTCTGGTCACTTCCAACTGGGTAAAGGGGATATACATCAGGGATGGGATCAGAGGGGACAATATCGAGGTCCTGCCGGTGGGTTGCGACACGGACTCTTTCGCACCGCGCAGCCAAAATGACTTTAAGGTCCGCATGATCCGAGATGCTTTGGGCGTGTCCGATGACCAGATTATGATTCTGACCGCTGGCGGAGATGCGGCGTCCAAGGGCGGCCAGGAGGTCATGCAGGCGCTGGCGCTGATTGATGCCGAGGCGCCCGACTGGAGATATGTCTGTAAGGTCTGGCCTCAGCAGCGCACGGTCGAACAGAACCTGGTCGACCTGCAATTGGCGGCGGACCTTGGCATCGAGAAGAAGGTCATCTTCTCCACCAACGTGGTCTCTCACAATTTCATGCCCTACCTCTTGGCGGCCTGCGATATCTACGCGGCGCCGTCGCGGCTGGAGGGGTTCGGAATGATCCAGGTGGAGGCCAACGCCTGCGGCAGACCGGTAATCGCAATCAACGCCATGGCCTTTCTCGACACGATGATCCACGGTGAAACGGCATTCCTGGCGGGAGTCGCGGAAGAGAGGAAGATCACCGAGGGGGTCTTCGGGGATGGCCCTGGGGACGATGATAGCCATCGCATCGTGTTTCCAAATCCGCGGACCGTGGAGTTTCGTGCGAGCGTGCCCGACATCGCCAAGTACCTCCTTACCCTCATGAAAGACAGTCGGCTTCGGCGGCGTATGGGTGAGGCGGGCAGGGAACACGTGACCGAGTTGTTCGATTATCGCCAGGTAGCTAGGCGTTTCGTCAAGATCGTGTCCGATCGTTTGGGAATCCGCTAGCGAGCCAGTTGTGCCATTGAGGGGCCAAGTAATGGACGAGAAGCCAATCGCATGTGTGGATCAGGAGAAAATCGATCAGGCCAAAGCCGCGGCGCTCCGCGTCCTCCTGCATAACGCGCACGGACCTTTTGAAGAACTGCCCCGGACCGCCGGTTGGGGATACCCGGAGCCCTACACGCGAGACCTCATGATTTCGGCCTTGGGCATTTTGGCAACCGGCAACGAGGAGCTTGCGGACGCGCTGCGCCGCACACTGGTATCGCTGGCGGCCAATCAGACTCCGCTCGGCCACATCCCATCCCTCGCGCACGATCCCGCTGACCGTGGCGCAAGCGATACAACGCCGCTGTTCCTCTTCGGGCTGGCACTGTACCGAAGATCGGCCAACCAGCCGGAGTTCCTCGACGAAGCAGCGCGGAAGGCTCTGAAGTGGATGCAGTACCAGAGCCCCGACGACATGGTGATGGTCGCTCAGTTACCGACTAGCGACTGGCGTGACGAGCAGTGGGTGTTGGGCTATGGGCTGTACGTGAATACGCTGGCTTACGCGTATCTTCTGCTGTATGGCGAGTACGAGCCGGCCGGTCAACTGCGTAAGTTGATGAACCGTCTGGAGGTGCTTGGTGAAGCGAAGAACGCCCATCAGCACGAGGGCCTGGTGGTGCCGTCCAAGCCCTATTACGCCCTCTGCTCCTACAAGATTTTTAATAGCGACCGTTTCGACCTGCTGGGCAACAGCCTGGCGATCCTGACTGGGATTGCTTCGCCTCATCGGGCCCGAAAACTGGTGGCATGGATTGAAGCCGAGTGCGATGCGATGCGGATTCGCGGAGAACTCGCCGTGGGCTTGCCGCCCTGCTTGTTTCCGTACATCCTGCCCCAACATGCCGATTGGCGGCCGCGATACGAGCGGTATAACCGGCCCGGTGAGTATCACAACGGGGGCGTCTGGCCATTCGTCTGCGGTTTCTATGTCGCGGCATGCGTAGCGGCAGGGCGAATAGGACTGGCGCGGCGGAAGCTCCTGGCGCTGACAGAACTGGTTAAACCGTGGCACGAAAACGAGGCGGAGTGGGGGTTCAACGAGTGGGTTAGGGCGCAGACCGGTCAGCCCAGCGGGCGGGATTGGCAAACCTGGTCGGCCGCTATGTACCTCTACGCCGCTGAGTGTGTGCAGCAGCAGCGCACCCCGTACTTTGACGAGATACGCGCAGTCATTCCCGGCGCAGCGGGTTAGCCGAGTTCGGAGTGACAAAGGGATGGACCGCTCCCGATCATGCCGGCGTCGCTTCACGCAAGAAGGGCGTTGCAGCTTCGATCCAGCGCGAGTTGCAGTTGACTATAGGGGGGGCAAAGCTAGACCACCTTCAAACGCCCGACTTGTCGGCGGTAAACGAACTTGCAGGGCGGAGTAGGACGGGCGAAGTCACAGGCGATGCTGCGCGTACGCTGCGATATTCTGGTTGAGCCACGCCTATGAACCGTCGTCAGTTCTTCCAAAATTCGAGCCTGCTTGCCGCCGCCGCGAATGCTCCGGCCGCAGCGCCCGCCAATGTCGTGCCAGCCGCGCCACAGGAGATCTACAAGCTGCTGGGATTCGCCACCATGTCGGGCGAAGATCCGTTGAAACTCTGGGCGCGACTGCGCCCTACGAGCGAGTGGCTGGCCGGGCCGCTGGCGCCGGACGCCTGGTCTGGGCAGGTCTTCGTAGCCGACCACGGCGACGTCTTTGCGTTCCGCTTCCTGTCGCTGCCGGCGAAGTGGATGGCGTCCGCGCAGGGTAAGCCGCCCGCGGCATACTGCGCGAAGCAATGGCCGGCGTGGTTCAACTTCAAGTGGCCGGCATGGTGGCGTGTCGTGGGACCGCGCGCCTGGGATGACTCCTACGCCCGGCTGATCTGGCAGATGCCGGACGGCGGACCCGAAGTCACCTACGAATGGGCGCGCACCGCTTCCAATGAGGTAGTCTGCCGCATCACCCACTCGGCCGCGGCGGACATGGTTCTACAGGGCTACATGCCGTGGACCTCGGACACGCCCAAGCACTCCGTGCTCTATTCCGAGGGGCCGGAGCGGCGGTTCCTGAGGGGGCGTTCGTGGGTGCCGCACACGCGCGATGGAATGCGTTGGTCTTTGGCGCTGTCGATCGCGCCCGAAGACGTCGCCGGCACCGGATCGGGCGAGTGGCACGGCTACCTCGCCGGCGTGAAGACGCTGTACTTGGCCGGTCGCCAAGGGCAGACCTACGAAGCCATTGAGGAGCCAACCAGAGGCTGGCTGGAGAAAGGCCGCATCGACGAACTGCTGGAGCGCAACAGCGCGCGCTATCTGAAGCAGCGGCCGGCGGGCAACGGCTGGCTCGCAGATCTTCCGGCGGCGATCAACGACCAACTGGAATGGAGTGAAGTCTACGCCCCGCGCCGCCGCCGGCCCTACATTACCGTTTCGCGCATCTGGGGCGCGTTCTACGGTACCAATACCGGGCCTGACTTCCTTTGGGACAGCTTCTTCAACGCCATCCTCGTCTGCCAGGAGGACCAACGCAAGTCCTTCGACATGATCCGCGACATCACCTCGTGGCAGAACGACCAAGGAATGTTCGCGCAATATGGCGAATGGGCCGCCAATCCGCGTCCAGGAAACTCTCCGGTGGCCTGGGGGCACACGCAGTATCCACTCGGCGCGCTGGCCGTGGCGAAAATCTATATGCGCCGGCCCAACCGTGCGTTTCTCGAAGAAATCTACCCGCGCCTGCTGAAGAACCATCGCTGGTGGTTCGCCGACCGCGGCGACGGCCAGCCCTGGCGCGACGGTAACCACAACGGCCTGCTTGAGCTCGGCGCCAACTACCCCGAAGAAATCCCGTACGCCGATCGCCAGCAGGTCGCCTACTGTGAGTCCTACGACGACAGCCCACAGTGGTGGCACGTCGCCAAGTTCAACGAGAAGACCGGGACCCTCGAACAGGATACGGTCGAGCGCAACTGTCTCTACGCCATGGACTGCTGGATTCTGGCCTGGCTGGCGCGCCAGTTGGGCCGCCTGCAGGAGGCTGCCGCGCTCGAGGCCGAGCACCAGCGCATGGCCGCAACCATCAACCGGCTGCTGTGGGACCCGCGCCGCCAGTGCTACTTCAACCGCCACTGGGACAACCACCCCGGCGACCCGTTCTTCCCGCAAGTATCTCCGGACATCTTCATGTCTCTGCTCGGCCGTGTGGCGACTCCCGAGCAAGCCGCCGCGCTGCGCAAGCTGTTCCACGATCCCACCAAGTTCGCTGGCGAGTGGATCCTGCCTACCACCAGCCGCGACGATCCGGAGTACCCGAAACAACACTATTGGAAGGGCAAGGTGTGGGCTCCGGTGAATTGGCTGGTCTACCAGGGTCTTAAGATCTACGAATGGGACCGGGAAGCTGGGCTGCTCGCCGAATCTAGCGCCAAGATCTTCCTCAAGTCCTGGCGCAGTCGCGGCGAATGCCAGGAGAATTACCTCTCCACCACGGGCGATGGCTCGGGCGATCCGCACTACACCTGGGGCGCGCTGATGGCGCTGATCGGCGTTGAGGAATACATCGACGCCAATCCGTGGCATGGCCTGCGCTTCGGTACTTTGCAACCCATTCAGGCGGGGAGTCTTGAGCGCTACTATGTTGCGGGCTCGCGCTACGATGTCGCGCTCTCGTCGGACGCGATGGAAGTGCGCCGGGACGGCAAGCTCCTGTTCGCGGCCGACGCCCCGTTGGAGATCCGGCACGTGCGCTTCCAGGAAGGCCGCACCCACGCCGAGGTGCGCGCCGCCAAGACTGCCAAACTGCGGGTGGGTTCCGCTTCGCCTCGCGAGATCGCACCCGGCGTGACGCGGATTTGAGTGCGCGAGTCACTTGGACCAGGGGAGATGGAGTCCCTGGCGATGACACGGCAAGCGAGCGGCTCGATAGCATGGGGACCGGGCGGCCAGGGAGCATCATGCCCTCGTCAGAGTGAAGTGAGACGAAGAACGAGCGGAGAGAGATGAACAAAGCAAGAGAAACGTGGATGGTGCAGTCCGTTCGGAGCATGGTTTGCCAAGCGCTCACAGCGCTGGTGCTGGGGAGTATGGCCGTCGCGGCTGCAGCGCCGTCCGGCAACCGGGAGGGCGGGCGCACTGTGGCGACACGCCATGGATCGGAGTTTCGTATTGAGAATGGGAGAATTGGTGCGAATTGGTCCGCGACGGCGGGCAAACTGAACGGTCTGGCCGTTTGGGCGCGCATGCTTGGGACGGAGATTCACTTGCCGGAGCCCTTCGCCATTCTGCTGAAGGATGGAACGATTTACAATGCGGGCAACCTGAAGCTCGCGGGCGAGCCGGTCCGGCGTGAGCTGGTTCCGCGCGCCGGGACATCGCGGCTGGCCGATACGCTGCGCGGCGAGGCGTTCGAGTTCCCGCTCGAGAGCAGCGACGGCAATTTGCGCGTCATCTGGTCGATTGTCCTGTTGGACGGCACTTCCTATCTGAGACAGGTGCTTAAGATCAGCGCGAATGCGCGCGACGTCCCCATCAGCGAAGTGAAGCTGATCGACCTGAAGCTCTCCGGGGCTCGCGTGAGCGGGTCGGTGCAAGGTTCGCCGGTCGTAGCCGGAAATGTCTTTCTGGGGGTTGAGCACCCGTTGGCCCAAAGCAAAGTGACGGACGGGCGGGCGACGGCCTGGATGGAGCGTGATCTTGCTTTGCGAGCCGGCCAGCAGATCACATACTCCAGCGTCATCGGTGTCGCGCGGCCAGGCCAGATGCGGCGCGACTTTCTTGCGTACCTCGAAACGGAACGCGCACACCCGTACCGTACGTTTCTGCACTACAACTCGTGGGAAGACCTCGGGTACTTTACGCCCTACAACGAGCGGGACGCGTTGGACCGAGTGAACGCATTCGGAATCGAACTAGCGCAGAAGCGCGGAGTCAAGCTGGATTCCTATCTGTTCGACGATGGCTGGGACAACCACAAGTCGCTGTGGAAGTTCAACGACGGCTTTCCGCAGGGGTTCGCGGCGGTGAAGGACGCGGTGGAGCGCTACGGCGCCGGTCTGGGCGTATGGATGTCGCCGTGGGGCGGCTACGCGAAACCGAAGCAGGAGCGAATTGAATTTGGGCGCACGGCAGGATACGAGATTGTCGCGGGCGGATACGCCCTGTCGGGCCCGAAGTATTACGCCGCATTTCGCGACGTCTGCCTGGAGATGATTCACAAGTTCGGAGTGAACCAGTTCAAGTTCGATGGTACGGGCAACGTGGACAAGGTGTTTCCGGGAAGCCAGTTCGACAGCGATTTCGCCGCGGCGATCCATCTGATCAGCGAGCTGCGGGCGGCCAGGCCGGACCTCTTCGTCAACCTGACGACCGGCACATGGCCTTCGCCCTTCTGGTTGCTTTACGCGGACTCGATCTGGCGTGGCGGGGAGGACGATTCGACGGCGGGCGTGGGAACCTACCGTGAACGCTGGATCACCTATCGCGACGCCGATACCTACCGGCACATCGTGCAGCACGGGCCGCTGTATCCGCTCAATTCACTGATGCTGACCGGCTTGATCTACGAGAAGGAGCACACTCAGCTCAACACGGACCCGGGGAACGACTTCCGGAATGAGGTCCGGTCATTCTTCGGCACTGGCACGCAGCTGCAAGAAATGTACATTACGCCGCAGTTGCTGACGGCGGCCAACTGGGACGACCTGGCGGAGGCGGCCAAGTGGTCGCGCGCCAACGCCGGAGTGCTGAAGGACACGCACTGGATCGGGGGAGATCCGGCGTGGCTGGAGGTCTACGGATGGGCTTCCTGGACGCCGGCCAAAGGGATCCTGGTACTGCGCAATCCCAGCGACCGCGAGCAGACCATCCGCATCCGGCTGCAGGATGCATTCGAATTGCCGTCCGGCGCAGCGCAGGATTACGTGGCGCGGAGCCCGTGGCAATGCGACGCCGGGCGGGCTGCCATTCCGTTGCGCGCGCAGCAGCCGCACTCATTTCATTTCGCTCCGTTTGAAGTGCTGACGCTGGACGTTACGCCACGCGATGGGGTGTCGAATGCGAGGATCCAGCCAGCAGGCGAGGCCGCGCAAGAGAGGCCGAAGTGACAGATGCAAGCACGGGCGCGGCCGGCATGGGATAGGAGAATCATGACGATGCACTTTCGACTTGTTCATTTGACCGCGACCGTGCTGGGTATGGCTGCGCTGTCTTTGTCAAGCGCCTGTCTGGCCTGCGCGCAAGCGCCGAGCGGGCCGCCGGGCGTCGCCGCGGCTCTCCCACCGCTCACCTATCACCACGGCGCGGACGCCCAGGTGACGGTGCTGAAGACGCTGGAGAACAGCCATCTCGCGGTTAAGATCTACTCCAACTCAGCCATTGAAATTGAAGACCGCGTGAATGGCCGCAACTGGAAGACGGGACCGGTCGCAATCCAGGACAAGACCGTGGTCGAGGTCGGCCAGGTGTGGCTCACCACCACGCGCGACCAGACCCTGCAGTATCCCGGCCGCTTCTTCGGCCGACTGGAAGGCGACAACATCAGCTTTGAACTCCTCGGCCGCCAGGACAGGCTCGTCGGCCGCTTCCTATGCCACGTGGCGCTCGACGGCGCGTGGCTGGTCTTTCGCATCCTCGAGGTTGACGACTCCATTCCCAGCCTCGCCTACCCGCCGCCGCTGCAATCCGACGCCATCGTTCTGCCCAAGGGCGCCGGCGAGATCCTCCGCGAACCCGAGCGCGGCAACAACTTCTCGCGCCAAATCTACCCGTTCTTCACGCGCCTGAACATGCGCTGGCTCGGCGGCATGCGCGGCGATGCCGCCTGGATCGGCATCTTCGACGACGGCTTTGAAGACGCCGCCGCCCTGGTCGCCAACCGCACGGCCACGCCGATCTTCATGCGCTCGCTAAACCGCTGGAGCCATCCTTACAGCTACCGCCTGCGCTTCGTCAAGGGCGACTACGTGGACCTTGCCAAGATCTACCGCCAGTGGATCATCGACCGCGGCGAGTTCGTTTCGCTGGCCCAGAAGATGAAAGCGAACCCCGACCTGCAGAGCTTCCTCGGCGGCCGCGCCTTCTGGATCAACCTGGCCTTCCCCAACCGCAGCGTCCGCTCGCAGGAAGACCTGCTGATGACCGAAGCGCCTGAGCGCGGCGGGCAGCCAGGTGCGGTGCGCGTGGTGTTTACTTATAAAGAACTCTCGGCAACGATTGAGCGCCTGAAGGCACTCGGGCTGACCAGAGGCTTCGTCAAAATCGGCGGCTGGATCAACGGCGGCTACGACTACTCGCACCAGGACGTCTGGCCGCCCGAGCCTGCCCTCGGCTCCGTCGCCGAGCTGCAGCAACTGCTCGCATCACCCGCCCCGCTCCTGGTCGGTCTGCACGACAACAACCAGGACATCTACCCGCATACCCCCAGCTTCCCCAAGGGCGTCATCCGCAACGCCGACGGCGACCTGCTCACTGGCGGCGTCTGGGCCGGCGGCCAGGCCTACATCCTGAATTCGCGCTACAGCGTCGACTATGCCCGGCGTAACTGGGAACAGATCAAGACCCTGCACCCCAAGGCGATGTTCATCGACATCGTCACTGCCATGCAGCTCTACCAGTCCTTCGAGCCCGGCGACGAGCTGACCAAGGCGCAAGACCTCGCCGCCAAGAAACAGCTCCTCGCCTTCTACAAACAGCAGGGCGTCCTGCTCGGCTCCGAGGAGTCGGCCGACTTCGCCATCCCCTACCTCGACTGGTTCGAAAACCGCCACCAGCGCGTCGCCGGCCGCACCGTCCCGCTCTGGTCGCTGGTCTTCCACGACGCCGTCTTCAACACGCGCTACGGCGGCGTCACGCGTGATGTGGGCTACCCGGGCTGGCTCGAGGACATGCTCTGGGGATATCTGCCGCACTTTAGCATCGATCGCGATTGGAAGCAGGACAAACTCTTCCAATCCATGGACCACGTTGACCAGTGGCACGCCCGCATCGGCATGGCCGAGATGACCTCCCACAAGTTCCTCACCGCCGACTACTCGGTAGAACAGACCACCTTCTCCACCGGCGACTCGATCATCTGCAATTTCGGCGACAAGCCCTACGACCACCACGGCAAGGCCGTTTCTCCGAAAAGCTATCTGATCGTGAACTAATTGGCATGGGTCCCGTTCTTCATCCAAGCCGGAATTCGAGTTAAGGCAAAGAAGCGGGGGGACACAGGATAGTTGTGCCAGGAGTGGGTAGCCGCGTGATTCCGCGAAGCCCATGAACTGTTTCGCGAACGTCCGGTACTTCCGCAGAGTTGCGGGCGCGATTTTGGCCCCTTCCCTATTGCTCAGGAAGACCCTGATCGCGTGGTCAATCGTAA
>Ga0302319_10000687_pt1 | contig 75789 bp, 72 predicted proteins | sample Bog_T0_2_FD_203319 | JGI IMG/M metagenome (GOLD analysis project Ga0302319, IMG submission 203319) | Peat permafrost microbial communities from Stordalen Mire near Abisko, Sweden - Bog_T0_2 | ecosystem: Environmental > Terrestrial > Soil > Wetlands > Peat | place: Sweden: Abisko, Stordalen Mire...
CGGCAAGCTGGTGCGCGCGCATCGCGTCATAGGAAATGTCCTGCGACGCCTCGGTCGTGGCCTGAATCCGGCTCGTGTCCTCGTCGGGAAAAAATCCTTTTGGAATGATGACGAACAAAATCACCGTTGCGATGAAAATCAGCAGCGAAACCAACATCGTCAGCCCGCGGTGGCGCATGACGACTTGCAGCGTGCGGTCGTAACCGTCGCGCACCCGGTCGAAGAAACGCTCGAAGAAATTGTAAATTTTCCCGTGCATTTTCTCCTTTTCCGAATGAACGAACCGGCTGCACATCATCGGCGTCAGCGTCAGCGAAACAAAACCGGAAAATAAAACTGCCACGACAATCGTCACGGCAAATTCATGCAGCAGCCGTCCGAGCAATCCGCTCATGAACAAAATCGGAATAAAAACTGCCGAGAGCGAAAGCGTCATGGAGATGATCGTGAAGCCGATTTCTTCCGAACCTTTCAATGCGGCGGTCATCGGCGGCTCGCCCAGCTCCATGTGGCGCACGATGTTTTCGAGCATGACGATGGCATCGTCCACGACGAACCCGACGCACAGCGTGAGCGCCATGAGCGAAAGATTGTCGAGGCTGTAACCGAGCAGCGCCATTGCCGCGAACGTGCCGATGATGGACATCGGCAGCGCGAGGCTGGGAATGAGCGTGGCGGAAAGGTTCCGCAGGAAAATAAAAATCACCAGGATGACGAGGGCCACGGCGAGAAATAATGTGTGTTCCACGTCTGACACCGATTTGCGGATGACCAGCGAACGGTCAATGACCACATCGAGTTTCACCGACGCCGGAACCTGCTTGCGTAGCTGCGGCAGCAATTTTTTTATGTTGTCCACGACCTCGACCGTGTTCGCGCCCGGCTGGCGCTGCACCGCAAGCACGACGGCGGGCGTGCTGTCAACCCACGCCGCCGCCTTGTCGTTTTGCACGCTGTCGAGGACGTTGCCCAATTGTTGCAGCCGCACCGGATTGCCATTGCGATAGGCGACGATCATTGGGCGAAAATCCGCTGCGACGTTTAGCTGGCCGGTGGCCTGCACAACAAACGCCTGATGCTTGCCATAAAGCGTGCCGAGCGGCTGGTTCACATTTCCCGCTTCAACCGCCTGCTCGACCTGATCAATTCCCAATCCGTAAGCCGCAAGTTTGTTCGGGTCAACCTGAATGCGAACGGCGTAAGGTTGCGCGCCAAACACACCGACCTGCGCGACGCCGTTGATCTGCGAAATCTGTTCCGCGAGCAAATTCTCCGCGTAATTGTCCACGTCCGACATCGGCAGCGTCGGCGACGACATCGAGAGGAAAATAATTGGTGAATCCGCCGGGTTGACTTTTTGATACGTCGGCGGCGTCGGCATGTTCACCGGCAATTGTTTCGCCGCCTTCGCGATCGCCGCGTTCACGTCCTCCGCCGCCGCGTCAATGTTACGGTCGAGCGAAAATTGAATCGTGATGGACGCCGAGCCGACCGAGCTGACCGACGACATTGAGTCCACACCGGCGATGGTGGAAAATTGTTTTTCCAGCGGCGTCGCCACGGCGGAAGCCATCGTTTCGGGGCTCGCGCCGGGCAGACTGGCGGAGATTTGAATCGTCGGATAATCCACGCTCGGCAGATCGCTCACCGGCAGCTCGCGGAAACCGACGAGGCCGAAAAGCAAAATGCCCGCCATGACCAGCGTGGTCATCACGGGCCGGCGGATGAAAAGCTCGGGAACGCTCATGGCTCAAGAGTCGAAGGTCGAAAGTCGAGGGTCGAAAGCCGGAAAAAAGTGTGCGCCCAAAGCTTGGCTCTCGACGCTCGATGCTCGACGTTCAACTATTTTTTTCATTTTAATTCGCCGTCGAATTTGTTGCGGAGCCGCCGGAGTTTTTGACCGTGACCTTCATTTTTGGCGCGAGCCGCAACTGCCCGTCAGTCACGACCATTTCGCCGGCCTTTAATCCGCTTTGCACGACTGTTTTGTTTCCAAAACTGACGCCGGTTTTCACCGGACGCATTTCAACCGTCTGGGTTGCCGCATTCGTCGGATCCGTTTTCACGACGTAAATGAACTGGCCATTTTGCCCCACTTGCACCGCCTGCGACGGCACGACGACCGCGTCCGTCAATTCCGAAAGCGTCAGCGTGACGTTCACAAATTGTCCCGGCCAAAGCGCGTCGTCTTCATTCGGAAAAGTCGCCTTGAGCAAAATCGTGCCCGTCGTTTCATCCACGGAATTGTCCACAAACGTCAAATCGCCCTGCGGCGGCGACACGGTCATGTTTTCATAAGTCGCCGAGACCTTCAGCGTTGCGTCGCGCATCTGCTTTTTGATCTCCGGCAGATACTGCTCCGGCACGGCGAACTCGACGTAAATTGGATGAATCTGGTTGATGGTCAGCAGCGCATCATCCGGTGCCTTGACGACGTTGCCTTCGTGAAGCTGCAAACTGCCCGTCACGCCGTCGAACGGCGCGCGGATTTCCGTGAACTCCAGGTTCAATTTGTCAGATTGCACGGTCGCCGCCAGCGTATCCCGGTTGGCTTTGCTGGTGTCGTAGACATCCTGCGATTCAATTTTTGCGTCAAAGAGTTTCTGATCGCGGTTGAACTGCGTTGCCGCGTTTTCCAACAGCGCCTGGTCGCGCGCCAGCGTTGCCTGCGTGGGGCGCGGATCAATCGTGAAAAGTAGTTCATTCGATTTCACCTCCGAACCTTCCTTGAAATGCACCGCGCTGATGAGGCCGCCGATTTGCGAATGCACCGTCACCGTCGAAACCGGCGTCACATGGCCGACCGGCGGCGGGTCAACCAATACCGGCACATTCGTCGCCATCGCCTTCGCCACCAGCACCGGTGCGCCGCCAGGCGCGCCGGTTTTTTTACCCGAGCAGCCGCCGGCCAGCGCCGCCGTAAGCAGCGCGAAGGTTGCCGGCAGCAAAATATGTTTTTTTATTTCAATTTTCATTTGGCAAAATTGATTTTGACCGTCCGCGCGTTCATTGGGCGGAACGCCGACGCAAATTTTTCCAAAAACGCCGCGTGCGCGCGCCTGAATTTCGGGTCGTCCATTGTCCGCCCCATGATGTGACGCGTCAATTGCGGAAACGCCATCGGAAACATCGTCAGCGACTGCATTGCCAGCGCCAGATGCCGTGCGTCAAATTCGGGCGACAGCTCGCCGCGCGCCTGCCGCCCGCGCAGGCGTTTCGCCCAGTCCGCGCCGATCGCGATCCGCTCTTTTTCATCAATCACCTTTTGTCCGTCGCTTTGCAGTGCCTCCCATTCCAGCAGCCGGATCCAATCCGCGTCGTCGCACGCGGTCTTGAACCAGAAGGGCAGCCGCTCCGCCGGGTCGCCGGACAAACTGGTCGCCGAGGCGCGCCGCTCGGCGATTTTTTGGCGGAGGACCGCGCGGAACAATTTCTCCTTGTTGCCGAAATAATGGTAGAGCATCCGTTTGTTGATGTCCGCGCGGCGTGCGATCACGTCCACGCGCGCGCCGGCGAAACCTTTTGCGGCAAATTCCTTGAGCGCGGCGGACAGGATGCGTGCGCGCGTGCGCGCGGGGTTGCGCGTCGCGGCGGTTTCAGTTTGGGCAGGTCTGGCCATGCGCTGGAAATAAGTAACCATCAAGTTACTTGCAACGCAAGCCGTTTTTGCCGGTTCAGGCGGGGGCGGCCAACGGCGGCTTTTCCCGGTGCCAGTCGGTGCCCTGTTCGTAGGCGTGCGCGAGTTTCAGCATCGTTTCCTCGCCGAACGGCTTGCCGAGCAGTTGCAGGCCGATGGGCAGCTTCGGCGATTTGGTGAAGCCGCACGGCAGGCTCACGCCGCAGATGCCCGCGAGGTTGCACGAAATCGTGAAGATGTCCGACAAATACATTTGTAGCGGGTCGTCCGATTTTTCGCCGAGCTTGAACGCCGCCGTCGGCGAGGTCGGCGTCACGATGGCGTCCACGGTTTCAAACGCCCGAAGAAAATCATTGCGTATGAGCGTGCGGACTTTTTGTGCGCGCAGGTAAAACGCGTCGTAGTAACCTCTGCTCAAAACGTAGGTGCCGAGAATAATTCTGCGTTTTACTTCCGCGCCGAAGCCCGCGCCGCGTGTTTTGGAATACAGTTCAACCGGGTCATTTCCATCAATGCGCGCGCCGTAACGGATGCCGTCGAAACGCGCGAGGTTCGCCGACGCCTCGGCGGTCGCAATGATGTAATACGTCGCCACCGCGTAATCGGTGTGCGGCAGGGAAATTTCCACGATCTCCGCGCCAAGCACCTGAAATTTTTTCACTGCGGCGTCCACGGCGGCCTTCACCGCCGCGTCGAGACCGCCGACCATGTATTCTTTCGGCAGGCCGAGTTTGAGCCCGCGAATTTTTCCATCGAGCGCGGCGGAATAATTTGGGATGGGCTGCGGCACGCTCGTCGAATCGCGCGGGTCAACGCCGCTCATCACCCCGAGCAGCGTCGCCGCGTCGGCAACATTTTTTGTGAACGGGCCGATTTGGTCGAGCGACGAGGCAAACGCGACCAGGCCGTAACGCGAGATTCGGCCGTAAGTTGGTTTCAAGCCGACGCAGCCGCAGAGCGCCGCCGGCTGGCGAATCGAGCCGCCGGTGTCCGTGCCCAGGCTGGCGATGGTTTCGTCCGCTGCGACCGCCGCCGCCGAGCCGCCGGACGAGCCGCCGGGAATCCGCGTGATGTCCCATGGATTGCGCGTGACGCCGAACGCGGAAGTTTCCGTCGAGCTGCCCATCGCAAATTCATCCATGTTGCAACGGCCAAAAACAATCGCGCCCGCCGCCTTTAATTTTTCAACCGCCGTCGCGTCGTAAGGCGAAATGAATTTGCCGAGGATTTTTGACGCGCAGTTGAGCGGCTGGTTTTTGACGGCGAGAACGTCCTTGATGGCGATGGGAATTCCGAGCAGCGGTTTTTGTGCGTGCGTCGCGCCGGAAGCAATTTGCTTGTCCGCCGCGTCCGCCTGCGCGAGCGCGTCCGCCGGATCGCAACTAATGAAGGCGTGGATTTTTCCATCCACGTGCGCAATCTGGTCGAGACACGACTGCATCACGTCGCGCGCGGAGGCTTCGCGCCGGGCGAGCCTGGCGGCGAGTTCGGAAATGTTGAGTTGGTTCAGCATGAAGGAGACAGAATTAATAAAATTTACAGAATGGGATTTTTGTTTTGGAAAACTGCTGGCGTTCTCTCGCTTGATTTAATTCTGATAATTCGTAATTCGGTTAATTCTGTCTAAAAATTTATTCCACGATTTTGGGGACGATGAATAGTCCGTTGGCCGAGCGCGGCGCGTTGAGGAGCGCGTCTTCATGCGGGAGCGACGGGCAGATTTCATCGGCGCGCGTGACGTTGACCAGCGGGACGGCGTGCGCGGTCGGCTCGACGCCGGTCACGTCGAGTTCCTTTAATTTTTCGATGTAGCCGAGGATGTTGCCGAGTTGCGCGGGCAAATTTTTTTCCTCGTCGGGCGTGAGCGCAATGCGCGCGAGATGCGCGACGTATTTCACATTGATTTCACCGGATGCCATGAAGGGAGTTTCAAGTTTAAAGTTTCAAGTTTCAAGTTGAAACGCTGAAGATTGTTGGGCAGGGCGGGAAAAATTCCAGGGCGCAAATCTGAAATCGAAAATGGCTTCATTCCTCGTCAAACTTCCGCTGCACGAGCGCTTCGAGTTCGGCGATGGCGGTGGGGGCGTCGGCACCTTTGACGTGCAGCGTGAGTTTGCTGCCGGGGCCGGCGGCGAGCATCATCAGGCCCATGATGCTCTTGCCGTTGATTTTTTCGCCGTCTTTTTCGACGAAGACGTCGCAGACGAAACGATTGGCGGTTTTGACGAACATGGCGGCGGGCCGGGCGTGGATGCCCAGCTTGTTCACAATGGTGAGTTCCTTCGTGAGAAACTCGCCCTCCGACAGTTTTTTCGCGCTCATTGGCTTGCTCATTCCACTGTAACGCCAGCGGCGGGGTTTCGCCAACGTATTTTATGCCTCGGGCGCGGCGGCGGATGACATCTGGGCGAGGAGCCGCTGGTTTAATTGTTCGGCGGCGTTGTGGCCGGATTTTTTCAGCTTGGTCTGGAACGCGCCGACTTCCACCAACCGCGCCAGGTCGCGCCCGGGCCGCACGGGAATGATCATGTGCGGGATGTCCACGCCGAGCACCTTCAGGTATTGCTGCTCCATGCCGAGGCGGTCCACGTCCGGCACGTCGTCCCACGGCTTGAGCGTGACGATGAGGTCGAGGGATTTTTCGCGGCGGATGCTTTTGACGCCGAACATGGCGGCCACGTTGATGATGCCGATGCCGCGCACCTCCATATGGTCGCGCGTGAGTTCCGCGCTGGTGCAAAGCACCTCGCGTTCGTCCACGAGCACGGCCTTGATGACGTCATCGGCCACGAGGCTGTAGCCGCGCTCGATGAGCGCGAGCACGGCCTCACTTTTGCCGATGCCGCTTTCGCCGCGAACAATGACGCCGATGCCGAGGATGTCCACCATGCTGCCCAGTTCCGTGCTGCGCGGCGCAAACCGCGTCTCCAGCGCGAGCGTGGCACGGTTGATGAATTTCATCGTCACCAGCGGCGTCTGGAAAATCGGCACGCCCGCCTGCGCCGCCGCCGCGAGGAATTCCTTGTCCGGCTTCAGCGCGCGGCTGAACACGATGCAGGGAATTTTGTAGGCGAACAAATAAGCGTAGCGCGCCACGCGCTCCTCGGGCCGCAGCGAGCGCAAATAAAACACCTCCGCGTGCCCCATCACCTGCATGCGCTTGTAGGCGAAGTAACGCGTGAAGCCGCTCAACGCGAGGCCGGGCCGGTTGACCGTCGGCTCGCGGATGACGCGCCGCAAATCGTTCTCGTCGGACAGCAGCCGCATCTCCAGCGCGGCACCGTGTTCCTCGTGAAATTGTCCGACGGTGACTTGCGGGCGTTCCATGAGATCAGTTTTTAGTTTTCAGTTTTGAGTTGAGCTTCCATGCGCAGGGTAACTGAAAATTCAAAACGCAAAACTCAAAATTACAGGTTGAATTCCGGGCCGAGATAAATTTCCCGCGCCTGCGGGTCGTTCGCCAGAAACTCCGCGCTGCCCTCGACCAGCACCTCACCTTTGTGGATGATGTAACCGCGGTCAATCAATTTCAGCGTCTCGCGCACGTTGTGGTCGGTGATCAAAATGCCGAGGCCGCGCTCCTTCAGTCGCCGCACGATCTTCTGCACTTCATAAACCGCAATCGGATCAATGCCGCTGAACGGCTCGTCGAGCAGCAGAAGTTTCGGACTCGTCACCAGCGCGCGGGTGATTTCCAAACGCCGCTTCTCGCCGCCGCTCAACTGATACGCCATGCTTTTGGCCACCGGCGTCAAATCCAGTTCCGCCAGCAGATACTTCAACCGCACCGCGCGCTCGTCGCCCGAAAGTTTGCATGTCTCCAGAATCGCCAGGATGTTTTGCTCGACCGTGAGCTTGCGAAAAACCGACGGCTCCTGCGTCAGATAACCGATGCCGAGCCGCGCGCGCTGGTGCATCGGCAGCGCGGCGATGTCGCGCCCGGAAAATTTCACCGCGCCCTCGTCCGGCTTCACGATGCCGACAACCATGTTAAACGTCGTCGTCTTGCCCGCGCCGTTCGGGCCGAGCAGCCCCACGATTTCGCCGGCCCGCACCGAGACCGACACGCCGTTGACCACGCGCCGGCCGCGATACGCCTTCACCAGTTTTTCCGTGGCGAGCAGCGGGCCGTTCGATTCGGGCGCGGTTGTTTCCATTTCAATCAGGGCGGCGAGGCCTGCGTGTTGATATTTTTGTCAATGTTCTGAATCGTGCCTGCTGGAAAATTCGTTTTCGCGGGCGGCGAATTGGTTCCCGCCAGCATCCCGTCGAAATTTTGTTCGAGCGACATCTTCGGGTTGGTGATGTGAATCTGGTTTCGCGCACGGTCCCAGACGATGACATCGCCGGACTGCGGGCCGTAAGCGTTTTTGACCTGCGGATTGCCGGTCAGCGTGAGCGTCTCGTTGGTCGCGCCGTTTTTCACCTCGTAAAAATAAACCGCCCGGTCGCTCGTCGCGTGCATCGGCTTGCCGCTGGAATCTACGGTGTCAATCACCACGTTCGTCGCGGCGATGATGTGGTTGACGTGCCCGCCCGCCTGCGGCAAATCCGCCTGCAGCCAGTCGCACCGCAGCTTCATCTCCGGGTCGTCCACGCGCACGTGGTCGCGATAAACAACCGTGTGCGCGGTCAGGTCAAAATCCGCCGGGCCGTCCGATTGGATCAGCGTCGGCGGGCGCGGCGCGACGGCCTTGACGGTGTTCGTCTGCGCCGGCGCGGACAGGCCGCACAAAATGGCGAGGGCAACAAGGCAAATGATTTTCATGGTGCAACTTTTGTTTCCGGCATGTTTTTGATCACGGTATGCACATGGTTTGAGATGGTGAGCAAGTAATTGTCTTGCCGCCACAAAAAACCGTCGCCCGTCACGCGGAATTTTCCATCGCCGCTCCGCAGCTCAATGTGCCCCGGCGAACTCGCCAGCCCGTTCATCTGGTCATAGACGCATTCCGGCGCGACAATGACGATCTCCGGCCGGCCATTGGTCGCGAACGTCTCCAGCTTGAGCTGCCGCACTTCGAGCAGGCCGCCCGTCAATGGCCGCGCCGCCGCGCCGGACAGCCGCGTCTTGGCCTGCCGCTGGTTCGGCGGCCCGTAATACTCGACCGACGCAAAATCATTCGCGCTCGCCAGCGGACTCGGCTGCGCGCGGACGGCGGGTGCAACGGCAAAAAAAATAATTACCGTAAAAACAAGCTGGCGCAACCATCCGGCAATCCGGTGGGGCGAGCGTCCCCGCGAGCCGTCGTCGCTGCGCCTTGACGTGCCAAGTCCGGCTCGCGAGGACGCTCGCCCCACCAAAGATTCCGCTTCATCAAAAATAATTTGCACGCGATACAATTTCATTCCGCGTAAAATTTGACGAACGGCTGCCATTTTCCCTGCGCCTGCAAAATCAATTCCACCGTTTCGCGCACCGCGCCGCGACCGCCGGCGTTTTTTGTCACATAATGCGCCGCCGCCTGCGCCTCGGCCACGCCGTCGCCGACCGCCACCGCCAGGCCGGCGCGCGTCAGCGGCCCCAGGTCAATGATGTCGTCGCCGACGAAACACGTTTCGGCCCACGAAAATTTTTCGCGCGCCAGCAATTGTTCAATCGCCGCCGTTTTGCTGACCGCGTCGTTTTGTTGGACAAGGAAATCAATCTTCAATTCATCCGCGCGCAGCTTCGTCGCCAGCGATGGCCGCGCCGAAACCCAGCCGACCTTCAAGCCCGCGCGCCGCGCGAGCACGAGGCCGAGGCCGTCGCGGATGTTGAACCGTTTGAATTCTTTTTCACCGCCGATGAAAATCGAGCCGTCGGTCAGCACGCCGTCCACGTCGCAAAGGAACAGCTTCACGCGCTTGGCACGCTGACGGATGCTGGATGAAATTTTTGCAGGCATGGAATTCAAAAATGGAAAATGTAAAACGCGAGGCAGTTTGGCAATCTGTCAGGAGGCTCCATATGAGGCACCGTTCTTGCGCGGGCGGGTTTTAGTGAATGAAAAAATCGCGATGACAGGCCAACATACGATTCCTAAAGAAAATAATGCCGAGATATTTGGTTCAGGAGCAACAGCGATGAGTGCAGGCGGAATGCCATAGTTGTATTCAGTTGATGTAAAAAGAGCAGCCCCACCAACGTCTTGAACATCGACTCGAAGGTCGAAACCGAAGAAAGAGCCTTGAGCTGATTGAACAAAAGGTGTTACGTCGAAAAGTATCTCCTGATTAAAATCGAGATTAGGAGAAATCTCCCACTGACCAAGGTAAATTCCGGCATTGTAGTCAGCAGCACTAAGGGTTCCAGGGGCATTGTCATAGCCGTAGACATACAAGTTCGTCGCTCCAATCGGCCCTGAACCTAGATTGAGTTCCAAATTAATCGATGTATATGGAGATGAGTCGAATGATGCGAATTGCAAGTCGCCTTCAAAACCGGCTGGGGCTGCACTCGCATAGGCAGCCACATAGCTTCTGGCGACGTTGCCATTGTTGTAAACCGAGCCATCGTCGACGGGTAAGAAAATGTTGGTTTGGCCAAAGCAGGCTTTGGTAAGCAGAAGCAATATGAACAAAATGTTTTTCATTGATAATCTACAATATGGCCAAATGTTAAATGAACTGTGCGTTATTTCGCCGCTTCGTAAATTTTCAACAACGCTCGCAACACCGTGGCCATTTCCGCCAGCGGAATCATGTTCGGCCCGTCGCTCAGGGCTTCGTCCGGTTGCGGATGCGTTTCGATGAACAGTCCATTCGCGCCGACGGCGAGCGCGGCCTTGGCCAGCACGGGCGCGAATTCGCGCTGGCCGGTCGTCTTGTCGCCGCCGCCGCCGGGCAATTGCACGGAATGTGTCGCGTCAAAAATCACGGGGAAGCCGAACGACTTCATGATCGGGATCGAGCGCATGTCGGCGACGAGATTGTTGTAGCCGAAGGTCGTGCCGCGCTCGGTGAGCAGGATTTTTTTCGCGCCCGCGAGCCGCGCTTTTTCCGCGACGCGCCCCATTTCCTGCGGCGAAAGGAACTGGCCTTTTTTTAGGTTCACGATTTTTCCGGTCGCGACGGCGGCTTGAATCAAATCCGTCTGGCGGCAGAGGAACGCGGGGATTTGCAAAATGTCCACGACCGCGCCCGCAGCGGCGGCCTGCGCCTCGTTGTGAACATCGGTCAAAACCGGCACGCCGAATTCCGCGCGGATTTTGGCGAGAATTTTCAATCCATTTTCAATGCCCGGCCCGCGAAACGCCTTGCCGGACGTGCGATTGGCCTTGTCGAAGCTGGCTTTGAAGACGTAGAAAATTCCCAACTGCCGGCACGTCCTGACGAGCGAGGCGGCGACGGTGCGGCAGAGTTTTTCATTCTCGATCACGCACGGCCCGGCGATGAGGAACAACCGGCGCGGTGAATTGAGATTTTTCCAGTTGGCGGCGGAATTGAGCACGCGGAATTTTAGCGGTGAAACGCGGGAAAGTAAATGAAACCCCTCACGCCGCCGGCGGTTCCGCCGGCTGGTTCAGGCGCAGCAGGCAATGGCCGTAATCCAGATGCCCCTGCTCGGCGTTGACGATGAAATGGCGCGGGACCTGGTAGTTTCGGCGGGTCAGCACTATCAACCCGGCGCGGCGCATCAGGGCCAGATGCTTGGAGGCCATCGCGGGCGAGCAACCGGCCTTTTGCGCGAGCTCGACGACCATGCGCGGTTCGCCACAGCTCAATTCCGCCAGCATCGCGCACCGCAACGGCGAGCCGATGGCCTTGAACAGGGCTTCCTTGTTCGGTTGCAGATGCACGGGAATGGTGCTGGCGGTCGGAATTGGCGGATTCATTTGATTTTTTAACGATTGTGCCTGATCTGCGGCTGATTTGCAAGATAAATTTGGAGTGCGACCGGATAAATTAGTGTTGTGTCGTGATAAATTAGTGATTTAACAGTAATAATTAGTGTCTCAAGTTTCAAAATTAGCAATCAAACAAAAATAATTAGCATCTTAAGCTTAAAAATTAGTCTTAAAAGATTAGATTATAGTCTTACAACCGTCAAAATTAGTGTTTCAACCGTCGAAATTAGTTCTTTAACCGTCAAAATTAGTCTTCTGACTTGCCGTTTTTTTGCGGCGTGGCGGGCTTAAATCACCGTCCCGTGCGGAATCACGCCGTCCTTCGGGATGATGACGATGCCGTCGCGGATGAAGTAGAGTTTGTCGTCGTGGTTTTCGGGCTTGCCGGCGGGGGAGATTCTGACGTTGTTGCCGATGCGCGCGTTCTTGTCAATGATGGCGTTCTCGATGCGGCAGTTGGTGCCGATGCCGATGCGGGGCTGGCCGGCGCGTTCGTTGGCCTCGACGGATTCGAGCGATTCGTAATAGTCGCTGCCGAGGATGACGGTGCGGTTGAGCTCGGTGCCCGCGCCGACGAAGGTGCGCAGGCCGACGATGGTGCGGTTGATGCGCGCGTGGTTGATGATGCAGCCGTCGGAGATGACGGCGTGGTCAATCTGCGCGCCGTTGATCTTGGAGCCGGGCAGGTAGCGCGGGCGGCTGTAAATCGGCGCGCTCATGTCAAAGAAATTGAAGCGCGGCAGCTCGCTGACCAAATCCAGGTTCGCCTCGAAGAAGGAACGGATGGTGCCGATGTCTTCCCAGTAGCCTTGATAGACGTAGGAGAACACGCGGTGGGTGTTGATGGCGTGCGGGATGATGTGCTTGCCGAAATCGGAGAGCGGATTGTCGAGCAGGTTGCTGATGAGATTGCGGTTGAAAATGTAGATGCCCATGGAGGCGAGATACGCTTTGTCGGCGTCCTTGATCTGAAGCTGGGCCTGCAACTCCGGCGTGAGCTTGAGCGAATCCAGCACGTCGGCCTCCTTGGGCTTTTCGACGAAGCGCGTGATGCGGTGGTCGTCGGCAATCTGCATGATGCCGAGCGCGTGGCAATCGCGGCGGCTCACCGGCATGGTGGCCACGGTGATGTCCGCGCCGGTCTCGACGTGCTGCTCGACCACTTCGCGAAAATTCATCCGATACAACTGGTCGCCGCTCAAAATGAGCAGGTAGTCGAAATCGTGGTTCAAAAAGTGAACGAGGTTTTTGCGCACCGCGTCCGCCGTGCCTTCATACCACGAGGAATTGGTGAACGTCTGCTGCGCGGCGAGGATTTCCACGAAGCCGGTGGAGAACTGGTCGAATTTGTAAGTCCGCGAAATGTGGCTGTGCAGCGAGGTGGAGTTGAACTGCGTCAGGATGTAGATGCGCCGGAAGCCGGAGTTGATGCAGTTGGAGATCGGGATGTCCACGAGGCGGTATTTGCCCGCGAGCGGCACGGCGGGCTTCGCGCGGTCCTTCGTCAGCGGAAACAGCCGCGTGCCCTGGCCGCCGCCCATGATGACACAGAGAACCTTGCTGGTGTTCGTGGACTGGCGCGTTTGTGGCATAAAAACTTTCGGTTGAATGTTTCAAAAGATTTAACGCCGATTGCCGCCGCGATGCAAGCCGGAGATTCAGGTTTGCCAAAAAATAATTGGCGACATTACGCCGCCACCACAAACGGCGCGAACTCCTCCAGCAGGTGCGGCGGGATGCGGACTCTGAAGCGCGCGCTTTTTCCGCTGTAACGGCTCGACACAATCTGCCCGACGGCATGGATGCGCGCGATGACGGCGGCTTTTTCCTGCGGCACGCGCAAATCCAGAAATTCGCGGACGGGCCGGAGCTGCGTGCCGAGTTCCGCAAGCAGCGGCGCGATGCCTTCGCCGGTCTTCGCGGAAATGGAGACGGCGTTGGGAAATTTCTCGCGCAGGCGCGGCAACGCGTCGTGGCCGTTCATCTGGTCAATCTTGTTGAAGACCATCAGCACCGGCTTTTCCGCCGCGCCAATTTCCGTCAGCACCGTGTTCACCGCGTCAATCTGTTCTTCTGCCTGCGGATGGCTGATGTCCACGACGTGCAGCAGCAAATCAGCTTGGACAACTTCTTCGAGCGTGGCCTTGAACGCCTCGACCAAACCGTGCGGCAGTTTTTTTATGAAGCCCACCGTGTCCGTGAGCAACACATTTTGCTTCGTCGGCAATTTCAACCGGCGCGTCGTCGGGTCGAGCGTGGCGAATAATTTGTCCTCGGCCAAAACCGCCGCGCCCGTGAGCTTGTTCAGCAAAGTGGATTTGCCCGCGTTCGTGTAACCGACAATCGAGGCGAGTGGCCATTCGCTGCGCTGGCGGCCGGCGCGCTGCGTCTCGCGCTGGCGGACTACTTTTTCAAGTTCGCTTTCAATCTTCTCGATGCGCTCGGAAAGTTTTCGGCGGTCGGCTTCGAGCTGCGATTCGCCTTCGCCGCCGATACTGCCGGTGGAACCGCGCTGGCGCGACAAGTGCGACCAGAACCGCGTGAGCCGCGGCAAAAGATATTTCAACTGCGCGTGCTCGATTTGCAACTTACCCTCGCGCGTGCGGGCGCGCTGGCCGAAAATTTCCAGAATCAGCGCGGTGCGATCCATGATCTTGCAACCAAAGATTTTTTCCAGGTTGCGCGTCTGCGCGGGCGAAAGTTCGTCGTCAAAAATAATCGTGTCCACGTCATTTTCTTTGCAGTGCTTGGCAAATTCTTCCGCCTTGCCCGGCCCGATGTAAGTGGCGGCGACCGGCACGGCCATTTTTTGCACGCCTTCGCCGATGATTTGCGTGCCGGCGGTCTCGGCGAGTTCCGCGAGTTCGTCGAGCGATTCGCGCACGTCGGCGGCGGTGCGGGATTTGAGTTCCACGCCGATGAGGAAGACGCGGATGGAACGCTTGTCGCGGGTCTGGATGAGTGATTTCAAAGTTTCGTGGCGGACAGGCTATCAGAAAATTCGGCGGGCGAAAGCGCGGAGTGCGCGTCCAAACCCGTTTCATCGAAAAAGAAATTTCTGTCGAAACCGTCCGCCGTCGGATAACGTCTTTCTCCGCATGAAAAACATTTTATTCGCCGCCCTGCTTTGCCTTGGTCTCAACGCCACGGCGCAAACCCTCCCGCAAGTCGCGCTCCAGCCGGTTTTTCCCAAGCTCGCCGTTGACCGCCCGGTCTGGATGAGCGAGGCGCCGGATGGTTCGGGCCGTTTTTTTGTCATCGGTCAGGCCGGTAAAATTTTTCTCGTCAAAAAAGGCTCCGACGGCGGCGACGCGACGGAATTTCTGAACATTGAAGACCGCCATCCGTATTTTGACAACGAAGACGGCCTGATGAGCATCGCGTTTCATCCGGGCTTCAAGACCAACGGCTTGTTTTACATTTACTACAACCAGAAAAATCCGGCGGACCAACATACGCAGCCGCTGAATTTTCCTTTCCGCAGCGTCATCAGCGAATTCAAAGTTTCCGCGACCAATGCCGACCAGGCCGACCTGAGTTCCGAACGCATCCTGTTGCAGGTGCCGCAGCCGTTTTCAAACCACAAGGGCGGCGAGCTGGCGTTCGGCCCCGACGGTTATCTTTATCTCGGCCTCGGCGACGGCGGCAGCGCCGGCGATCCGTTCGGCAGCGGCCAGAGCACATCCACGTTGCTCGCCAAAATTTTGCGCATTGACGTGAACTCGCGCGCGACGGTCGGCCGGGGCGCACGCCAGCATCAACTGCCCTACGGCATTCCTTCCGACAATCCGTTCGCGCACGAGCCGGACATCACCAGCGGCGCGCGCAAGGAAATTTTCGCCTACGGCCTGCGCAATCCATGGCGTTACAGTTTCGACCGCGAGACCGGCGACTTGTGGGCCGGCGATGTCGGCCAGGATTTGTGGGAGGAAGTGGATCTGATCACCAATGGCGGCAACTACGGCTGGAGCGTCCGCGAAGGCGCGCATCATTTTAAACCCGGCCCGCCCGGCGCGCAATACGTCGAACCCGTCATGGAATACACGCATCAGGCAAGACTTCAATCGCAAGGAATGTTTCCCGACCACAGCATCGGCCTGTGTGTCATCGGCGGCTACGTCTATCGTGGCAAAAAATTTCCCGCGCTCGACGGCGTTTACGTTTATGGCGACTACAACCTCGGCACGATTTGGGGATTCCGCTACGACCGCGACGCGCACAAAGTCACCGCCGAAGGCACGCTTCTCAACCAAAAGAAAAATATTTTCAGTTTTGCCGAGGATTTGGACGGCGAACTTTACGTCCTAACGCAAGACGGGCAAATCTATTCTATCACCGTGCCGTGACAGGCGCGGTCAAATCTGGAAATCCAGCACGGTTTTTTTGTCCAGCTTGCTCAACACGCGCATGTCGAGGCCGTCGTAAATCACCAGCGAGTTGGGCGCGACACTTTCCATGATGAACACGTTGCCGCCGATGGTGCTGCCCGCGCCGATGACCGTCTCGCCGCCCAGAATCGTCGCGCCGGGATAAATCGTCACGCGGTCTTCAATCGTCGGATGGCGCTTGTTCCCGCGCAATTTTTGCCCGCCCGCCGTGGATTTCGCGCCGAGCGTCACGCCGTGATACAGCTTCACATGGTTGCCGATGACGCACGTTTCGCCCACGACCGTGCCGGTGCAATGATCCACAAAAAAGTGCGAGCCGATTTGCGCGCCCGGATGAATTTCCATGCCCGAACGCGAATGCGCCCACTCCACCATGATGCGCGGGATGAGCGGGATTTTTTTCAAATACAATTCGTGCGCCAGCCGCTGCACCGCGATGGCCTCGATGAACGGATACGAGACCAGCACCTCGTCCTTGCTCGCCGCCGCCGGGTCGCCGTCGAACGCCGCCTGCACGTCCGTCTGCAACATTTCGCGGACGCGCGGCAGGCTTTCAAGAAATTCCACCGTCAGACCGTGCGCCTCGGCGGGAATGTTTTTTTTCGGCAGATTTTTCGGCGGATTGTATTCCAGGGCCTTGCGGATTTCGTCCTCCAGTTTTCCCAGGACCGAATCCAGCAGCGCCGCCGTCTCCACCTTGATTTCCGACGAATGAATCGGCTTCTCGTCAAAAAATCCGGGGAACAGCAGCCGCAGCAAATCGCCGGTGATGACCGTGACGCCGCGTTTGGACGGCAGATTTTTCCCGTCCAGATGATTGATGCCGCCCGCTTTGGCGTAGGACGCGACGAGATCGTTCGTAAGTTTGGTGACGGTTTCCACGGAAAAGGAATTACCACAAACGCGCCAAGACAAAAAGGGTAATTCGTTGAATTGTTAAATGGTTAAATCGCAGACAAACTTTCAATTCAATCATTGAACGATTTAACGATTCAACGCGGCTGAAAAAACATTGCCAAGCAGTTGCGGCTTGCGGGAAATGTCCAGCAACGGTTCGAGTCGTGAGCCATTGCCATTGTCGTTAAAATAATAATCCGACCGTTCCAGCGGCCAAAACCAAAGGCTGCCGTCGGCGGCAAGCGCGACAACATTACCGCCGCCGCCTGAAATCGCAATCCAGTCCGAATGCGTGCCGAGCCGGACGGGGCGCGTGGCCTGGATTTCGCGCTCAAAACTGGCAGTGTTCCAATGTATCTGGCGGCCATCAAGCTGGAAATTCCACAGCCATAGCGAGCCATCATTCTTGAGCGTGACAATTTTATCGCCCCCGCCAGCCACGGCAATCCAGTTGGTGTCATCGCCGATTTGCAAATCGGTCGGAAACCATTCGTAATAACCGTAGTGCTTGTTGAATTCCAAACGCTCATCCGCCCAGATGCGGAAAGTGCCGTCGTCACGCACGCCGACTTTGTATTGCAATCCATGTGAAATCAGCACGGCGCCGCGAAATTTGTCGCGCCCAAGATTTTTCACGGATTGAAGCATGAACCCCGGCTCGATTTCAAGCTGCGCCTGGCCGTTTGTGTTCCAAGAACCGCCCCACACCCAAAAACTGCCGTCGGTTTTGCGAAAATAAAGATAGTTATCATTATCAATCTGGAAAATTTTTGACCAGTTCGATTCCGTTCCCAGCCGATACGGCGTGAACGTCCGCAGCCCCGGCCATCCATGATGCTTGAAATCAAAATTGGTCGCGCCCCAGCGCCACAGCGTCCCGTCGTCTTTTACGAGCAACGCCGAGTAGCCGGCGGGCGCGAGGCTGCTCCAATGGGTTTCATTTTCAAACCGCACAAGCTGCCCCATTTCGTCTTCGTTGGCGTTCCAAATGCCGCTCCCCGGCTTTTCCGAAACCCACAGCGAGCCGTCAGATTTCAGGCCGACATAATCCTGCCGCATGCGTTCCACCGTCAGCCAGTTTGAGCCGCTGATAAATTTGCCTTCGTCCATGGCAACTTTGGCATTGCCCAGCATCACCGCGAGCGGATTTTTGGCGCTTGGACTTTGTATGAAATAAGACAACCAGATTTTTCCATCGGGAAGACGGACGGAAATGTCGTTCCAGCGCGTGTTCAGGCTGACAGGATTTGACGGCGACAACCGCGCCGCGCCATGCGGCGGCTCAAACGACGTGAGTTTTTCCCAAGCGCGATGATAAACCGCCGAGGTCGCCGCGACGGCAAACACCAGCGCGAGCAATAGCACGACGAAATTCCACCACCAGACTTTCCATCCGATCCGAACCTGCTGGAAATTCCCGAACGCCAGTGCCAGCAGCGCCAGCGCCATCACCGGCGCGGCGACAAAATGCGGCAGCGGCCCCTGCCACAGAAAATACAGGCCCAATTGCCGCATTTGCGAAACCGCCACCTGCGCAAAAAACGCCAGCAGAATTCCCAGCACCGCCGGCGCGAGCGTTTGTAGCGTGTTGCGCATGAGCGAGGAGATGTAAAAGGCGATCGCACCGAAGCTGGCGGCAATGCCCGCAAACGTCAGCAGCGGCAGAAGCCCGTTGAAAATTCCCAGCGCGATCCAAAAGTCAATTTGCATCGGCGACATCTCGCCTTGCCATCCCGGTTCAAGGCTGCCGAGTTCAAAATGAACGTCCGGCAAAATTCTGGTTCCTTCCAACAGCAGCGGCATGACCGCGCCGAGCAACACGGACAAGAAAAATGCGACGAAAAATTTGATGCCAAATTGCGTCCGCCGCTTCACCGGCAGGCAGAGCTGGGCTTCGAGCGTGCCGATTTTCCGTTCCTCCGCCACCGCCGCGCAGCCGGCCAGTACGGGCATCACCAGCCACAAGCCCCAAAAAATTTGGAGGACAAATTTCAGGTCGGGAGAATTTTTCAGATTGTAAAAATGGCGCACCGCCAGGACACCCAGATGCAGCAGCAGCAGCGCAAACGCCATGACGAATTGCGACTGGTGCAACTGGATTTCCTTTCGCCACAGCGCGGCGCGCGGACGGAGAACGCGTTGCGTCGCCGGTCTTGCCAGCCAGGCCGGCAGCCCGCGCATCTCCGGCATCGCAATCGTGCCGCCCGACCATTGCACATCCTGCGCCCGCAGAAACAACCGGCGCGCAAAGAAAAATCCCGCGAGGCTGTAAAGGCCGAGCACGCTCACCGCCAGGCCTTCAATAAATTCGCCGGAGTCGCCGGCAAACAAGCCGACGAGGATCATCAAGATCACACCCGGCACGAGCAGCGTGAACCAGAACGCCGCCGCCACCTGTCGCAACAGCAGCACCGTCCACAGGCCGCCAGAAAACACGACCAACGCAAACGTCACCGCCACCACGAACAAATCGTAAAGGTCTTTCGAGTTGTCCCGGCCGTTGTTGAGATAATGGTAATGGCAAAAAATCGGGCCAAACCACAAAACGCCAACCACCAGCAGCGCGCCCGCGAGCAGCGAGATTTTTGTCTGCCAGATTTTCAGCCGCGAAACCGGCTGCGCCAGCAGCATGGCAAAAGTTCCCGAACTCACCTCGCCGCCGAACGAGTCCAGCGCAATCATCACCGCCACTGCTGGGCAGACCACCAGTGGAATCAAAGACAACATGTTGCTGATGGCGCCGGTGTTTTCTAATAACAAGTTTTTCCAAAACAAAAACCAGTTTGCCAACGTCAGCACGCAGCCGATGAGAAAACTCGGCAGCAACAGGCGGATTTCTTTTTTTACGAGCGCGCTCATGTCTTCGCTTTTTTAAGGATGTCCGACGCCACAAAAATTTCCTCCAGCGACAGCGATTCGCATTTTAATTCCTCCGGCGAGAACGATTTTAATTTCTCCAAAAATAGTTCGCTGTTGCCGTTCGCAAGAATTTCGATTTCGCGCCCGTTTTGTTTCACGTTCAATGCGCCGGACAAATCGAGTTTTGGCATTTCAGCAAAGCGCGCGCGGATTTTGCGGAAACGATCGCGCGCGGCGTCGGCGTCCATCGTCAAAAGATTTTTGCCGCCTTCGATGATGGTGAATTCGTCAATCAAGCCCTCGAATTCAGAAATCAAATGCGTGGAAACAAAGACCGTGCGGCGGCCGGGATCGCCGGATTGATACGCGCCGATGACGGTCTCGATGAATTCGCGGCGCACAATCGGGTCAAGGCCGCTCGTCGGCTCGTCGAGCACGAGCAGTTCCGGTTCGGGGCAAATCGCGCCGATGAGCGCGAGCTGCGTGCGCTGGCCTTTCGAGAGACTCGTGGTTTTTTTGTCCGCGTCGAGTTGAAAACGGTTCAACAAATCATTTTCGATGTCGCAGTTCCAGTGTTTGCGGAACGAGGCAAAATATTCCAGCGTGTCGCGCACGGTCATCCACGGATAAAACGCGACCATGTCCGGCACATACGCGAGCCGCGATTTCACGGCGACTTCATCGCGCTGTGGGTCGAGGCCAAAAACTTTTACGGAACCGGAAGTTGGACGGAGCAAATTCAACAGGCATTTTATCGTCGTGGTCTTGCCCGCGCCGTTGCGGCCGAAGAAGCCGTAGCATTTACCGACGCGTACGTTTAGCGAGAGGCCGTTCACGGCGTCGTGCTTGCCGTAGCTGCGCGTGAGGTTTTTGATTTCGATGACGGGCGAGTCAGTGTTCATGCGTGGCCTTTCAGTCGTTGTCGGATTTTTCCTTCACCTTGAGTTCGAAGCTGTCGAGCCGTTCCTTGACGAGCGCGAGAAATTCGTCACGATCCACTTGCAGGTGGTGCGCGGCGACGACGGCCTCGTCAATCTCCTTGGTCAATATTTTCGCGCGCGCAGACTTGGTGAACGGAGAATGGCTTTCCTTGAGAAAACAGCCCTTGCCCGGAATCGTCTCGATGACGCCCTGATTTTCCAGCTCCGCGTAAGCCTTGGCGACGGTGTTGCGGTTGACGCGCAATTCCTCGGCGAGCGGACGGATGGACGGCAGCGGTTCGCCCGTGCGCAGCCCGCCCGACGCGGCGGCGTAACGGATCTGGTCCACCAGTTGCAGATAGACCGGCTTGCCAGACTTAAAATCAATTTGCAGGAGCATACGCGGTTACTGACATAGGACACTATGACAGTTGGCGGTGAGCGTCAAGAAGTTTTTTGCGGAATTCGGAATTGTTGAATTTTTGCATCGAGAACCGCAGCGACGATTCAACGATTTACCAATTCAACGACGGCCTGCACCACGCGCTGGACGCTGATGCCGTTCATGCAACGGAAATCAATCGGGCATTCACGCAGAAAACACGGTGAGCACGGCGCATCGGATTTCAGCAAGCGATGGCGCGCATCGCCCGGCAAACCCGGCCCGGTCAGTTCCGGCGACGTGCTGCCGAACGGCACGACGACCGGCGTGCCGAGCGCGGCGGCAACGTGCATCGGCCCGGTGTCGTTGGTCAAAAGCAAGCGGCATAGTTTCAGCAACGCCATCAGCTCGCGCAAAGAAGTTTGGCCGCACAAATTTTGAATTTTGAGTTTTGAGTTTTGAATTTCAGATTCAATCCGTTCGCACAATTGCAAGTCGCCTTTGCCGCCGAACAAAATCCAGACGCAATTGGTTCGCTGCTGAATTTCTTGGGCGGCGGCGATAAATTTTTTGACCGGCCAGCGTTTGGCCGGGCCGTATTCCGCGCCGGGGTTCAAGCCGAAAATTGGCTGCGAAATTTCGCTCAAGCCAAACTTTTTTTTCACCGCCTCAATTTCTTCCGTCGTGACGAACAATTGCGGCGGCAACGGCTCCGGTTTCGCGCCCAGCGCGGCGGCAAGATTCAGATACTCGTGAATTTGGTGCGCTTCGGCTAGTGGCACAGGCTTCCAGCCTGTGTGTTCATTGCCACTAACAAGGCGCTTGATTTCCGCAACCGACCGCTTTTGCATTTTCACGGCATTCGCGCGCGGTGCGACGGCTTGTGTCAGGAAAAAATTCCGCCACGGGCGCGCGTAGCCGATGCGGCGTGGAATTCCCGCAAAAAAAACTTCCAGCGCGGCTCGCGGCGAGTTCGGCAGCACGAGCGCGAGGTCAAATTTTCCAGCGCGCAATTTTCCGGCGGTGGAAAATATATTTTCGTCGGGCGCGAAGGAAATTGTTTCGTTCACCGCCGGATGATTGAGCCACAAGTCGCGCAGTTTTTCCGGCGTGAGCAGCGCGATGTGCGCGGCGGGAAATTTTTCGCGCAGCCGCAGCAGCGCGGGCGTGGTCATCAAGGCGTCGCCCAGCCAGTTCACGCCGCGCACCAAAATGCGGCGTGGTGAAACTTTGACGGGCGCGCTCATGTCATTTTTTCCAGCGGCGGTGAACCCAGAACCAGTTCGCGGGATCGCGGCGCACGGCGGTCTCGAAGGCGCGGTTCACGTCGCGCATGATTTCCTGGGATGGGCGCGGCCGGCCATTTTCGCGCGTCGGAATTTTTTCGCCGAGTTCCAGCCGCCATTTTGCGGGCGCTACGCGGTAGCAGACGGCCGTGGAAAGTTCGGCGTCGTAACGCAGCGCGAGGACGGCGGGCGCGAGGCCGGTGTCGCAGTCACGGCCGAGAAAAGGCGCACGCAGGCCGGGCGAACTTTGGTCGGCGAGGAGGCCGAGCGTGACGCCGCCGCCGGCCAGCAATGCGCGCAAGGCGCGTCCGTCCGCGCGGCGTTCGAAGAAGCGGCAGCGGCTGCGCGCGCGCAAATCCCGCAGGAGCCGGTCGAGCGCGGGCTGCTTGAGCGCGCGAAACGTCGTGGCATATTGGCCGTGCGGATACGCGTCGCCGAACCGCGCGTAAAGTTCGAAGTTGCCGAAATGACCGATGGCCAGCACGGCGTTGCTGTTGGTATTGCCGAACACGGTTGGCGGGAGGTTTTCGAGGCTGGCGTATTCAACGTGCGGGCGCAGCGCGGCAAAATCCATCGCGGCGGTCTTGATGGCGGACAGATAATTTTCACCGATGCGCCGGAAATTTTCCTGCGCTAGGGCGCGGATTTCCGCCGCCGGTTTTTCCCGGCCGAAACAGTGCGTCAGATTTTCCAGCGCCACGCGGCGGTGGCGTCCGTCGAGGTGAAACGCCAGCGCGCCGCTGGCGCGGCCCAGCCGGGCGACGAGGTTCAGCGGCAAAATCTGGATGCAGGCGATGAACGTCCGGCCGAGCCAGTAGATGAGCGTGTTCATCAGCGGAAACAGATTTTGCTGACGCAATCCTGGAAGTCGGTGGCGCCGGCGACGATTTTTATTTCCACGCGCATGAAATAAAACGGCAGGTCGCGCCGGTCAATTTTTGGGAAGCGCACCGCGTCCTTCTGCGTGGTGACGATGATCTCGGCCTGGCGTTTCTTGGCGCGGTTGATGGTGTTGAGGATTTCCTGCTGAGAAAAACGGTGATGGTCGGCGAAGCGCTTGGAATAGACGAGTTCGCCGCCGATTTTCACGAGGCTTTGCTCGAAACTTTCCGGCTGCGCGATGCCGCTCAGCGACGCGACTTTTTTCCCCGCCAGAAAATCCAGACCCTTGCGCTCGCCGCTGAAAACATCCTCGAAATAAAGCGGGTGATGGACGCATTCGATGACGGGCGCGGTGGGGTTCAACTTGTGAATCCGTTCGCGCAACGCGGCGGTGTCGCCGTCGCTCTTGGTGATGAAAATCGTATGCGCGCGCGCCAGGTGCGACGGCGGTTCGCGCAACGTGCCGCGCGGCAGCAGGTGTTCGTTGCCGAACGGCTGCTGGCGGTCAATCAAAACCACGTCGTGCCGGCGTCCGCGCAGATGCCAGTATTGAAAACCGTCGTCGAGCAGCAGCGTGTCGCAGCCGAATTTTTCAATCGCGTAGCGCCCGCTTTTCACGCGGTCCTTGTCCACGAGCACGACCACGTCGCGCAAATTGGACGCCAGCATGTAAGGTTCGTCGCCGGCGGTGTCGGAATCCAGCAGCAGCGATTTGCCGTCGGACACGATGCGCGGCGGCGTCTGGTCTTCGCGCAGGAAAATCTTGTTCAGGATTTTCAGGTGCAACGGCGCGGGCCTGGAGCGGTAGCCGCGCGAAAGGATGGCGACGTTGCGGCCGGCGTCGCGGAGTTCGCGCGCAAATTTTTCCACGACCGGCGTCTTGCCCGTGCCGCCGACGGTGAGGTTGCCGATGGCGATGACCTGCACGCCGAGCGTTTTGTCGCGCAGGATGCGGACGTTGTAAAGCCAGCGGCGGATTTTGACGGCGACCTGGAAAAGTTTTGAACCGCCGAACAGGATTCCGCGCGTCAACCCGGCCTTGAAATCACGGCGTTCCTCGAAAACAACTTCGAGAAAAAAAGTTTCCAGGCTCTCGGCCCACGCACGGAATCGCTCACGCATCGCGGTTCAATGTGCCAAGTCCAAGGGGAGTTTTGAATTTTTAATTTTAAGTTTTTAGTTGAAGCCGGGAACGAATCGACATGTCCAACTCAAAATTAAAAACTGAAAAATCAAAACTTGGGTCAGTAGCCGAGCTTCGCGACTTCCTGCTGCAACGCCAGTTGAAATTCCTGCACGTCGGCGGCGGAAGGCTTGTAGCCGGTCTGTTTTGGCACCACGCCCAGTCGTCCGGTCTGGTCGAGATACCAGTCGGCAACCTGCCCGTCGCTGAAATTCACCTTGCCGCTGACGACCGCGCCGGGCCGCGCAATCTGGTCAACACCCACGGAAACTTTTCCGCCGACGGGCGCGGCGGCGGCGGCTTCGGGCAAAACGGGGTCCGCCGCCAATGGCTTGGCCGCCACGGGCGGGGCGACGACTTTCGGTGGCTCCGGGTCTTTCGGCGTGAGTTTCAAGTCGTCCACGAGAAAGCGCGCCTCCATGTAGGTGAGCTTGAGGCCGAATTCCGCCGCGAGCCGGGTTTGGATTTCAGAAAGTTTTGCGCCCTGTAAAATCAGTGCAGTTACGCGCTGCCGTTGTTCGTCGGTCAAATTCATGGCGCCACTTTAATCAAAGTCCCTTGAGAATGCCATCGTAACCGTTCGCCTCGAGTTCCAGCGCGAGTTCCTTGCCGCCGGATTTCACGATGCGGCCATCGGCCATGACGTGGACAAAATCCGGCACGATGTAATTCAACAGCCGCTGATAGTGCGTGATGACGAGCTGCGCGGAATCGGCGCGCTTCAATTTGTTCACACCGCTGGAAACGATTTTCAGCGCGTCAATGTCTAGGCCGGAATCCGTCTCGTCGAGAATTGCGAGCCTTGGTTCGAGCACAGCCATCTGGAAAATTTCGTTGCGCTTTTTTTCGCCGCCGGAAAAACCTTCGTTGACCGAGCGCTTGAGCAAATCGTCCTTGAGTTCGAGCAATTTGATCTTGTCTTTGACGAGCTCCAGAAATTCAATCGCGTCGAGTTCCGGCTGGCCTTTGGATTTGCGGATTTCATTCAGCGCGGCTTTCAAAAAGTAAGTGCTGTTCACGCCGGGAATTTCCACCGGATACTGGAACGCGAGAAAAACACCTTCGCGGGCGCGTTCTTCGGGATCAAGTTCCAGCAAATCTTCGCCGAGATAATGCACCGTGCCCTCGGTCACTTCGTAGCCATCGCGCCCGGCGAGAATCGCGGCGAGCGTGCTCTTGCCGGAACCATTCAGGCCCATCAACGCATGGACTTCGCCCGCGTTGACCGTCAGGCTGAAGCCTTTGAGGATTTTTTTGTTCTCCACGCCCGCGTGAAGATTTTTGATTTCAAGAATAGGTTGCTTGCTCATTTTTCTAAAAATTTATTAGGAAAACAAGAATGCAGGAAAATTTCCATTCCTGATTTCCTGTATTCCTTATTCGATTATCCCACGCTGCCTTCGAGGCTGACGCCGAGAAGTTTTTGCGCTTCGACGGCGAATTCCATCGGTAGTTCCTTGAACACTTCCTTGCAGAAGCCGTTCACGATCATGTTGACCGCGTCCTGCGCGGACAGCCCGCGCGAGTTGCAGTAAAAAATCTGGTCTTCGCCGATTTTGGAAGTCGAAGCTTCGTGCTCGACGCTTGACGACGTGTTTTTCACCTCGATATACGGAAACGTGTGCGCGCCGCATTTCGCGCCGATGAGCATCGAGTCGCATTGCGAAAAATTGCGCGCGTTCGCGGCGCTCTTGCGAATCTCGACGAGGCCGCGATAACTGTTCTGGCCGCGACCCGCCGAAATACCCTTGGAAATAATGGTGCTTTTCGTGTTCTTGCCGATGTGAATCATCTTCGTGCCGGTGTCGGCCTGCTGCATGTTGTTGACGACGGCGACGGAATAAAATTCACCCTTCGAGCCATCGCCCAGCAAAATGCAGCTCGGATATTTCCAGGTGATTGCCGAGCCGGTTTCCACTTGCGTCCAGGTGATGCGCGAGTTTTTGCCTTTGCACAAACCGCGCTTGGTGACGAAATTGTAGATGCCGCCCACGCCGTTTTCATCGCCCGGATACCAGTTTTGAACAGTTGAATATTTAATCGAAGCGTCGTCGTGCGCGACAAGTTCCACGACCGCCGCGTGCAACTGGTTTTCATCACGCATCGGCGCGGTGCAACCTTCGAGGTAGCTCACGCTCGCGCCTTCGTCGGCGATGATCAGCGTGCGCTCGAACTGGCCGGACTTCGCGGCGTTGATGCGGAAATAGGTCGAAAGCTCCATCGGACAGCGCACGCCTTTCGGGATGTAGCAGAACGAACCGTCCGTGAACACGGCGGAATTCAGCGCGGCGTAATAGTTGTCCGTGTAAGGCACGACCGAGCCGAGATATTTTTTGACGAGTTCGGGATGCGTGTGAACGGCTTCGCTGAACGAACAAAAAATAATTCCCTTGCTGGCCAGTTCTTCGCGATACGTCGTGCCGACGCTGACGGAATCAAAAATCGCGTCCACCGCCACGCCCGCGAGCTTGGCGTGTTCGCGCAAGGGAATGCCGAGCTTTTCGTAAGTCTCCAAAAGTTTGGGATCAACTTCGTCCAAACTTTTCGGCGCGTTGGCTTTTGGCTTCGGCTGGGAAAAATAGCTGATGTCCTGAAAATTGATTTTCGGATATTTCACGAATTGCCACGTCGGTTCGGGCATGGTTTGCCAATAGCGAAACGCCTTGATGCGCCAGTCGGTCAGCCACGCCTGCTCGTTTTTCTTCGCGGAAATGTGGCGGATGGTTTCCTCGCTCAAACCTGGCGGCGTGGATTCGGATTCGACATCGGTGACGAAGCCGTATTTGTATTCCTGTTTGACCAGGCTCTCGATGGTGTCGGTCGCTGTGCTCATCTTTCGATAAAATTATTTCGTGTGGTCGCAATCCGGGCAGACGCCGTGAATCGCGATGTCAAAATGGTCGGCCTTGAAACCTTTTGGCAGCTTCATCGCCTGCGCGGGCAAATCCACGTCGAAGACCGTGCCGCAGGCGTCGCAATGAAAATGGCCGTGTTCGTGCATGTTCGGACAATAGCGCGTCGCGCCGCGATCCAAAGTGACCTGCCGCGCGAGGCCAGATTTTACGAGTGCGTCAAGGCAATTATAAACGGTTGCGTGGGAAATTTCGGGCATCGCCTTTTTCGCGCGCATGAAAACTTCTTCCGCTGTCGGATGATCGCGCTTGTGCAACAGCACGTCATAGACCTGCTGGCGCTGCGGCGTGAGGCGCAGGCCGGTCGCGCCCAACTGCTCGGTCAGGTGCCGTTCGTCCTGCTGGTGGCTGCGTGCCTTCATCGCGGAAATTTTACAGCCCGGAGAACGCAAGTCAAGATTTAGAACAATTCTAAAATGGCCGCGGCGCGGGACGGCGGGAATTACTTCCGGTAGACGCTCACGCGGGCGGGCGGCAGGTTGAGCCAGACGACTTTTGAGGCGTGGAGCTGGAAAGTGGACGCGCCGCGCGGATGCAGTTTGTGAATCCGATAACTATATTGCACCCATTTGCCGCCCGGTTCGAGAATGTGGCGGATTTTTTGGGCGAGCGCCTCGGCCTCGTGCGGCGGAAAATTCAGCAGCGGAAGGCTGGAAATGACCGCGCCGACGGATTCAACCGGCTCGCGACGCAGGCGCAACAAATCGTCGAGATGCCACGCATCGCCGAGGACGATATGCGCGCTGGGAAAACGGTCGCGAAGCAGGCGGGCCATGGCCGGGTTGTTCTCGATGGCGATGAGGCGGTCTTCGCGCAGGCCGCGGGCGAGCAGTGCTTCAGTGACCGCGCCGGTGCCGGGGCCAAGTTCCAGCACATAGCTTTCGGGATTGGCGGGGAGCCAGCGGGCCATCGCGGCGGCAAGCTGGGGCGAACTGGGCGCAACCGCACCCGTCCGCTGCGGGTTGACGAACCATTCCCGCAAAAACAGGCCCGAATCGGCCAGGGCCGCGATGAATTTTTTAGCCATTCAATTTTTACCCAACCGGAATTTCAGTCCAAAGATTAAACCAACGGTGCGGTCACAGCCACAGAAAATTTCAATTTTTGGAACTTTTCTGCGCCTTCGCCGGCGCGGCGATTTCCGCGAATTTTTTGCGAGCGGCGGAGCGGCGGAGCGCCCACTCGGCCCGGCTGCGTTCCCAAGCTTCGCCGGAAAATTCGGTTTGAGCTTTTGACCAGAGCGCATCCAGCGCGTTCAATTCCTTTTCCGCGCCCTCACGATCCTTATAGTGCAAAAAAAATTCGGCGAGATTCAGGCGGTTTTCAGGATAATCCGGCGCGGTTTTGACCGCCGATTCCAGCCATTCGCGCGTCTTGCGTTTGCTGCCGATGCTGATCGGCCAGCCAGGCGCGTCGCGATACAACAAGCCGAGGCAGCGCGCGGGGCCGGCAAAATCATAGGCGGCGTTCAGTTCCGCCGCCGTTTTGAATTCGTGTTCGATTTCCTTGACGAGCTTGTAGGCGGCGATGGACGGTGCCTCGGCCTCGGCCAGGCGGCCGAAGTTCATGGCGAGATAATAATGTCCCGGCGCGGACTTCGGTTCGCGTGCGAGCAGTTCGTGGCAGGCGGCGATGCCGACGTTCGCGATGTCCGCGCGCTCGGCGTCGTTCGTCGCGAACTCGGCGAAATCAAAACTGGCGCGCGCCAGTTGCACCGCTGCGGCGGGATGGTTCGTGGCCGCCGCAAACTGGATTTGCGCCTGCCGGAACGCTTGGTCGGCGCGGACGGCAAAAACCGGATTGTTGGTTGATTGCGCGAGGGCGGCGCCGGCGCCGGCGAAAAGGAAAATGGCCGCGGCGATTCTCCAGCCGGCCGGGCGCGAAAGTTGTGGTTTCAGCTCCATGATGCGTTTAATTAGGAGTTGCCATCGTGACGGACTGATTTATAATCGGCAAGTGAGATTAAATTGGAAATTTCCGGGGTTGGCAGTGCTGGCGGCGTTGTCGCTGTGCCTCGCGGGCTGCGGCGGCATCAACGCCAGCAGAAGCGTTTCGCCGGCCAGTTTTTTCCTGCCGGGAATAATGAAGGCGGATCTGCCGGCGGCGACGAACGCGCCGATGGCCGTTTCTGAGATGTCCGGGCAACTCGCCCAAGCCAGATAAACTATGCGTTTCCCATTCGCGCTGACGAAAAAAATCGCCAGCCACATCATCAAACATAAAGTCCGCAAGACGCCGAAATTCGCGATGGTCTTGCAGCTCGAACCACTGCACACCTGCAACCTGACCTGCACCGGCTGCGGGCGCATCCGCGAGTATTCCACGTCGCTCAAGGACATGGTTCCACTGGAAAAATGCCTCGATGCCGCGATGGAATGTGACGCGCCGATGGTTTCGATTTGCGGCGGCGAACCCCTGATTTATCCGAAGATCGAAGAATTGATCAACGGTCTGCTCGAACAAGGCCGCGTGCTGTATATCTGCACGAACGGAATGTTCATGCGCAAAAAAATGCGCGATTATCTTGCGTCAATTTATTCACCGGAACTTGAACTGAAGCTGAAAAAATTGCTCGATGGAAAATTGATTTCTGAAAAAGAAGCGGAAACGATTCGCAAATCCGACGACAACGCGAAGAAAAAAGTTGTCATCCGTCCGACCAAATGGATGTATTGGAACGTCCACGTTGACGGTTTGGAATTCACGCACGACTTGATTGTCGAACGCGAAGGCGTGTTCAAGGAATGTGTCGAGGCGATCAAAATGGCCAAAATCATCGGCTATCAGGTCGCGACGAACACGACGGTTTATCGTGAGACCGACGTGCAGGAAATCGAGGACATGTTCAAGTATTTGAGTTCGCTCGAAGTGGACGGTCACACGATTTCGCCCGGTTACGATTACGACGCCGCGAAAAAAGACATGGTCTCGCGCCTCGGCAAAGACCCGAAACAATTTTTCCTTACGCGCGACATGACGCGGCAGAAATTCGCGAAGATACAGGAATGGGGCAAGGCGTTCACGATTTTCGGCACGCCGGTTTATCAGGAATTTCTCGCCGGCAAGCGCGAACTAACCTGCACCGCGTGGGCCATTCCGACGTTCAACGTCAAGGGCTGGAAAGCGCCGTGCTATTTAATGACCGACGGCCATTATTCCGGCTATCAGGAAATGCTCACCAAAGTGCAATGGGAAAAATACGGCGTCGTGGACGGCGTTGCGCGCGACCCGCGCTGCGAACATTGCATGGTGCACTGCGGCTACGATCCGAGTGGCGCGCTCGGCACGAATTATCAATCCGGCGACAACTGGAAGAACATCAAATACAACTTCGGCTCCAAACCGAAACCATTTCCGTCATCGCCCGAACTGGCAAAACGCGCGTTCAACGGAGTGACCATCGGCAAAGGCCATTTGGCCGAGGCGAAGGCCGTGATTAATTCGCCCGCCGCCGGCGCGCGCGGCGCGTTCGCGAATGAAGTGCATCACGAAGCACACGTCGCCAGCCATTGCGGCACGGGCGAAACTTCCGAACGCGACGACTTGCTGGCAAAAATCAAGGACGTTAAGAAGTCTTAATAATTTTCGGCGCGCAGAAATAATTCAGAATCTAAATGAGCAAAACATTATTCCTCTCACCTCCATCGTTTGACGGTTTTGACGGTGGCGCGGGTGCGCGTTATCAGGCACGCCGTGAAGTCACCAGCTATTGGTATCCGACCTGGCTCGCGCAACCGGCGGCGCTCGTGCCGGATTCCAAACTGCTTGATTGCCCGCCGCACGACATTGATCTGAAAAAATGCCTCGCGATCGCAAAGGATTTTAATCACGTCATCATCAACACGTCCACGCCGTCGCTGAAGAACGATTGCAAAGTCGCCGAGGCGATCAAGGCGCAGCGGCCCGACACGAAAATCGGTTTCGTTGGCGCGCACACGATGGTGTTGCCGACGGAAACGCTGAAGGCCTCGCCGGCGATTGACTGGGTCGCGCGCAAAGAATTTGATTTCACCTGCAAAGAAGTCGCCGAAGATCGCGACCTCGCGAGCATTGTCGGCCTATCCTATAAAAACAAGGACGGCAAAATCATCCACAACGCCGAGCGCGAAATGATTCAGGACATGGACACGCTGCCGTGGGTCGCGGACGTTTACAAACGCGATTTGCAGATCGAAAAATATTTCATCGGCTATCTGTTGCATCCGTATATTTCGATGTATACGGGCCGCGGCTGTCCCGCGCAATGCACGTTCTGCCTCTGGCCGCAGACGATTGGCGGACACAAATATCGCGTGCGCTCGCCGCAAAATGTCGCGGACGAAATGGCCTACATGAAGCAGATTTTTCCGCAGGTGCGCGAATTTTTCTTCGACGATGACACGTTCACCGCCAATCTCCCGCGCGCCCGCGAAATCGCGAAAAAGCTCGCGCCGCTCGGCGTTCACTGGAGCTGCAACAGCCGCGCGAACCTGGATTACGACACGATAAAAAGTTTTAAAGATAATGGCCTGCGTTTGTTTCTCGTCGGCTACGAAAGCGGCAACGACGACATTTTGACGCGCATCAAAAAAGGCGTGACGATGGACGAAATGCGCCGCTTCACAAAAAATTGCCATCAGGCCGGCGTCGTGATTCACGGCACGTTTATTTTGGGTTTGCCGGTCGAGACGCAAAAATCAATTGAGAACACGATTAATTTTGCCAAGGAACTCGACGTGTTCTCGCTGCAAGTTTCATTGGCCGCGCCATATCCCGGCACGGAACTTTACGAAATGGCCAAACAAAACGGCTGGTTCGTGAAAAAGGACAAAACCGATTTGATTGAAGCCGACGGCTTGCAACAAAGCACGCTGGAATATCCCGGCCTAAACAAAGACAAGATTTTCGAGGAAGTGGACCGTTTTTATCGCACGTATTATCTGCGCCCGAAACCGATCATGCGCATCATCAAGACGATGCTGGAAGACAAAGATATTCTCGTGCGCCGTTGCCGCGAAGGCTACGAATTTTTCAAGAGCCTCAACGAGCGCAAGGCTGACCTTGCGGCATCAAAGGCGGCGGCTTAAAAAATAAGTTTGCAGGAAAAATGCGAGGCGCATCGGTCGTGATGTGCCTCTTTTTTTGGTTTCTAAACCGTCCGATCATGCGCCCATTTGACACTTTTTTTTCACCGGTTAAAAATCAGACGCGCGAATTGTCGTGAAATAAAATCGCTTTCGGAAAATCCGCGCACATGGACGAAATGTGCGGATTATTTTCTTCGTGTTCATCCGCTTCATTTCTGGTTAAATTCTCGCGCCCATGAACGAATGGAACATCCAATCCCGTGCCCACGCCTGCGAGGCGTGCGCCCGACCGTTTGCCGACCGGCAGCCGCTGCACACGCTGCTCTTCGACGAGCGCGCCGAGGATTTACGCCGCTCGGACATCTGCGAGGCGTGCTGGCAAAACCAGTTCAGCGACGGCGCGCGAGAACGCAAGGGTTTCATCTCGCACTGGCAGGGAATTTACGAAGCGCCGACGCCGCAGGTGGACGCGATCCAGAAAGACACGGCGGAAACGGTCTTGCGCAAATTGATCGGGCAAAACGATCCGCGCCACGCCGCCGCCGGTTACATCCTCGCGGTGATGCTCGAACGCAAACGCATCCTCAAGGTGAAGGAGCAGATCGTCCGCGACGGCCAGCGCGTGTTCATCTACGAGCAGCCGAAGACCGGCGACATCTTCACCATCGCCGACCCTAACCTGCGCCTGGATCAACTTGAAGAAGTCCAGCGCGACGTGGCGATGTTGCTGGAACAGGGAGTGAATCCGACGGTGCAATCTGTCGCCACAGAACAAACTTCCGCGCCGGTGGAAAACGAAGTTGTCCCGCAGCCAATTGAACCCGTGACTGCGAATTAAATTTCGTGTCCGACTTCGCAACACTTCAAAAACGTCTCGCATATAATTTCTGCGACGAAAATCTTTTACGCCTCGCGCTCACGCATCCGTCCGTCGCGCACGAAAGCGGCGTGGCGAGCGAACACAATCAGCGGCTGGAATTTCTTGGCGACGCGGTGTTGCAACTGATATTGACGCGCGAGCTTTATGAAAAATTTCCCGCTGCAGATGAAGGTGCGCTGACAAAAGCGCGTGCGAAACTCGTGAACGCCAGTGCGCTCGCCATTCACGCCCGCGCACTTGAACTCGGCTCGCATTTGATTTTGAGTCGTGGCGAAGAAACGAATGGCGGACGCGAACGGGCCTCGGCGTTGGCGGACGCGTTTGAATCGCTGCTTGGCGCAATTTTTCTGGACGGCAGATTTGACGCGGCGCGTGAATTTATTTTGCGCGAGTTCGCCGCCGATTTCAGCACGCTGGCCGAATCGTCCGGCATCGAAAATCCGAAGGGCGAGCTGCAGGAACTGTTGCAATCGCGTTCGCCGAACGCCCCGGAATATCAAACCGTTTCCGCCACCGGACCGGATCATGACCGCGTGTTTGAATGCATCGTGTTGCATGAAGGCGTCGAGCTCGCGCGCGGACGCGGCAAAAGCAAAAAAGCCGCCGAAAGCGACGCGGCATTGGCGGCGTTGAAAAAATTGCGGGAAGTGTAGGACAGGCGTCGCGCCTGTCTCTGACTGCGAAGGCTTTGAAATGGAGATAGGCGCGACGCCTGTCCTACTTTTCATCCAAGAAAGTCAGCTTCACGCCGCCTTTTTTGGGTTTGGAAAAACTGTCGAGTAGCGTCGGCGCGCTGGCGGGCGCGGGAGAAATTTCTTTTTTCACTTCCGCGTTTTGCGGTTCGAGCGCAGAACGCAGCGCGCCTTCGACAAGCTGGGCGCAATGGATTTTCATCGGCGGCAGCGGGCCGAGTTCGCCGGCGAGCTCCTCGGTCTTGAGCGCGAGCGCTTCCTCGGCGGTTTTGCCGCGGATCAATTCCGTCGCGAGGCTGGCGACCGCGATGGCCGTCTCGCAGCCGAAGGATTGGAACGTCGCGCGGTCAATGACGCGCCGGCCGTCCTGCTGCTTGAACTTCACCCACAGCCGCAGCATCTCGCCGCAATCGGCGTTGCCGACTGTGCCGATGGAATCCGCGCCCGCCATCTCGCCCATGTTTTGCGGATTGGCCAGCGCGGCTTGAATGCGTTTTTGCAGATCGTCGGTCATTGGCAAAATTAAAAAATTTCCGGCCACGATTCCAAAATTTCGCTGCCGTCTTACGCATCGGATTCTACCGCGATTGCGTCAACAATGCCACTCATTCGTTCCCTTAAATTCGGTTCAAATGATGAACGACTGCGTTGTTTTGATCCGGCGTACAGGGTCGCGGCAACGACTTGAAAAATGACGCGAATGATTTATTTGTCCGGCGGCGCGTTGGTGGGGCTGGACGGAAATTCATCGTCGGCGGGCAGCAATGACTCGAAGCTGCGGATGGGATGCAGCATCATCATGAAGGATTTAGGGACGAAGACGGGATCGCTTTTGGGATTTTTGAGCGTGCCGGTGACGCGGTATTCAAAGACCTTACCCACCGTCCAGAACACCGGCCAGAGCAGATCGCTCACCAGTGGGCCGACGACTGGCGTGTTGCGCAGCAACTGCGCGTTGACCCGGGCGTTGAGGTTGCCCCGCAAATCCACCGTGCCGGCGTATTGCAGCCGGGTCATGGTCGAGCGGATTTCGAGCGAGTCGGTGGCGATCACGCCGTTGGTGATGGAAAATTTCGCCGCCGCCTCCTTGGCCTGGCTGTTGCCCAGCCCCGGCGAAATCGCATTCAACACCGGTGAAAAAATGCCGAAGATGGACACGTCCCAGAGCATCCCGTCGCGCAGGTGCGCCTGACCGTAGCCGTTCCACGACTGCAAATTTTCCGTGCTGGCGTTGGTCACGACGACCTCGCCGGACAAAACGCCTTCGAGTCGGTTGGTCGCCGACGCCAGCCCCGACGCCAGCAGGTGCAGGTTCAAGTTTGAGACCGAGAAGGCGAATTGATAATCCGCGCCCTTGTGCTTCGCCCGAAAGTCAAAATTGGCGAAACCAGTTCCCTCGCCACCGTAAATTTTTGCGATGACGTTCGTCAAAACGAGCGTCTGCCCCTGCCAGTGGATCGTGCCGACGATGTTCGTCGTTTCCAGTTTTGTCCAGCGGAACGGCGCGCCTTGCAGAATCTCAAATTTCATGTCGGCGTCATCGAGGTCGCGCCCGCCATTCACGTCGCGCAACGGCACGCGGCCGTTCACGCGCGCGACCGGCGGCCGCAAAAATTCATACGGTGCGATCAGCTTCGCCGTCTTCGGCCCGATCGCGCGCACGATCGCCTTTGGATCGGCGGTGCTGAAGCCGTTCGTAAACGAAATCAGCCGCGTGTTAAAATTCAATACAACCGCGTCCGCCGTCATTGTCTGCGCGCCGCCGTCCCGGGATAAGCGCGGGTTGGAAAATTCCAGCACGCGGTTGGTGTAATGAAACGCGCCCGTGACGCTGTCCATGGCCTGACCACGCACAGCGAAATTGGTGACGGCCATGCGGCCCGCCGCCGTGAGGCGGTCGAAGTCAAACAACCGCCCGCGCACGTCCGCGTCCAAAAAAACCGGCTTGGCGAACGTCGCGATCCCGAAACCGCGCGCGACATTGCTCGCCGTCAAAAACGGGCGGATGGCGGCGGGATCAAACGCGCCGTGAACGTGACACTGGTAATCTTTCGTCACGTCGTCCTCGTCGCCGGCCAGTTGCAGTTGCGTTTTCGCCTGCGCCACCGAGAGGTCGGGAAGCTGCCAGAAAAGGTTCGTGCAGGAAAAATGCGTGTGAACCGAATCAAGCGCCGCGCCGAACACCGTGGCGTTGGTGAAGGCCATCTCGCCGGCAAGGCGGATGGTCGGCCGGACTTCATTGTGCCAGTCCGGCTGGCGGTTGGTCCACGCGGGCAAAATCAACGCGCCGTCCGCGTGGAGCAGTGGCGGCTCTGTCCATGAAAATTCAGCCAGCCGCGCCTGGGTTTTTTCCGTGAGCAAACTGGCGACGGCGCGCGGGTCGAACGAAGTTGAAACGTCGGTGAACTTCAGTTCGCGCGTGGCGATGTTCAGCCGCACGCCGCCGTTGAGCGTGCCGCCGCCGAGTTCGGCGGAAAAATTGGTGACGGCCAGTTCCGGCGTCCGCCAGAAACCGCCGCACGCCACCGAGTCGGCGTCGAGTTTTTCCGATTTCAACTCTTGCAACTGCGACGTCCATTCGAGCTGGTAGGGCTGCGCGTTCGTCCACCACGCCAGGGCCGCGTCAAAATTCGTCGGCGCGTCGGCGTTGAGGGCGAGATGCGCGTTCAATTTGAGGTCGTGCGCACGGCCGTCAGGCGTCACGGCCTCGGCGGCTTCAAGACGCATGGTGGTTTCCGGCAGACGGTCAAAAGTTTTCGGCTTCGCGCGCACAGACAACGCCAGTCCGCGTCCGCCGCCCCACGGCGTGTCGGCGCCGGGCGCGCTGGCAGTGAGGCGCAGGTCAAAGGTTTTGAGATCGCGCGCGTCGCCGGTCACGGAAAGGTTCAGGCGCGGCGTGCCGTCGAACTGGATGCGGTCCAGCGTGTCGGAAAATTCCTTCAACGGCGCCTGCCACTCCGCGGGGCCGCCGGATTTTTTGGCGTGGAAAATTTCCCAGCGCTGCAATTCCGACGCGTGCGTGATGTAGGCGGTCAGCGCGATGTCTGCGCCCGCGAACTCCGCCGCAAAATTGTCCAGCGACCAGATGTCATTCGTTTGGAAACGCAGCTCGGCGTGAATTTTTGTCAGCACCAGCGAATTGGTCGGGGAAAACGGCAGGACGAGCTTGCCCTGGACGAGCACCAGTCCGTTGACCTGCAATCGCCGGTGCAGCAGCGCCTTCAGGTCGAGCGGCAACTGGATTTCCGACGATGAAAAAACCGGGCTGCCGGGCGTCTGTGCCAGGCCGATGCGCACGTTGTCGGCCACGAGGCCGCGCGAGATGCGCAGGCGCAGGCGGGAAAATTCCAGTTCAAAGCCGCGTTCCCGCAACGTCTGGACGAGCGGGCGCTTCAAAAAATCCGGCAGGCCGACGCGGTTGAACCAGACGCCGGCGCAGACCAGCGCGAACAGCGTCAGCACGGAGACGATGCGACACCAGCGGATTGCGATCCGGCACTTCGGCCAGAAGCCTGGCTTGGAACTCATGTCACGGGACATTCGCCGGAATGGTGAGATAACTCAAGACGAACTGGTAAAGCACCGGCGGAAAAACAAATGCCCACCGTTCGCCGTCCAGCGTCACAGCGGCCAGCGCGGTCTGCGCGGCGGGAAGTTCGCCGCCAAAATCCACGACCTCCCGCTCGCCGTTTTTGAGTTCGATGGTGATTTGCAGGTTGTTCGTGTTCAACGCGTATTTTTCCGGCTCGGTGAAATTGCGGCCCACCCAGCCGGCGGCGGTCAGTTCGCCGAGCCGGTGCACGGTTTCCTCGATGGCCGGCGGATTTTCAATGATGCCCTGCCAGCCTTTCGAGCCGGGCGCGGGCGACCACTGGTTCGCGCCGACGCGAAGCATCTGCCGGGTCTTGCCGTTTTGCCGGAGGGTGACTTGCGCGACGTTGGTCTCGCTGAAATTCCAGGTGCGCCGGTCGCGAAATTCCCAGCCCGCTTCCGGCAACTGGCTGAAATCCGCCAGCGCCAGGCCATACACAAAATCCTCGTCCGCGCGGCGCACAAAAATCTCGTTCGTCTGCGCCGCGCCGAACACGAGCTGCGCGATCACGGCGTTGGAATCGCCGGCCACCGACCGCAAAATGATCTGGCGCGACGGCGTGGCCAGCCCGTAAGCCTGCAAATCCGGCGCGGTCACGACATCCTTGACGTATTCGGCCACGCGCAAACCCGCGAGCAGCTTGACGAACGTCTGTGCGTTTTCGGCGTCCGCCGGAAATTTTTCCCCGACGACGCTCCAGTCATTCGAGCCGTGCCGCTGCAAAATAAAATTGTTAAGGCCGCGCACCTCGATTTCGGCCACGGGGGCGGTCAATTCAATCAGGTTTGGACTGCGGAAATCATTCACCGAGCCGCGCCACGCCGCCAGCGGCTCCTTCGCCGCCGTCATCACCGCGTTCCAGCCTTCGCGCTTGATGAACGCCAGCGTCGCGTCGTTCGTCGGAGATTTCCCGGCGTGAATCGCGGCGACCCAGTTGCTGCCGCGCCCAAGCCACAGGTCAAGTTCGGCGGGCTGCAATCCGAACGCGGTCAAGTCCGCCTTCGGATCGTCGGTGACGAATTGCGCCGCGTGCGCCGCGCGAAGTTTTTCCAGCGCCTCGGTGATGCGTTCGCCGTCGGCGCGCGCGGGCAGCGGGCGGATCATGCGCCAGAGATGATTCGTCGGGTCGCGCCGGAATTCCATCGCGATGCCCTTGGCGTTGTTCGTCAGCACAATCCAGTCGAACGACGTGACGGCATCCACGAGCGTGGTGTCGCGCCAGTTTTCGGCGGAGCGCGGAATGAATTTAAGCCAGTCGGCGGCGGCCACGAACGCGCCGTCCACGCCGGCAACCTGCAGAAAAACCTGGTCGCCGGGCGCGGTTTTGTTTCCGACCTTGAGCTGCCAGTGCTGGCCGCCGGCCTCGACGGCGATGGTGAACTGGGGATCGTCGAAGCCGTATTCCGCGCTGGCCTCGTCGTGTTCGCTCAATTCGGCGGCGCTGATGCGCGACGCGGGCGTGAGATTTTGCAGCGCGTCGAGCAAGGCACTGACGGCGGCTGCCTGCGCGGGATAAATCACAGGCTGGGTCAACTGCCAGGTGCCGTTGGTCAGGTCGGCGCGGATGGTCTGCGCGTCCGAAGTGATTTGAATTCCCGTGACAGCGGACGATTGCAACCCGCCCAAGACGCCCGCCGGCACCGGCTGCTGGTGGTAATGCTTCAGGGAAAAAATGAATCCGCCGAGCAACGCGGCGATGACGAACCAGATGCCTGTGGATTTTGAATTCATTATTTTCTGCGCGCGAGCCAGATGAATCCGCCGAAAATCAAAATGCCGCCGGGCAGCGCGCCGAGCAGCAGCCAGCCGATTTCCTGCCGCTGCGTCTGCGTCATCATCAGCCGGAATTCCGTGACCGGGCGCGGGCCGATGCCATTGAGCAGCACAGCGCGTTCGAGCAGCCAGTTCGCGGCATAGCCGGCGAAGTCGCGGTTCGCGCCGGAGGCGATTTGCCGGTTGCCGAGAAAAAACGAATCGCCCACGACGATCATGCGCGCGGGGCCGCGCGCGCTGGCGACGCCAGGAACGGGTTTTTGTTCGACCGCGACCATGAGCGGATAAGCGCGCGGCGCGTCGGCAGGTTGGCCCAAAAGAGTTGACGCCGGGCCGGAGAACGCGAGTTCGTCCACCTGCGGCGCGTCGGCGGGCGGATTTTGCAATGCCACGCGGCCAACCGGGCGCGGCAAGATCAGTTGCAGCGCGAGCTGAGTGAGCGGGTTGACGACGGGATGCTGGCTGAAATTAAAAACGATCACGTCGCGCCCGTCGGTGGAAGTCGTGTTTTTCAAATCCTGCACCGTGTCCGCGATGACGTTCACGCCCCAGCGCGAAAGGATCGGTTCCAAGCCGGTCGGATGCTTGACGGAAAAAAAGTTGAACAGCATGAACAGCCGTCCGCCTTGTGCGAGGTATTGGTCAATCTTCTGAAGTTCCGCGTCGGAAAATTGCGTGCGCGGGCCGGCGATGATGAGCAGGTTGCAATCGTCCGGCACGGCGCTGTCGCCGAGCAGTTGCAGCGGCGCGGTGGCGATGTAATTTTCGGCCAGCACCGCGCCGAATTTCTGATAGTCGCCGTCGTCGGAGCCGTCCAGCGGTGGCTCGCCGTGGCCCTGCAAAAAATACGCCTTGAACGGCTGGGGATTTTCCACGGCGAGCAGCATGGCGGTGAAATTCATCTCGCCGTTGAACGCAACGGGTTTTTTGCGGAACTCGCGTTCAGTAGGATTCGGAACCTGCTCCAGCTTGACCTGCGAGAGCGCGTCGCCGTTGACCATTTTGACATGGCCGCCGCAGTCAAAAATCACGAGGTCCTTGTCCTTCGCCGAACTCAATTTGTATTGGTCTTTTACTTTCTGCGCCTCGCCCGCGTCGCGCGTGTAATCCACGGTGCGGACGGAGATGTCCGGGTTCGCCGCGCGGTATTCGTTCAGCAGCGCGATGATCGTCGGATACCAGTCGTCGGTCTTGTCATAATAAACCGTGACGGCGACGTGGTTCGTGACCGAATGCACCACGCTCAACGTGCGCGGTGACAATTTCACCTGCGTCTGCGAACTCAAATAAAACCGGCCGTAAAATTTTGCGCCGAGATAATTCACCATCACGACGACCGCCAGCACCAGCGCGGTGCGCACGGCCACGCCGAAGGCGATCTGCCAGCGGCGGCCGGGCGAGAAACTGGCTTTGGAAGGTGCGTCGGGCATTTTATTTCCAGCGCCGGCTTTCCACCACGCGCAGGGTCAGGAACAAAAAGAAAAACGTGGCGCTCACATAAAAAACCACCGTGCGCGTGTCCACCACGCCGCGCGCGAAATCGTTCATCTGGTCGAACAGGCTGAAGCACGACAACACCTGCGTTTGCCATTGCGCGGTCACGGGAATGGATTTTGCCAGGTAGCCGAGCGAGAACAAACTGACGCCCAGCACGAAGCTGACCATCGCCGCAACCATCTGGCTCGGCGAAATGGCCGACGCAAAACAGCCGAGCGACAAGAACAGGCCGCCGGTGAGAAAAATTCCCAGATACATGCCGCCCACCGTGCCGGCGTCCAGCGCGCCGGACTGGTTGGTGAAATGCCGCACGATGAACAGGCACGCCAGCATCGGCAGCCACGTCACGACGTAAAAAATAATTGCCGCCGAAAACTTCGCCGCGACCACCTGCAGGTCGCCCACCGGCGTCGTCATCAGCGTTTCAAACGTGCCGGAGGCTTTTTCCAGCGCGAACAGCCGCATCGTGATCACCGGCGTGGCCAGCAGCAGGATCAGCCAGAAAAAAAACGTGCTGTAAAACATTTCCGTCACCGTCGCGGTGAACGGGCTGGTGCCGAGCGAGGTCAGCAAAACCACAAAGCCATAGCTGCTCAAGAGCGTCACGGCGGCGATGATGATGTAGCCCGTGAGCGAGCAAAAAAACGCGGCCAGTTCGCGGCGCAGCAGCGTGCAGAAAATTTTCATTCGCCTTCCTCCTCGTTCGGCTTGGTCACCTGCACATAAATGTCCTCCAGCGAATGCCGGCTGCGCGTGAGTTCGCGCAAAATCCAGCCGTGCTCGCGCGCCAGCAAAAAAATCATCGGGCGCAAATCGTAGCCGTCGTGCGGCGTCAGCACGCAGCGTTGGAATTCGCCGTCGGCCGCCGAAACGTCGAACTGCTCGACGCCCGGCAACTGCGCCCACACCTCGCGCAGCTCGTTCGCGTCCGCCGCGATTTCCACGACGATGTGGCTGCTGCCCGCCATCAGCCGCTGTAAATTGTCCGGCGTGTCGGCTGCCAGCACCTTGCCGTCATACATGATGAGCATCCGGTTGCACATCATTTCCGCCTCCGGCAAAATGTGCGTCGAGATCAAGACCGTGTGTTTGCCCGCGAGGCTTTTGATCAACTGCCGCACGGAACGAATCTGGTTCGGATCAAGGCCGATGGTCGGCTCGTCCAAAATGATTAAATCCGGTTCGTGAACCAGCGCGTCCGCGAGGCCCACGCGCTGTTTGTAGCCCTTGGAAAGCTGCCCGATGATGCGCCGCTGCACGTCCGTCAAGCCGCATTGCTCCATGACCGTGTCCACGCGTTCGCGCGAACGCCGCCAGCCGAGGCCCTTGAGCCGCGCGCGGAATTTCAGGTATTCGCGCACGCGCATTTCGGGATAGAGCGGATTGTTCTCCGGCATGAAGCCGATGCGCCGCCGCACCTCGACCGATTCGTGAAAAACATCGAAGCCCGCCACGCGCACCGTGCCGCTCGACGCCGGCATGAAGGTCGAAAGAATCCGCATCGTCGTGCTCTTGCCCGCGCCGTTCGGGCCGAGCAGGCCGACGATCTCGCCGCGCGCCACCGTGAACGAAATGCCGTCCACCGCCGTGCAACCGGCATAGCGCTTCGTCAAATTGGAGACTTCAATCATCGCGTCGCGAACCCGTAAAAAAATCTGGCGCCAGTCTAGCCGGAAAAAGCCGGCGACGGCGAACAAAAATTTCAGCCCGCCCACGTTAAACAGCCAAAACGCGGGCGAGTTGCGTTCAAAATGACAGCAAAGGAACAAAAAACAAAGTCGTCGCGATTTCTTTCACTTCGTTACTTGGTTTCTTTGTTGTTCAACTCGCTTGACTTTGCTGCCGGCTGCGTAAAAAACTCTGGCGTGAATTTCCGCGCGGACAATTTCTACGCCGCCTGGCGCGAACGCTGTCGCACCGTCAACGCGCTGCGCGACGAAAATTCCACGCCGCCCGAAAAATTGCTGCAAGCCGTCTGGCAGCATCAGCGCCTCAAACGCGACCAGCTAAAAACTGCCGACGGCAAAACCGTCCGCGTGCTGCATCCCGGCTTCGCCAGCGCCGAGGGCGGGCCGGATTTTCGCGGCGCGGTTTTGCAGTTTGAAAACGAAAAGCCCATTGCCGGCGACGTGGAAATTGATGTTCAAACCGGCGGCTGGCGCGCGCACGGCCATGACCGAAATCCAAATTTCAAAAACGTCATCCTGCACGTCGTCTGGGACGGAACGCCGGCCTCCGGCACGGCGCGTACGGTTCCATTTGCAACTCTGGCCTTGAAAAATTTTCTCGACGCGCCGCTGGCCGAACTCGCGCTCGCGCTGGAAAACGAATCCGGCCTGCCGGAAAACCTGCGCGGCAAATGTTCCGCGCCGCTGCGCGAGCTTTCCGCAACGCAACTGACGGAACTGCTGCGCGCCGCCGCCAAAGTCCGTTGTCAAAACAAGGCCGGCGCGATGCTCGCCCGCGCGAAAAATTCCGGCTGGGAACAGGCGCTGTGGGAAAATATTTTTCGTGCGCTCGGCTACAAGCACAACGCCTGGCCGATGCAAAATCTCGCGGAAACAAAACCGCGCTGGGCGCGCGGCACGGAATCCGCGTTTGAAATTCAGGCGCGGCTGCTCGGCGTCAGCGGGCTTTTGCCGGACGAATTGACGCGCACACAAAAAAGCTCCGACACGTTTCTGCGCCGCGCGTGGGATTTTTGGTGGCGCAACCGCGATGAATTTGAAGGCTGCATTTTGCCGCGCGCGGTCTGGAAGTTTCACGGCCTGCGCCCGGCCAATCATCCGCAGCGGCGGCTGGCGCTGGCCGCGCACTGGCTGGCGGATGAAAAAATGATTTCAAAAATTGAAAATTGGTGCGCGACGGAAATTTCCGAAAGGAAGCTGCTGCCGTCGCTCCAGGAAATTTTGCAGGTCGGGCGCGACGAGTTTTGGTCGTGGCACTGGACGTTCAAATCGGCGCGGCTGGCGAAGCCGCAGCCGTTGTTGGGCGAGGCGCGCGTGACGGATTTGGCAGTCAACGTCGTTTTGCCGTGGCTTTGGATTCGTGCGAAAGAAGGTGGCAATGAAAAATTTCAGCGCGAAGTTGAAGAAAGATTTTTCGCGTGGCCGGCGGCGGCGGACAATTCAGTTTTGAAATTGGCGCGTCAACGTCTGCTCGGAACTTCAAGCGCGCGCGCCTTGAAAAGTGCGGCGGCGCAGCAGGGCCTGATGCAGATTGTCCGCGATTTTTGCGAACACTCAAACGCGGTTTGTGCGGACTGCCGGTTTCCCGATTTGGTGCGCGGCTGGCAGACGCAAATGACTACTTGATTTCCAAGCCGGCGAACGGGTTGTTCAGGCCGCCGGTCTGCGGCTGGTCGGCGACGGGGACTTTGACTTTTTCCGGCGCACGGGCCGCGTGCGGTTTTTCGTGGTGTTTTTTTTCCGGCGCGTGGTTGGTTTCTTCGCCTTCCTTGTCCTCAATCGTGCGCGGATTTTTGGCGCGTTTGTTGCGCGGAAGCGGGCTGATCATCAAATTGATGCTGCGGCCGACGAGCTTGGGCTGGAAATCGGGATGGCCGTAGGGCGCGATCAGTTCGATGAATTTCTTGATGACTTCAAAGCCAAATTCGGTGTGCGCCATTTCGCGTCCGCGAAATTTCAGCGCGACCTTGACCTTCATGTCTTCGCAGAGGAAATCCACGGCGTGATCCACCTTGATGCCGAGGTCGTGCGGGTCAATGCGCGGGCTTAACTGCACTTCCTTGACGGTCGAGGCGTGCTGGTGCTTGCGGGTTTCCTTTTCCTTTTTGGAAAGTTCGTAGCGGTATTTGCCGAAGTCCACCAGGCGGCAGACGGGCGGCACGGCGGTGGCGGCGATTTCGACGAGGTCAACGCCGTGCTGGCGCGCGAGGCCGAGCGCCTCGGTGAGCGAAATGACGCCGAGCTGGTTGCCGTCCACTCCGATGACCCGGACTTCGCGGGCGCGGATTTTGCCATTGACCCGGACAAACGAAGCAGGGGAGGAATTGCGTGGGGAATAAGGGCGGCTCAAGCGTCCCTCGCCGGTTGTGGCTTAACGGTGATGTATTGCATCAAAAACGGTAATTCAATCAATGCCCCTTGTTTAATCCGTGTTCGCGCCGGATGCAAGCAAATAATTGCCGAAAGTTCCGCGCCCGCCGGCCAGCCGCGCCAAATCACGGCTCGTCGTGATGCCGGAACAGCCGCCGGCGGTTTTGGAACAGATACCAGACGATCAGCACGTTCACCGACAGCACGATCGCGATGCCGGTTTTTGGATGCGTGAACAGCGCGTGCGCGTGCGCCTCGCCCTCCGGCGAATGGCGGCGGATCAGTTCAAAAATTTCGATGGGGATGAAAAAAGCCGATTCGCCGATCGCCAGCCACACCGCCCACTTCGCGCGAAACGCCAGCCCGGTGCCGCCCACCAGCAAAAACAGGCTGTAAAGAAACATCCACGACGCCACCACATGCACGTTCCTCGGCGTGACCGTGTCCAATTGGTCGCCGATGGCGTTGAAGAACCGGCCTTCCGGGTCGAGGTGCATCCAGCGCAGAAACTGGTCAAACAAGTCCGGCAGGTTCTTGTCCGCCAGCAAATACACGCTCACCGCGCCCAGCAACAGCAGCACGCCCTTCGTTAGTTTGATGCCGACAATAAAATACAGCGTCGGCGCGCGCTTGGCCTTTGCTTCCACCGCCACCAAAATTTCTTGTTTCTCGGACATCAGCGTATTTTAGACAGCAAAAACGCCAGAAGTTCAGAAATTTTCAAGCGTTCCTGTTTGCCGTCGTCGCGATAACGGACGGTCACCGTGTCTTTTAACTCGTCACCTTTTTCGCCCAGCGTGTCAAAATCAACTGTCACGCAAAACGGCGTGCCGGCTTCGTCCTGCCGCGCGTAGCGTTTGCCGATCGAGCCGCCTTCGTCGTAAAAAACATTCATCCACGGGCGCAACAGTTCGCGGACTTTGAGCGCTTTCTTGACAAGCTCCGGTTTGTTTTTCAACAGCGGAAAAATACCAGCCTTGAACGGCGCGACGCGCGGGTGAAACTTCATCGTCACGCGCGTTTCGGATTTTCCTTTTTCATCCGTCTCGGTGATTTCGGAATACGCATTCGCGATGAGCGCGAGGATCAAGCGATCCACGCCCGCGCTTGGCTCGATGACGTGCGGAATGTATTGTCCCTTCGCCAGACCGTTGGCGTCTTCCGCCGCTTGCGTGGCGGCAATTTTTTCTTCAACGCCTGATTTCAAAAGATAATTTTTGCGATGCTCAAAATAGCGATCCGAAAATTCTTTCTTTTTTTCTTCGGAAAGTTTTCCCCACGCGGCGCGCAGTTCCTCGTCGAACACGCCCATCAGCTTGCCGGAAAAACGCTGATGCTGGCTCAAATCAAAATCGCTGCGCGCAGCGATGCCTTCCAGTTCGTCGCCGGCCACGTTTCCGTTTTCATCTTTTTTGCTGAACGGAAATTTGAACAAAATATCCGTGCAGGCGCGGGCGTAATGCGCGAGTTCTTCTTTGGTCTGGATGTGGAAACCCAACGTCTCGCGCGACAAGCCGATGCCTTCGTAAAAGCGCACGCGTTCCTCGACCCAATATTGATGCCACGCCTGCCAGCCCCAGTTCGGTTCGGGAGATTGGAGTTGGGAGTTGGGAGTTGGCGCGAAAACGCTGCCGTGAATCGCCTCGATGACTTCGTCCGGCTTGATGAAAAATTCCAGTTCCATCTGCTCGAACTCGCGCGAGCGGAAGGTGTAATTGCGCGGCGTGACTTCGTTGCGGAACGCCTTGCCGACCTGCGCGATGCCGAACGGGACGCGTTGCCGCGACGTTTCCAAGACATTTTTGAACTGCGCGAAAATCGCCTGCGCGGTTTCGGGACGCAGATAAACAATATTTTCTTCGCTTTCGATTGGCCCAGCGTAAGATTTGAACATTAAGTTGAATGGACGCGGCGGACTTAATCTAAAACCGCTTTCGGGATGATAATCCAAAGACTCTTTAATTGGAGAAGCAACTTCATCCAAGAAAAATGGTTTAGAAAAACCATTAGCCTGAAAATATTCCGTTGCTTTTTTCTTTGCTGAATCCGCGGGTTTTCCTGCTGGCAGTAAAACGCTAACTGGGTCAACTCGCTTAATTGATTCGACGGCTTTTTGCAGTGATTGATCTTCTAAATTGCTCGCGTAAACATGCTGTAACGGATCCAAATCTTGACTGTGTGAATGATAACTAAGCAGTAATTCAATTTTTTGCTTTCTCAAGTCGTCAGGGAAAAGCTGCAGCCAATTTTCTATGGGATCAGTCTCACCGACTCTTTGATAAAGATACGCAACACCACTTTGCGCTTCAACTTGATCCGCGCGAACTCTTTTTTTTGTCAGCGGACATTCACGCATCAAATCCGCGAACGTGTCCACATGGCCGCTGGCTTTCCAGATTTGCGGCGACATGATGATGGTCGCTTCGAGGCCGGCGACATCGTCGCGCTGGCGGGTCATGGCGTGCCACCAGAGTTCCTTGACGTTGCGCTTGAGCTCCGCGCCGAGCGGGCCGTAATCCCAAAAACCGTTGATGCCGCCGTAAATCTCGGACGACTGAAAAATAAACCCGCGCCGCTTGCACAGCGACACGATTTTTTCCATGAGCGGATTTTCTTTTGGCTCGGCCATAAAATAAATTGAGTCTGCCAGTGTTCGTCAATGGCGCGCAGAAATCAATCACGAAGGCGCGGGGGGTGATGCGTCATTTTGAACTTTTGGTGGGGCGAGCGTCCGCGCGAGCCGCAAGAACTGTTTGACGCACTTCGGCTCGCGCGGACGCTCGCCCCACCAAATTGACACAATATCAGCGCGGAGAATGTTCAGACAGGATTGACAGAATTGTTCAGGATTCAAAAAACTGCGCGCAGAATTTTTAGAAATCCTGAACAATTCTGTCAATCCTGTCTCAATTCTTTTGTGAACAACTTTCCCGCCGGTGCGTGAAGTTCACGCACGACGCGCGAAATTTTCGCACATCCGGCAGTTTTCCAAAAGCCGATGGCCTGATTCTTTGGCTTTTTTGCGTGCTTTTGGATTGGCACCGGTATTGCTACTCAGAATTCAGAAATCCGTTTGACACTTTGCGAAGCCGGTATAGTCTTCGCGGCTTGTCCCGGACAATAACAAAACAACACAAACAATCCTATGAAAACACCCAACCAGAAAAAAGCGTTCACGCTTATTGAACTCCTCGTCGTGATTGCGATCATCGCGATCCTCGCGGCCATGCTGTTGCCGGCCCTCGCGGCGGCCAAGCGCAAGGCCCAGAAAATCAGTTGCACCAACAACCTCAAGCAGGACGGCCTCGCCTTCCGCATTTGGGAAGGTGACAACGGCGACAAATTGCCCATGGCGGTCAGCACGTCGGCGGGTGGCGCGAGGGAGTATGTCGCTCATAATAACGGGGCAACCATTGCACAAGCTGCAACAGCATATATTCCCGGCATCTCTTTTCAAGTCATGTCAAATGAGTTAAGCACGCCGAAAGTCCTCTTCTGTCCGTCGGACAGCATCCATACCGGCTATGCCACCAATTTCTATAATGACCTTTTTGGTGGGGCAACGCCTACCACGGCACCAGCAACCGGCGGCTTTACTAAAATTAGTTACTTCATCAACGGCGACGTTTCGGGTGATAACGATCCGCAAATGGTCTTGTCCGGCGATTGCAACATCGGTGCTGGCACCGCGGCCAACGGCGCGGCGACTGCCCGATATGCTGCTGCCTCCACCACTACTGCCGCAGCCGGCTTTCAGTTCACTTCAGCGCTGGCGACTGGCAATAGCTGGTCGTGGACAGCCACCGACCTGCACTTGAAGACCGGCAACCTGACCTTGGGCGACGGCAGTGTGCAGTCCGCCACCATTGCCGGTTTGCACACTTACTTGGAGAACGGCACCAATACGGTTGCGATGCCGGTTTTCAACTTCTTCTATTAAGACAATTCCGGCTTGAAGCCGGCACAAACGAGGCATCCGCAAGGGTGCCTCGTTTTTTTATTATGCGGGCGGGAAAACAGTTCCTGACTTCCAGTAGTGGATGAGTTTGATTGCAAGTGGTGGGGCGAGCGTCCCCGCGAGCCGGAATTAACTTGATGGTTCGGCTCGCGGGGACGCTCGCCCCACCAAATTGATACATTACCGGATTTCCCGGATTGTAATACCCCCGGCGTGATTCATGTAGCCGCCGGCTGGCCGCCATTTTTTTTTGTGGCACGCTGTACGGCAAAAAAACTTTGCAGCAACTGGCGGCATTCCTCCAGGCGCACGCCGGCCGTGATCTCGCAACGATGGTTCAACGTGGGGAACTGCAATAAGTTCAGCGCGCCGCCCGCCGCGCCGCCCTTTGGGTCGCCCGCGCCAAAAACCACGCGCGCGAGCCGCGTATGCACAATCGCCCCGGCGCACATCGGGCAAGGTTCCTTGGTGACGTAAAGCGTGCAATCGGTCAGCCGCCAGTCGCCCACGGCATTTTCCGCCTGCGTGAGCGCGAGCATCTCCGCGTGCGCGGTGGCGTCCTTCAAGGTTTCAACCTGGTTGAAGGCGCGGGCGATGATCCGGCCCTCGCGCACAATGACCGCGCCGACGGGAACTTCATTTTTTTCGTAAGCCTTGGCCGCCTGCCGCAGGGCTTCGCCCATGAAATAATCGTCGCTGTGCAGGTCTATTATCGCTTCGCTCATTTCGGAAATGATGAATTATGAATTATGAATTATGAATTATGAAACAAAAACTGCCGCACCGCCCGCAAACAACTTCATCATTCATAATTCAGCCTTCATACTTTCTTCGAGCGTCCACTCGTTCCGCCCGTCCGCGTGGCAATGGCAGTGCGCGGCGAAAAAGCCGCCGCGAAACTGCCAGAACCACGGCCAGATTTTTTCGCGGTCGGTCTGCGGAATGTTCAGGTCAAAGATTTTATCGCGCGGGAAAAATTGAAAACGGCCCTCCGTGTGGACCGGCGGGAGCGATTTTAATTTCACCTTCACCTCGAACAAAAACATCAGCCAGTGCGTCTGGCCCTGATAGCCGTGTTCGCTGATGAGTCCGGCGAGATGCAGGTCGGGCGGCGAAATTTTCAGGCCGATTTCCTCGTGCGCCTCGCGGCACGCGCACGCGTAGGGCGATTCGCCGGTGTCCATTTTCAATTTGCCGCCGCACGGGCTCCACCGGCCGCGATTCGGCTCCTGCGCGCGTTCGAGCAACAGCAGTTCGTCATGTTCATTGAAACAATAAAGCAGCGTCGCGATCTTGTAGGGCAAAGCCATCGGTCGGATTTTGAATTTTGAATTCCAAATGTCGAGTTTGGAAATGCGTGGTGGAACAGGGCTGAAAAATAAATGCGCTTTGCGCCTTCCGCAAAATCGCTTAAAAGAATTGCCATGTCGCGTCCCCGTCTCATCGCCCTGCTGCTTGCGCTCGGCACGCTTGTCGTGTTCCTGCCCGTCGGCCGGTTTGGCTTCGTGAATTATGACGACCCGGATTACGTCACCGAAAATAATTTCGTCAAAAACGGATTGAACTGGCCGGACCTCGCACAGGCGTTCACCACCTTCCACGCGAGCAACTGGCATCCGCTCACCTGGATTTCGCACATGACGGACTGCACGCTGTTCGGCCTGAACGCTGGTGCAATGCACTTCGTCAACGTGCTGTTTCACGCCGCGAACGCGGGGCTGCTGTTCGCGCTGCTGTTGCGGCTGACGGGAAAAATCTGGCCGGCGGCGTTCGTGGCCGCGCTGTTCGCGTGGCATCCGCTGCACATCGAGTCGGTCGCGTGGATCTCCGAGCGCAAGGATGTGTTGAGCACATTTTTCGGGCTGCTGGCGCTGTCGAGTTACACGCGCTATGCGCAGAAGCAGCCGAGAGTCGAGGGTCGGGAGTCGAGCACCAGCAACACAATTCCAGCCCTCGACCCTCGGCGCCCGACCCTCGACTATTTTCTCGCTTTGATTTTTTTCGCCCTCGGTTTGCTCGCCAAGCCGATGCTGGTGACGCTGCCGCTGGTGATGTTGCTGCTGGATTTCTGGCCGTTGCAACGAATCACAGCCGCAACCTGGTCAGCAAAAAAAATCCGGCGGCTGGCGGCGGAAAAAATTCCGTTCGGCCTGCTCGTGATTCCCGCGTGCGTGCTCACCTGTTTGGCGCAGCGCGCGGCGATGATTTCGCTGGAACGGCTGCCGTTCACGCTGCGCCTGGAAAATTCACTGGTCGCCTACGCACTTTATTTGGGCAAACTTTTCTGGCCGGCCCGCCTCGCGTTTTTTTATCCGCTGACCGCGCCGTCATTCCCGACCATCGCCGCCGGAACGCTTCTGCTGGCGGTCGGTTTTTTGGCGTGGCGCACGCGGCGCGCTTTTCCGTATGTGTCCGTCGGCTGGCTGTGGTTTTTGGGAACGCTCGTGCCGGTCATCGGCCTTGTGCAGGTCGGCGAACAGTCGATGGCCGACCGCTATTCGTATTTTCCGTCCATCGGAATTTTTATCATCATCGCTTTCGGCGTCCAGGATTTGGCCGGTCGGTTTTCATGGGTAAAAAAGATTTCCATGCCGCTGGCAATTTTGATTCTCGCCGGCAGCGTGCTGGCCACGGAGCGTCAACTGACTTACTGGCGGACGGATGAAACGCTTTTTGCTCACGCCGTGGCCGTGACGCGGAACAATGAAATCGCGCATCTCAACCTCGGCGTCGTTTATGAAAAGCAAGGCCGTAACGCCGAGGCCATGCAGCAATACCGGCAGGCGTTGCAAATCAATCCGCACCGCGCGCACACGCACAACAACATCGCCGATCTGCTCGATGCGTCCGGTCAGCCGAACGCAGCGCTGGCGGAATACCAAGCCGCCTTGCAACTGGATCCGGACGCCTTCGAGGCGCACCTCAACCTCGGCGTCCTGCTGGTTGAGCTTGGCCGTTTCGACGCGGCGACGGAACAATTCAAGCTGGCGGCGGCGCTGGAGCCGGCGGACGCTCGGCCACATTTTCAAATGGGCAAGGCACTGCTCAAGCAGGCCAGCGACGCGGCGGCCATCGGTGAATTTCATCAAGCTTTGCAAAACGACCAGGACGATTATCAGGTGCTGGCCTACGCGGCGCGCGTGCTCGCGGCGGATGAAACTGCCGCCGTGCGCGACGGCCCCGCCGCGCTGGAGTTTGCCCGTCGCGCCAACGCCCTGACCGGCGGCGCACAGCCGTTCGTTCTGGACGCGCTGGGCATGGCATTCGCCGAGACCGGCGACTTCACCAATGCCGCCGTCTGCGCGCAAAACGCCATCGCCCTCGCCAGCGCCGCGCAGGTGACCAACCTCGCGCCGCTGCAACTGCGGCTGACGCTTTACCAAAACCGGCAGCCATGGCGCGAATCGTTCCACGCCACCAACGCGCCGACGAAAAATTGATTTCATCCGCCGGCCCGTAAAAATTCCATTGTCACCGCGCGCGGAAAAAATAGACTGTGCGCTCGCTTTCATGAAAACATTCAACATCGCAGCGCTCGCCGGCGACGGCATCGGCCCAGAAGTCATGCGCGAGGCCATCAAGGTTTTGCGCGTCACCGAAAAACAATTCAACTTCAAGCTCACCATCACCGACGCTCCCGTCGGCTGGGCGGGCATTGACTTCGCCAAAAAAGCGCTGCCGGACATCACGCTCGAAATCTGCAAAAAATCCGATTCCATTTTATTCGGCTCGGTCGGTCTGCCAGATCGCGACCCGACGATTCCCAAGGAAGAACGACCTGAACGCGCCGCGCTGCTGCGGCTGCGCAAGGAATTTGGTCTGTTCGCCAATCTGCGCCCGGTGAAATTGCCAAAAATTCTTTCGTACGCGTGCCCGCTCGCGCAGGAACGGCAGGGTGATGGCATTGACATTCTCGTCGTGCGCGAACTGACGGGCGGGATGTATTTTGGCCAGCCGAAAAAAACCGAGGATTTGGGCGGCGGAAATTTTCGCGCGATTGACACGATGGTTTATACGACGCCGGAAATCGAGCGCATCGCGCATGTCGCGTTCAAGGCCGCGCAGTTGCGCCGGAAAAAACTGACGAGCATTGACAAGGCGAACGTTTTGGAAAATGGAATTTTGTGGCGCGAAGTCGTCACGCGCGTCGGCAAACATTATCCCGACGTGACGCTGGAACACATGTTTGTGGACAACGGCGCGATGCAGCTCATGCTCAAGCCGACGCAGTTCGACGTGATGTTCTGCGAAAATATGTTCGGCGATATTTTGAGCGACGAGGCGGCGGCGCTCGGCGGTTCGCTCGGCATGTTGCCGAGCGCGAGTTTGGGCGCGAGCAGCGGCGGAAACACTTTTGGCTTTTACGAACCGGCGGGCGGCACCGCACCGGACATCGCGGGAAAAAATCTGGCGAATCCCATCGCGCAGATTTTGTCCGCTGCACTCATGCTGCGGCACAGTTTTGGTTTGAACGACGCGGCGGCGGCAATCGAAAACGCCGTGGCCAAAGCCATCGAAGCGGGCAACCGCACCGGCGACATTTTCAATCCGAACGAAGCCGGCGCGCGCAAGATCGGCACGCGCGAAATGGGCGACGCGATTGCGGCGAACCTTGGCCACGCGGCGTAAAAATTATTCCCCCGTTTGCGGCGGCGCGGCGATTTCGGCCCGTGCGGACGGTCGCTGCACGAGCGCGAGCAGCGTCAGGGACGACGCGGCCTGCCGTTCGGCTTCCTCGATGCGCGCGAATTCGCCGAAGACTTCCGCGCGCGAAGTTTCCTCGGCCATCGGCAATTCCTGTCCGCCGCCGGTGCGCAGCGCGTGAAGAATCTGGTAGGCGTTGATGGCTTCGAGCGGGCGCGCGGGCGCATAGGCGGCATCCGCGCCAGTGGCTTCGGTGACCAGTCGCGCGCCGATGAGCGTCTGCAAAACCTGCTGCACGAGCCGGCTGGGAATCGCCAGTTCGGCGGAAATCTGCTGAACGGTCGCGGGAGGTAGGCTGTGTTGAAACCGGTGGCCGAGCGCGGTCATCAGCCGCAGCGCGACGAATTCGCGGCCGCGCTGGTTCACATTTTCCGCGAGCCGGTCCTGCAGGTAGGCCTGGCGGTTCTGAAACGCGTAGGTGAACTGCGCGCCAAACAGCAGAATCGCCCACGAAAAATAAAGCCCGATCATGAACACGGGCACGAGGCCAAGCTGCCCGTAGATTTGCCCGTTGGTGACGACGCGCGAAACGTAAAGGAAGCCGAAGACGTTGTTCAAGTGCCACAGCGTGCCGCCCACGATGCCGCCGATGAGCGCCGCGCTGAAATTCACCTTCGTGTTCGGCACCAGTTGGTAAATGAGCGCGAAGGCGAACCACAGCACGACGAGCGGCAGGAATTGAAAACCGAGGTTGCCGATGAACGGCGTGCGGCTGACGAAGTCCTTCGCGTCCTGAAATTGCGAGCCGCCCGCGAGCGCCAGCGCCGCCGCGAGCAGCAGCGGGCCGAGCGTGATGGTCGTCCAGTAAAGCACGATTTGCAGGAGCCAGTTGCGCCCGCGCGTCACGCCCCAGATGTCGTTGAACGTGCCTTCGATGCGGTTGAGCATGGAGATGGCGACGACCACGAGCAGAATCATGCCGGTGAAACCCAGCGCGCCGGACTGCGTGTTGCCGACGAACTCGTGGATCCATTTCGCCGCCGCCTTTTGCGCGCTGACACTGACAACCGGTGCGTCAGCGGTGGGATTGTTGGTGACGGATGAAATTGAATTTGTGTCCGCGACGGGATTTGCCGGCGTCAGCGCGGCCACCGGATCGTTCGTGTGGCGCGGGTCAGGCGGCACGATGGTGAGCACAAATTTGTCAATGGCCTGGTAAATTTTATCCTCGCCCTGCGACTTGAGCAGGCCGCTGGTGACGCTGATGGCGACCGCGAGCAGCGGGATGAGCGCCAGCAGCGTGGAATACGAAAGCGCCGAGGCGCGAACGAGGCAGCGGTTGCGGACGAAGCTGCGGATGACAAGCGCCCAAAAATGCACGAACCGCTCCAGTCGTCCGTCGGGCTGCAGAAACTCGCCGTTCGCGCCGGCGGTCGAGCCGGCGATAATTTTCAGGAGCCGCGCGATGGGTAACTTCGCCATGATGCGGCGTCACGCTAACAAAGCCGCCGGGCAAGTCAACCGAACGCACACAATCCGCTTTATCGTCGGCGGCGAACTGGCAGAATGTCCGCGCGCATCCGTAGCTCAATTGGATAGAGCTTCTGACTTCGGATCAGAAGGTTGCAGGTTCAAATCCTGCCGGATGCACCACGCACTTCAGTTGGTTTTTCAGCCAGCCTTTCAAAACACGAATTCACTTCAGCAAAAAATGATGCGTATCCGGCAAAAAGCGGGAAGCGCGGCGCAGTGCGCTCAAGCCATCTTGGGCACAGCCTGGTGAATGACTCATCGGGCGAGACAGAACGGATTATGACAGCCTTATCAAAAACATTTTTGGCGGTTTCGGTGACGGGATTTATGGGGGGAAGCATCATTGATTTCGGCGGATTAAGCGTGATTCCGGCGTTGACGGTGGTGCTGCCCGTGGGCGCGGTTTTTTTCGGGTTTTTTTTGATCTCGTTCATGCTGGAAAAGGAGATGGCGAAGTTCGATCAGGAAAAAGCGGGAAATTTTGAACCGTCCCGCCGCAATGGATCCGGAGACTCAAAATGTAAAAACTGCGGACACTGCCGATGCCAACCCGAAAAGACATCATGAAAATCAAACCTGCCAGACCGCTGGCCAAATTAAGCGCGAAAGCGCGAATGATTCCGAGCGGCCTAGCACCGTGTCTGGTGTTGGAGGCGCGCACGGCAAAAGCCAACCCATTCAAACCCAGCGTCGCTTCTGTAGCCGTCGTATGACGACTGGAATTGCGCCACCCGACGGTTTTCCCGGCTCGGCGTTTAGTTGGCCGCGGCAATTTTTGAGGAACCGCTTTGTCTATGTTGTCGTGTCGCCGCGTGCGCACGGATTATCCATCGGCGTGAACATGAATCCGGACAAGTGTTGCAATTTCAATTGCGAGTATTGTGAAGTGGATCGCCCTGCGTCCGGATTTGAAAAGTTTCTGGACATAGATGTCATGGCGGAGGAATTGCAAAATACCCTCGCGCTGGCCTGTTCCGGCGGATTGCAAAATATGCCCCATTTCCGCCATGTGCCCGCCGAATTGCTCAAACTACAACAAGTGGCATTGAGCGGTGACGGCGAGCCGACGCTCTCATCTAATTTCCTCGAGGCAGTCCAAGCGGTCATTCATGTCCGCGCAATGGGGCGTTTTCCGTTTTTCAAGATTGTGCTGGTCACCAACGCAAGCGGATTGGATTTGCGGCAAGTGCAGGAAGGACTTCAAATGTTCACGCAGCGCGACGAAATCTGGGCCAAACTCGACGCCGGGACGCAGGATTACATGAACGCGGTTAATCACCCGGACTGCCCGCTCGAAAAAATTCTGGAAAACATTCTTTTGGTCGCCCGGCAGCGGCCCGTGATCATCCAGAGCCTATTTCCGTTGTTGGATGAAAATGAGCCTTCGGCCGAGGAATATTTTCAATACGCGCAACGGCTGAATGATTTGAAACGATCGGGCGCGCAAATCCCGCTCGTGCAGATTTACTCCGCCACACGACCGTCAGTACATTCAAAATGCGGGCATCTGCCGCTCAAGGCGCTCGCGCGTATCGCACAATATGTGCAGGAAGTCAGCGGGCTGAAGGCGGAAGTTTTTTAGTTGGCAAAATATGGCCAACAATCGGCAATGGAAGTGGAGCGGTTTTTGGCGCGAATGAAGACATTGTTTCGGATGAGACGATGAAGTTTCACCACCTGACGGGAGCAAAATTATTATGAAAATCACCACTGCCATTTTAGAGGCGCAACCGTTCTTGAAAGGCATGACCGAGCGCCAACTCCAATTGCTGGCGGAAGAATCCATGCTGGCGGAATTCAAGGCCGACGAACGGATTATATATGAAGGCGGCCCGGCCAATCGTTTTTACATCATTCTTGAAGGGCGGGTGGGATTGGAATCGCCAGTGTTGGATGACGAGGCTGTTCCTCTTCAAATCCTTGGAAAAGGCGACGTGCTCGGCTGGTCGTGGCTCTTCCCGCCGTATCGCTGGCACTTCGACGCACGCGCGGTCACGCCAACCAAAGCCATATTTTTCTACGGGACGCGTTTGCGCGAGTTGTGTGAAAAGAATCACGATCTCGGTTACGAATTGATGAAGCGCGTTTCTGAAATCGTCATCCAACGTCTGCAAGCCGCGCGCAGCGAATCAGTCGGGGAGAGGAAAAATCTGCTTCTGCCAATGTGAAGCGGATTTGAAATCCACTGCAGCGGTGTAAGGGATTTGCCTAGTCCGACTAATGGTTCGTCCTCAAGCACAATCAGGCCCTCTCTCAATTGTCAGTTTTGCCGGCTTCTCTTAAATTGCTTTCACCAAAACAAATTTGGTGTGCAAAGAGAAGGAAAACGTTTATGGCAAAACATCTGATGGAAGCACTGGCCGGCTCGAAAATTTACCAGGACTACGAACGCGCGTTCAGCGAGGCGACCGGCCTGCCCGTCGCGCTGCGTTCGGTCGAATCGTGGCAACTGCCGCATCATGGCAAGCGTTTTGAAAATCCATTTTGCGCGATGCTCGCGCAAAAGAGCCGCGCCTGCGCCGCGTGCCTGCAAACCCAGCAGCAACTTTCCGAAACCGCCACGAACGAACCGCAAACCGTCACCTGCCAGGCCGGTTTGTGCGACACGGCCGTGCCGGTGCGCATGGGCGATCAACTAATCGGTTTTCTGGCAACCGGCCAGGTGTTCCAAAAAAAACCGACGGAGGCGCAATTCAATCGCACCGCAAAATTGCTCGCCGATTGGGGCGTGCAAAACGACGTGAACGAATTGCGCGAAGCTTATTTCGACACGCGCGTTTTGTCGTCGCGGCAGCATGAATCGGTCGTCAAACTGCTGGCCATTTTTGCCGAGCATCTTTCGATGGTGAGCAACCAGATCGTCGTGCGGGAACAACACGCCGAACCGCCGGTCGTCGCGCGCGCCAAGCAATTCATCACCGAGCACCAAACCGAGGAACTTTCGCTGGAACAAGTCGCCAACGCCGTTCACACGAGCAAATTTTATTTTTGCAAAATGTTCAAGAAGGCGACCGGCATCAATTTCACAGATTATTTGTCGCGCGTGCGCACCGAACGCGCAAAAAATCTTTTGCTCAATCCGAATCTCCGCGTGAGCGAAATCGCCTACGAGGTCGGTTTTCAATCGCTGACGCATTTCAACCGCGTGTTCAAACGCATCCTTGGCCGTTCGCCGACCGATTATCGCGGGCAACTGGCGCGGACTTGATTCTTCGCTTTCTTTTCGCGTGTCACGACGCCGGAATTTATTACCATCCGGCAGATGAAAGACCATGGCCACTTGACGCGCGCCGAACTGCTTAAAACCCTCAAAGAGCTGCAACAGCTGGCGGGTGCCAACGAAGTGCAACAAGCCAAAAACATGAACGCTTTGCGCGACAGCGAAGAGCGGCTGCGCGCGATTTTGGAAACGGCGGTCGAGGGCATTATCACGATTGACGAACGCGGGGCAATCGAGTCATTAAATCCGTCGGCGGAGAAAATGTTCGGTTACAGCACCCGTGAAGCCATCGGGAAAAACGTCAAGCTGCTCATGCCCGAACCCTTTCAACACGAGCACGACGGCTACCTCAAAAACTACCGGCAAACCGGCCATGCGAAAATCATCGGCATCGGGCGCGAAGTCATGGGGCGGCGCAAGGACGGCACGATTTTCCCGATGGACTTGTCCGTGAGCGAAGTAAAGCTGGCCAACCGCCGGATGTTCACCGGCTTCGTGCGCGACATCACGGAACGAAAACAATTGGAAAAGGAGATCATCGAAATCAGCAACCGTGAGCAGCAACGCATTGGGCAGGATTTGCACGACGGTTTGTGTCAGGAACTGACTGGCATTGAGTTGATGTGTCAGGTGCTCGAACAAAAACTGGCGGCGAAATCGAAAGCCGAGTCGGAGCGCGCCGGCGAAATCGCGCGGCACATCCGCGACGCCATTTCGCACACGCGCAAACTGGCGCGCGGTCTTTCGCCGGTGGAGCTTGAAGCGAACGGCTTCATGTCCGCGCTGCACGAACTGGCGGCGCACGTGCAAAAACTGTTTCAAATCGAATGCCGTTTTGAATGTCCCGAACCGGTTTTGATCCGAAACAATATTTTCGCGACTCATCTGTATCGCATCGTTCAGGAAGCCATCAATAACGCCGTCAAACATGGCAAAGCCAAACACATTCTCATTTCGCTGAAACCGGCGGGCGGCAGGCTCTCTTTAATCGTGACTGACGATGGCCTCGGTTTTTCAAATGTATCCAAGAAAAGCACCGGCATGGGTTTGCATACCATGAAATATCGCGCTGGCGTGGTTGGTGCAACCTTGGAGGTTCGCTCCACTGACGGCGCGGGCACGACGGTCATGTGCATTTTCGACAAAAATTTATGAGCAAGAAAGCCATAGCGCAAAAACAGAAACGCATTTTGATCGTGGACGATCATCCGATGATGCGGCAGGGACTCGTCCAGCTCATCGGCGCGGAATCGGATCTGGCCGTTTGCGGCGAATCGGAAAACGCGGAACGCGCGCTCGGCGCAATCAATTCTTGGAAACCCGATCTCGTCCTCGCGGATATTTCATTGCCGGGAAAAAATGGCTTGGAATTGATAAAGGATTTTCAGGCGATGCAGCCCGGCCTGCCCGTGCTGGTGATTTCGATGCACGACGAATCGCTTTACGCCGGGCGCGTGCTGCGCGCGGGCGGTCGCGGCTACATCATGAAGCAGGAAGGCGGCAAAAAATTGATGCAGGCGATTCGCCAGGTGCTTGAAGGAAAAATTTACGTCAGTGAAAAAATGTCGGCGGACATTCTGGAAACATTTTCCGGCCGCCGCGAAGAAACGGAAAGTTCACCGGTGGAAAAACTGACCGACCGCGAATTTGAAGTTTTCCAATTGATCGCACAGGGCAAAGGCACGCGCGAAATCGCGGAAAAACTTCACTTGAGCGTCAAGACCATTGAAGTCCATCGTGCGAACATCAAGGCAAAATTAAAATTGAAGTCGGCGTCCGAGCTGATTCGTTTCGCGGTGCGCTGGTCGGAATCGCAAGGCGTAGGGGCGTAATCGGACGCGCAGAGCCAGCTTATCCACTTCACTCAAAGGCACTTTTTGCCGCTGGCGGTCCGGGTGGCTGTTGCGTTTGCGCACGGAGCGTCTTTACCTCTTCCGGTGTCACTGCAAGTCCGGAGTTTCCGAATGAATTATAGACGAACGTGAGAACGTTCGCGATATCCTGGTCGCCCAGCGGGAACGAAGGCATATTGTTGTTAAATTTGATTCCATTCACCACCACTTCACCCTGCCGGCCATGGATCACGATTTGTATTGCCCGGTTCTTGTCAGCATTCAAAAAATCCGATCCGGCCAAAGGCGGAAACATATTGGGCCGCCCCAGTCCCGTGGGCTGGTGACACGCCGCGCAGATGGAAGTGAACAGCCGCCGGCCAAGCTCAATCCGCTCGGCTTTCGATTTTGGGCCGTCTGGTGGCGGTTCAACGCCACGAAGGCCGCCGCCGGCCACCCAATTTTTGATGGTAAGACGTTGCTCATCGGTGAGCGCCACTGATTCAGGGCTGTTGGCAATCGGCATGGCCTCTTTGTAATACGATCCCTTCCAACTGTCCCACACGCGCCTTCTGATCTCCCAACGGTCTGAATATGCTGTTTTATAGTCCAGCCAGTTGTAGACGAATCGGGATTGCTGGTTGTGGCAACTGGAGCAGTTACCCATGAAGATTGGCTGTATGTCGCGGAGGTAAGTGGGACTGTCATTAGTCGCTCCTGAAGTTGTGACTTCACCTTGACGCACCATTCCTCCGGATGTCGTGGCAGATGTGTTCTGTGCTAAAGCTTTGGTAAATATCATGCACCCGAGCACGGCCATGACACATGGCCAAATCAATCGCACTCGCCGCTGTTGATTTAGGAATAAGAATGTGGGCATAGGTGCTTTCTTTGTTTCAATAATCAATCTCAACTTTCATTGGCGTCTTAAAATCCCAGGGATAACTGCAAAATAAGTTGGTTGGAGGGTTGGGTTGGGTCGGTGCTGTGAAGAAATTCATAGTCACCTTCAAAGAGCAGCGTGCTCGTAAAATTGTAGACATAACCCGCAGTATAACGCTCGGTTGTGGTTCCAAGCCCGTCGTGCAGAGAGTCGTAACGGCCCACGAGTTCCAGATTGTTGATTAACGGCAGCTCCAAATTCAATCCGGCCAGTTTGTAGCCAGCCTGCACATACCAACCTTGCTGACGGATGAGGCCAAGGTCGTCGCTTCCGTAACGGCTAACAATATACTCCCCCTTCGCCTCAAAATTTGCGCCCAAATGAAGGGCTGCATCCAACACTCCCGCCGACCAAAGGTGAGTTCCGGCGTTGTCCCATTCGCCCGATTGGCCGGAGATTCCAAGTTCCAGATCGTAATGGGGTTTGAATGGCATGAATAATCCCAACCGTGCGCCACCGGACGGATTGTCATGCAGATTCGCCACCACGCCGTCGGACCTGATACCCACGTTCCCACCCAAATCCAGCGCGCCGGCATTTCCGGTTCCGTCCGCCGAACCTGGCCCGTTCACTCCATACACCGAATAGTTGATGAACTTGCCAGCGTCCCCCAGCGGAATTGCGCCGAGCAACTCCGCACCCACTCCGCTGCCGGGAATAAGCGCATCCACCGCCAGCGGATCATCAGGGATCTTGTTCAACCATCCCGCGCCCCGCTGGCTATAGGTTCCCAACGGCAGTAACAGGTCACCCACGGCCAAAGTCACATAATCATTCATGACATAATCCAGCTGTGCGAAACTCAAATCGAAGCTGGTTGAATAATCGCTGCCGTTGGGAGCGTTATTCTGAATAGTGGTATCAAAGCCGGCCTCGAACAAAATATTATCGCCGGCTCGATACAGAAAAATGGGTGCGAAATCGGCCAGCAAAAACGATCCATTTTGTCCGGACGTCTTGACGTATTGAAACTCCGCGTCACCCAAAATCTGGAAGTTGTGGTTGACGGTGGCCTCGTCAATTGGCACCCGAGGAAGCGACTGCGACTGCGCCGCCGCGATGCTTTTCTGTTCCGCGTCGGCGGCGGTTTTTTGCGTTTCGCCCAACCGTTGCTGCAATTGTTGGATAGTCTGTTGATCCAGCTGGTTCGTCTGCTCCAACGACAGGAGTTTCCCGTTCATTTGTTGAACCAAATCTTTCAGCGCATTGAAATCCGCGTCGCTGACCGCCGCACTAACGAGTGTGGGGAAAGTCACACCCATCGCGCAGCCCGCAGCCATTGCGCCAATCATCAAGCGGCGTGTTTTTATTATTTTTTTCATTCGTGGTTCAAGTGATCGACGGGTGTTCAACGACCGCTGTTTTCCTGGAGGTATTGCAGGATCAGCCGTGCCTGTTTCACGGGAATGTTCGCGCGCACCTGCATGTGGAGCATGATGGTTTTCCATTGCGCCCCCGTCCGCTCGGTTGGGTAACGCTCGGGATGGCACCGGTTGCAATTTATCGAGTAAAGTTCCGCCCCGGTGAGATGCGTTTTGACCACAACATTATTTGTCTCCGGCGAGTTGGCCTTCAATTCCACGGAATTGGTCTGCAACGGTGCAGAATTGGTTTGCGACGACGAATCGGAGATTGGTTCAGCGGAGTAAAGGGTGGATGCCAGCCCGCCAATTATCATGGCGGCGAAAGTGATTTGAACCAGTGCTTTCAACTGCTTGGATTTTTTCATTTTATTTCCGAGTTAAGGTTGGCCATGCTCAATTTTTATTTGGCCTCAAACGTGAAATTCACCGTCGCGTTGCCATCCTTGACTTCCACGCCGGCAGTTTGCGTCCCCGCTTTGCGGTGTGCGGCGACAATCGTATATTTGCCGGGCGGCACATTTTTGATGGCGAACTTTCCGTCCGCGCCGCTGACGCAAAAATACGGATGATCAAAAACACTGACCCACGCGAACATCCACGGATGCACATCGCACTGGAATTTCAAAAACATCTCCGGCTTCGGAAACGTGCAGGTCAAGTCCGGGCCACCCGACATTTGCACATCGTTTGAGGTCGGATTGCCAGCCACGGTGGAATTGATATGAACATTGTGAATGCACGGGTCGGAATTTTTCACGACCAGTTTTTGTCCGGTCTGAACCGCCAGAATCGTTGGTGTGTAAAGGCAGCCTTTTTGATCGAGGACTGCGGGCGCGGCGGATGCGCCGGTGGACTTGCCGTCCATGTCCTGCAAATAAACGGTCACGTTGCCGAACTCGCCGTTCGGCCCGACGACATAATGATGCGTCGTGGGCGTGTTCGTGTGCATCGCCATGCAGTCCGCGTTATCTGCCATCGCTGTGAGCGGAATTTCCGCCGGCGGCGTGCCTTTGAACGTGATTGTTCCGACAATGTCCGCCGCGCGCGCGACCGGCATGGCAACCAAAGCGGCGATCAAAAGGAAAATCAGCACCTTCATAATGACAATATTTTTATCTCAAGAGTTTTTTTCGGCTCCACCACGATTGGCGAAAGCTGAACATTTATTGCCGTCCGCGTGTCATCAGCTAAATCTGTTGCACTTAGCACCCTCAATTCAGATGAATCTTTTGTTTTAATTTGTAAAAATGTGCCCGGAAAAATATGCAATCACTATGGGGTGTTCACCCCATATGCAAATGGCTCATCGTTCGCCACTTTTTGCCCGTCGTTGATCAATCATTGGCAAACAAAAGGCAAAAGACGGCCAGCATTGACCAAAAGGCGCGAAGCGGCGCCATGGAGATTCGGCATGCTGGAGTAAGGATGATTATGAACTGGATGACTGCCGAAGAATCCCTGGCGCATTTGCGCAGCGGGATGCGCGTATTTGTCGGCTCGGGCTGTGCCGCGCCGCAGAAACTTGTCGCAGCCCTGGCGGAACGCGGGCGCGATTTGTATGACATTGAAGTCATTCACATTCTCACATTTGGTCGCGCAGAATATGCTCGCCGCGAACTGCTCGCCAATTTTCGCCACAACGCCTTCTTCATCGGGCCAAATGTGCGCGACGCCGTGAACGAAGGCGTGGCCGATTACACGCCGATTTTTCTGGGCGAAGTGCCCGCGTTGTTTCGGCAGAAAAAAATTCATCTGGACGTTGCGCTCATTCAAGTCAGCCCGCCGGACGCGCACGGCTTTTGCAGCTTCGGCGTTTCGGTGGACGTGGTGAAGGCGGCAGTTGAAAGCGCGGACTTTGTCGTGGCCGAAGTGAATCAAAATATGCCGCGCACGCTCGGCGACAGTTTTGTTCACGTTTCCAAACTGGACGCACTGGTCAGGAGCGATTTGCCAATTCTGGAATTTTCACTTCTGCCGCCGTCGCCGGAAGCGATGAAAATCGGCGGGTTTATCGCATCCCTGGTCGAGGACGGCGCGACGTTGCAGACCGGCATTGGTGAAATTCCCAGCGCCGTCATGGCTTGTCTCACCGACAAAAAGGACTTGGGGATGCACACGGAAATGTTCACCGAAGCTGTGATTCCGTTGATTGAAAGCGGCGCGATGAATTGCCGGCGAAAAACTTTGCTGCCCGGAAAAATTGTCACGTCGTTTTGTTTCGGCACGCGTCGGCTTTACGATTACATTCACGACAATCCGCTTTTTGAATTTCGTCCGAGCGAGTTCACGAACGATCCGTTTCAAATCGCGCGCAACCAGAAAATGGTCGCCATCAGTTCGGCGATTGAAGTGGACTTGACCGGACAATCGAGCGCGGATTCCATCGGCGACAAATTTTACAGCGGCTTCGGCGGCCAAACGGATTTTATGCGCGGCGCGGCGCGCGGCGAAGGCGGCAAACCGATTCTCGCGCTGCCCTCAACGACGCGCGACGGAAGGATTTCGCGAATCGGCGCGCGATTGAAACCCGGCAGCGGCGTGGTCACGACGCGCGCCGACGCGCATTACATCGTCACGGAATATGGCGTTGCGGATTTGCACGGCAAGAGCGTCCGCGAACGGACGCTGGCGCTCATCCACATCGCGCACCCGAAATTTCGCGACGAACTGATGCGCGAGGCGCGGGAGCGAAAATTGGTTCATCCAAATCAAATCGCCCTGCCGGCGGGTTTGCTGCCATATCCAAAAAAATATGAAATGAGCGCGACGTTCAAAGACGGCTTGAAAGTTAATTTTTATCCCATCCAGCCGAAGGACGAGGCGTTGCTCAAGGAATTGTTTTATTCGCATTCGGAGCAGATGATTTTACACCGCTATCTTGCGCAAATTCACCATTTGTCGCACGAACAGGTCCAGAAATTTGTGACTTTGGATTATCGCAACGACTTCGCGCTCGTCGGCCTGATGCCGCACGAGGGACGCGAGCGGATGATTTGTGTTGGCCGCTATTTTCGCAACCCGGCCGGCAGCGACGCGGAGGCGGCCTTTGCCGTGCATGATGATTTTCAAGGCCGTGGCATCGGCACGTTTCTTTTGCAAACGCTGGTGAAGATTGCGAAGGAAAATGGCATTGCGGCTTTTACTGCCGGCGTTCTGGCTGACAATCAGGCGATGATGCGCGTTTTTCATGAAGTGGCTGACAAAATCGAAATCAAATTGGAATCCGGCGTTTATTACATTCGGTTTGAACTCGCCGACAACACACGGACAAAAAGCGGCTAATGTTTGGCAAACCATGGAGAGCCAAGTATAGGCCGTCGCGTAAATTGAGTCGTATGAATGCCACATCAACTATAAACACAGGCACGAAATTATTGGCCGATGTTAAAGCCAATAATAAATTGCCAGAACATAATGGTGAAACCGCGCCGGCGTTGCTTTACAACATCGAAGAAATTCACATGCGGGCCGAGACGGTGACACCCCTCTTAAAAGAAATCCTGGATTTTCATCCCGTGCCGCATTGGGGAATCAACGAGTAATTTTCTAAACTCGCTGCACCTAAGCCAACGACACGTGCTGCCTCAAACGGCCCTTTTATGCCCTCGTCAACAATTGACTGCGCCAGAAGTCCCGCCACCAGTGTAAAATGATTGAACCGTTTCATGGTTGAAAACCAGACGTGTTGACAGTTTATGATTGGCGGCTGTGTTTCAATCAGGGTTATTCAACCGGTTCAGCGAGCAGGGCCGGGCGTGTCCGAACCGGCGCAAAATCTGCCGGCAATCCGTTATGAAAAAACCAGTCTCACGCTGCCGGAACCGCCCCGGGTTTTGCAAAAAGTTTTGCGGCGGGCGCGGGTCGCCGCTACAGTTGCCAATATGGGCGCGTTCCCCGTCAGCTTGGAAAAAGAAACTCAACTCGCGCAACGCATGGCCGCGTTGGGCGTGCGCGAGGCGGACATCGAGGAATCTTTTGTCCGCTCCGGCGGCCACGGCGGGCAGAACGTCAACAAGGTTTCCACCTGCGTGATGCTGTTGCACCGCCCGACGGGCGTGCAGGTGAAATGCCAGGAGACGCGCCAGCAGGGACTCAACCGCTACCTCGCGCGCCGCCGGCTGCTCGACAAGATTGAAGAGCGGAAGAATGGTTTCATCGCCGCGCGCCGCGCCGAGATTGAAAAAATCCGCCGCCAGAAACGCAAGCGCTCCCGCCGAGCAAAAGACAGGCTGCTCGCCGACAAATCGCATCACGCCGAAAAAAAAGCCTTCCGCCGTCCGGTGGCGATGGATTGAACCAAACGCGCCGCGCCAGATCGCGGGCGCACCGGCGGAAATATAAATGCATTTAGTCCGCTGCGCTGCTGGAAATTCTGCTAAAGTGTCCGCCTATGAACATCATTATTGAAGACGCGGAAACGCAGAAGTTTTTTATCGGCGAAGGACGTTGGGGCAAAACCGCCACGGAAGGCAAGCTTTTCGCCGACACCGCTCTGGCCGTCAAGGCCGCGAAACAGGAACCGGTCGGCCAGTTCAACATCGTCGGCTACATCGCCGAAACCCGGCAGTTGATCAATTTGGACAACGGGCGTGGCAGTCAGACTAGCTCGTGATTCTGACGAAGATTGTCAGAAGAACCTGAATCAGGCGGCGACGGGGATTTGGCTGGTGACGACTTCACTCAAGTTGAGTTTCCGGCTGGCGTGATCAATGTCAATGCCCACGAGATTGCCGTCCGCGTCGTAACTTCAGGGCATATTCTTTGCCAATGCCGATTTTCCTTCTTGCTTCAGATATGCTCTCGCAAGTAGCGAGAGCCACGAGAAAATTAAACTCTAGCGGCTTTAAGCTGTGAAGCCGTCCATCTTCAATTGCTTCAAGCATTTCGTCTTCTTTTTTCTTTCTTGAAATCTCTGCTTTGAGTTCAACTTGTAGTTCGGATTGCTCTTTAGTTTGCAATTGAGCCTGCTCGTCTTTTTCCTGCTGACATTTCTTACAATAATCAGGCTTGGCGTTGAGCCAAACATTCTGTGCTTTTTTGCGGCTATCCACATACACTGCTGGCTTTTGACATTGCTTGCAAAGCATGTCTTCGGGAAATGCACGAGAATTCTTTTTGGCTGCACTTGTTATAGCGTTTTGGCCGACATGGAAACGTTTGGCGAGATCCGCGAGTGAATGGATAAAGTTGCCGTCAGTATCCATTTCCCAAAACGCCGTGCATAGTTCGCGCGTGTTTTTGTCTTTCGTTAGCAGTTCGATTTGAAATTTCATCTGTTTCGGCAATTTTCCACGAACACCGTTTTACTTAAATTACTGCGTCCTTCCAAATTTTTTCTCCAGTTCGCGATAATTCATTTCGATCAGCGTCGGGCGGCCGTGCGGACAGGTGTAGGGCATCGCGCAGCGGCGCAAATCCGCGACGAGATTTTCCAGTTCCGCGCCGCCGAGCGGGTCGTTGGCCTTCACCGCGTGGCGGCAGACGGTCTTGGCCACGGTGTGCTCGCCGAGCCGCGCGAGATTCACCTCGCGGCCGGCGGCGCGCAATTCGTCCACGAGGTCCAGCACAAACCGGCGCGGGTCGTTGGCTTTCACAAACGGCGGCAGCGCATCGAGCAGAAACGTCCGCTCGCCAAATTCGCTCAAGCCGACGCCGAGCTTGGTCAGCACGACAAGTTGTTCGCGCAAAAACTGCGCATCACGCGGCGGCAGTTCGACCGTTTCCGGCAACAATAATTTTTGCGACGGCGCGGAATTATTTTGCTCCAGGCGATTCAGCATTTGCTCGTATAAAATCCGCTCGTGTGCCGCGTGCTGGTCAAGTAAAACGAGTCCGCGATCCGATTCGAGCAGCACATACAGTTTGCCGACGACGCCGACGAGTCGCAGCGGGACGTTGAGCAGCGGCGTGGCACCGGTCGAAGGTCGAGAGTCGAGAGTCGAGGGCTTTTCAATTGCCGATTGCCGATTGCCGATTGCCGGTTGAATTTCAGTCGGGAGCTTTGGCGCTTCGACTTTGGCCGGCAATGCCGGTGAAAAGCCCATTTTCAAGGGCGTTTGCGCGGCGGGAGAAATTTGCGTCGCAATTGTCGGCGACGGTTTTAATTTCTCTGGAAAATTCGGCAGCGCGGGTGCGGAAAATTCCGGCGTGAATTTTAGCTCACTTGGCGCGCTTGGCGGCTTGGTGGTTGAAATTGTTTTTATTGGTTCGGTGTGAAACGCGAGCAAGGTTTCTTTCACGGCTTGCGCGACGAATTTGCGGATTTCAAATTCGCGGTGGAATTTCACCTCGCGCTTGGCCGGATGGATGTTCACGTCCACGGCGGCGGGATCAATTTCCAGGAACAAACAGCAGACCGGGTAGCGGCCTTTCATCAGCGAGTTGTGATAGCCTTCGATGAGCGCGTAGTTGATGCCGCGATTTTCAACAGGGCGACGGTTGACGAAAGCGAACTGGCCGTCGCGCGTCGCGCGCGAGACGCCGGGCAAGCCGATCAAACCCCAAATGCAAAGTGACGAGTGACGAGTGACGAGTGACGGGTTTTCCGGCAGCGCAGTTTCAAATGAGATTTCCGTTTCTTCGGGCCGGAAATTTTCTTCGAGCGATGCGGAAAAAGTCACCGGCAAAAGTTTTTCGTCGCCGAGCAGCGCGCGGAAGCGTTCGCGCAACGATTCGATGCGGCTAGAAAGTGGAACGGGCATCTTGCCTGTCCGGGACAGGCTGGAAGCCTGTCCTACGACGGCGGGCAGTTGCCAGACGTTGCGTCCATCTTTGACGAACGTGAACGCGACTTCGGGAAACGCGAGCGCGGCGAGCGTGAGATAATGCTGGATATGCGCGGCCTCGGTTTCTTCTGTGCGCAAAAATTTCCGGCGCGCAGGCAGGTTGAAAAACAATTGCCGCACTTCGATGCTCGTGCCGGGCGCGCTGCCGGCGGCTTTGACTTCGGAAATTTTCCCGCCAGCGATGATGATTTGCGTGCCTTCGGGCGAATCATTTTCGCGCTCGCGCGTGGTCAAAGTGAAGCGGCTGACGCTGGCGATGCTGGGCAGCGCTTCGCCGCGAAAACCCATCGTGGCAATCGAGGCCAAATCTTCTGCGCGCTGGATTTTGCTCGTCGCGTGGCGTTCGAGCGAAAGCAGCGCGTCGTCGCGGCTCATGCCGAAGCCGTCGTCGGTCACGCGAATCAGGCTGCGTCCGCCCGCGCCGATTTCGACGGTGATTTTTTTGGCGTCGGCGTCGAGGGAATTTTCGACGAGTTCCTTCACGACGCTGGCGGGTCGCTCAATCACTTCGCCGGCGGCGATTTGATTGGCTACCTGTTCGGAAAGAAGCTTGATGCGATTCATGTTGGCTGAATCGTTAAAGGGTTAAATCGTTGGATCGGTGCAACGGTGTCAGTTTGTCCGGCCATGATTCACGATGCAACGGATTAACAGTTCAACGAAGCTCATTTTGCCAGCGGCAGCGAGAAGCAGAAAATCGCGCCGCGTTTTGGTTCGTTGCGAACCCAGATTCGTCCGCCGTGATCCTCGACAATTTTTTTGCAGATGGAAAGGCCGAGGCCGGTGCCGTGGGCCTTGCCGTGCGTGGCGAAGGGCTGGAAAAGTTTGTCCGCGATTTCCGGCGCGATGCCGGAGCCGGTGTCTTCGATCTCGGTGACGATTTCTTTTTCGTCGGCGTGGAAGCCCAGGAAAATTTTTCCGCCACGGAGCATTGCGTCGGTGGCGTTGCCGACGAGGTTGTAGAAAACGCGGTTCAAGCGGCGCGGGTCGAACGGCACGGACACGGCGGGCGGGACATTTTCCATTTCGATCTGCGCGGATTTCAGCTCGGCTTCGGCGCGAAGGTCGGCGATCAATTCGAGGACGAACGCGCGGTAGTCGCCGGGCTTGATGGCGTTGGTGGCGCGCTTGCCCTCGGTGAAAATCAGGATGTCGCCGACCATGTCGTTGATGCGTTCGACCTGTTTTTTGATGCGCGACTGCGCCTTGGCGCGGACTTCGGGGTTGAGGCCAGGCATGTCGAACATTTCGGCGGAAAGGGCGATGATGCTCAACGGATTTTTCAGGTCGTGGACGATGGCGCGGGCAAAGCTGCCGATGGCGGCGAGGCGTTCGGCCTGGACAATTTCCCGGATGTGAAGCTGGTTGAATTCGCGCAGGCGGCGGCTGATTTCCTGCAACAGGGCGAACGCCAGCGCCGGCGAACGCTCGATGAGCGAAAGCATTTCGCCGCGCGGGATGAAATAGACGACGGTATCCTGGACGGCGGCGGCGGTGGCCGAGCGCGGGCGGTGTTCGATGACGGCCATTTCGCCGAAAATTTCGCCCGGACCGAACGAGGAAAAAACGCGGCGCGCGCCGGCATTGACGCCGCTGAAAATTTCCACCAGTCCGCTCTTGACGAAATAAAGGCCGTCACCGGGATCGCCCTCGCGGAAAATTTCGTGGCCGGCGGGCAAGTGCCGTTCCTGCGTGATGAGCCGCAGCGCCTGGAGTTCGGTGCGGTTCAGACTGCGGAAGAGCGAGATAGATTCGAGGGCGACCACAAGCCGACTTTACCCCAAAACAGCCGCGCGTCCAGCCCAGACGCGGCGATAAAATCGGGGGTTTATGAGGATTCAATAAGTTTGTTGACAAACCGTCGCAAAATTGTAACATTTCCTTATTCGGGTAGCAGCACGTTTCTTCAGCGGGGTTCCCCACCCCCACCTCCTTGGCGTCTGCTGCCCGGATTTTCAACCCTCAAAAAACCAAACCATAACTTGACGCGGACTGGCGCGTTATCTAACTTCAACGTCCCCATCACGGGGGCGTAGCTCAATTGGTTAGAGCGCTGCCCTGTCACGGCAGAGGTTACGGGTTCGAGCCCCGCCGCTCCCGCCATTTTCATTTTTGTGACCGCTTGTGACACACAGTGTCAGAACGTGACTTTCGCCAATGTTCACAAGCACTTTTTGCGCTTCCGCCCTGCTGTCCATTGTGACAGCCGATGACCCGCTTTGACTGCCCGCGACTAAAATCTGTGAGGCTCCTTGTGAGGCTCGTTCCGAATAATTAGGCAACGCGTCGAATGCCGCCCAAGTGCCGAGCAATTTTTCGTCGGTGTAAATCTTGTCGGTCAATCGCCGGTCGCTGTGCCGCATCAGCGACATCGCCACGCGACTGGCAACGCCGCCATTTGCCAGGTTGGTTCCGAACGTGTGGCGCAGTGAATGAAATACCGCCTTGCGTCCAAGCGCGTCTTTGGGGGTGATGCCTGCTTTTATCAGGTCCCGGCGAAACCGCTCAATTCGCGGAATGCTTTTGAAAACGGGTTCATCGTCCAACACGCCACTGCCCTTGAGTTTGAGCAGTTCAACCGCTAATTCAGGATGCAGCCGTATATCCGCTGATTTGCCGTTTTTTGTGGTGGATGCCCGCACTTTTACAAACGGAGTGGCCGGATTCAGATGCATGTCGCCCCATTTGAGGGCTGCCAGTTCCGAACTTCGAAGGCCGGTGTGAACCGCCATCAGATAAACCGGCTTCCGATCTCCGGCCACGGCCAGCAGCCGCAACATTTCGTCATCACTTAACGCCCGGATTTCCACCGCCGCGCCTGCTTTTGTTTTGACCTTTTCCACCGATAACAGGGGATTCGAGCCGGCCCGACCAAATCTCACCATCCAGTTGAAAAAACACCGCGCAGCTTCCAAGTAATCATTGGCAGTTTTGTCTTTCAACTCGCGATGCGTTTGCAGCCAGGATTGAAACGCGTCAGCCGTTGCCTCATGTGCAAAATTCCAACCACACTCGGTGATTAGTTTGCCGACCCGAAATTCAAGGTTTGCCAGATATTTTTCGGATTTTCCGTTCCGCCGCAGAATCGCAAGAAAATCCCCAAGGTGTTCGGTCAGCTTGCGCTTGGCGGCATCGCGAGTGGCCTTTGGCGGAATAAACCCGGCGCGCTCATGTTCCTTCTCGCGGACAAGTTCAGACCGCCTTTTTTCGGCAACCTGCTTGTCCGAAGTGCCGAGTGACACATCCAGAATCTTGCCATCTGCCGGAACCATGCGAAACTTCCAGCGCCAGATGCGCGAATCTTTTGGTTTGAATATTGTGTTAATCATACGCCACCAACCTTTCCATTGCCTTTTAGATAGCTCAAAACTTGCGACCGCAACAGCCGGGTGCAGCGCCGAAATCGGTATGCTTTCAATTGGCCATCGGCGATCATTCGCCAAATTGTGCGCGGACTGACTTTCGACATCACCGCCGCCTCGTTCACGCGAATAAATTCGTTGTCATTTTCTGGTTTGGGTTGCTCGCTCATTTTATTTTCCTTTTTCGTCCAGACGATGTTGTAAAAATGGAAACGCTTTCAGCCGGATTTCCCAATCAATCACATACCATTTTGCCCGCAGAATGCTGGCGGCCTGTGACACTTCAGAACCGACCAACGATTTCACAGCGGCCTTGAGCACTGGATTTTGAAAAGGCTTTAATAAATATTTTTCCGTGAATAAAACTTCTTTCATTGGAACCCGGTCTGCTCGTGCCATAATGCGGGCGTAAGGCTCGATCTGGTCAAAAAAGACATTCCAACTTTTGGCGGGGTCTTTCAGCGCCTTGTTGATGGTCACGCTGCTCAATTTGATCTCCTGTTCTTTTTCCAGAAATTCACTGATGGCCTTCGCACTCATCCGATCAGCAGCGCCTAAAATGAAGGGAAATAATTCCATCACCAGACCACGATTCGCGGTGAACTCCGCCGACTTGGAGTGGGCGAGAAGCTTCTGGCCGGCCCCGGCTAAACCGGCTTCGTTTATTTTCTTAGTTTCCATTATTACTTTTATTATCTTCATTCTTCATATTTTGTCAAATGAAAAAACGAGGCTCTCCATTCGTGACGAAACTTGGCAGTCTCCGTTCCGCGCCGGCCTGGCCTCGACTCCGCTTGTGTGCTCGCCCGTCGCGTCAAAACCGCCCGCCCCCAAGCCAGACTTCCTGCCTTGATAAAATTTTTATACAGATGCCGGAAGACTGGCTTGCCCCAGGAATCCCACGCGACCGGACTGCGCGCACCGCTACGCTCGCCCAGGCCATCGCTCCATTCCGGCAGCCAAGTTTCGTCACTCCGCAGAACTGTAATGCCCGGTCGTGTCAAATTTGCAACCAGCACCACGCCACGTCTCCCGCTCGCGGCTCTGGTTTCAATTGGACACCACCAGGACAGTGCTCGCGCGAACGGGTGTTGCCTGTTTATTAACGGTCTGGCCGCGATACAGAGACCTTGACTGTTGCTGGCAACCAAGTCCGCTCACACCGGGCGTGGAAAACGGCTAGGCCAAAATCAGTTTGGGATGGACGAACTGGGCAAATGGCGTTTGAATTCCCACCGCATGAAGGTAAAAACATGAAGTCAAAAATTATCATCGCATTTGCCGCGATTACAGCAGCATTGGAATTGGTCGGTTGCAAGCCAAAACCCTTTTCCACAGCTTCGGGATAGGACAGCATCGCGTCACTGGTCAACTGGACGCGGCGCGAAAGACGGCCTGCCAAATCTTCCATGAAAGCCCGCGCATGATAGGCGTCACGTTTGCCGACGATGAAAGACGGAATCAGCTTCGTGTCAGCGTCCAGCGCGATAAACGTCCAGACATCGCCGTATGCGCCAGCGCGGGCGGCGTTCTTACGTTTCGCGCCGATGAATCCCCAAATCTCATCCACTTCGATTGGGCGCATTTCAGGCCGCGCATTTTCTCGTCTTGAATCTTCGCGCAACCCTGCCCAATCCTCACGGCAAGGCGCATGATGGTGTCAGGATGAATGCCGGTGATGCGCGCGATGGACGCCATGCTGCTGCCTTCTGCGAGCATGGAAACCACTTGGACTTTCTTTTCGGTTTTAAGGATGTTTGCCATAGCGTTTATTTAAGTTGACTAAATGTATGACGGAATGTAGATTTGGTCAAGAATTATTTTCGTCATACGCAAAGTTTTTTATGAAAGCAAAAATGGGCAGGCCGAAAGTCCCGAAGGCCAAGCTGCGCGAGATCATCATCCAGGCGCGCGTTTCCAAAGAGGAAAACCGCGTTATACAGACTGCCATTGACGCCGCGCCGGATGGACGTGGCGAGTGGATACGGAAAGCATTGCTGTCCGCTGCGGGGAGTGATAAAACAGCGTCATAAAATAGTGGATGCGAGGAGCCTCGGACTCCCAATCTGCGATTGTAAGGAACGCCCAGTTTGCCAATTAACTTACGCACCCAAACTGATTTGAAAATTGCACGCATTTTGAAAATGTCAAATTGCTGATGTTGTTAAATTTTTATGTCCAAGCAAAGTGATAAATTGGAGCAGCAAATAAAGGCATTTAAGAAATTACGTCAATCAGCGGCCACCTCTGATGATAAGAATAATCAGCGCGAAAACAAAAAGGACGCAGCCAGAGCAGATACAAAAGACCCCAATCAGGAAATTGCGATCATTAAGCAAAATCCGCTGTTCGAGCTTGTTTTGATTTTCCTTGGTGAAGTGGGTGCGTTTATTGCATGGATTTTGGCTGATTTTTTCTCGTCCGCCATCTGGCTGTCCGGCTATCTGTTCTTTTTTGCTATCTTTTTCCTCACTGGTTTTGGTGTTAATAAAACAATTAAAAGTGAACCCTTTCAGGTTAAATATAAAAAATATGGACGATATGTTTGGGTTGGTTTTGGTGTGATATCGATTGTCGGATTTGCGGTTTTTAGCGCAGCTTTGGAAGAGGCAAATAAAAATATCAAGGCTGCTTCGATAGAAAAAACAAGTGATCGCCGAACAATTTCAAACATGGCCACCCAAATAGCTAACGACCAGCAAACCATAACGAATATGGCCACCCAAATAGCCACACTAACCGCAAATTTGCCTTGGGGAGTTCTTGAGCCTGCGAATGACCCAATGCCACCGCCAATTGCGGCTTGGGGGCCTCCACCCACGAATGTGGTAACGCTATTAATAGGCAATTCTGTGAGCGTGGTATATTGGTTTCCGCACACTGTAATTAGATGCAAAGGGAAGCCCATATTGACCATTTCCAAAAACGAACAGGGCGCAACTGTTTCGGGTGAGTTTTTTGGAGATAATGGCAATGTTGTTTGTGTGTTGGAAAACAATCGCTTCATAATAAACCCATCGAATTATTTAATTGCAGATCGCCCAGACAAGAGCACTTTGATTGTGCGCGATCAAAAGAACATTGAAGTGTTAAACGTGAGATTTTTGAATCCATACGCAATAAGATTAGATGCCCGTTTCAGATTCCCAAATGAACCGGATCTTGTCATAAGTCCATATGAGGGATTTTTTCGCGGCACGAATATTATGAAGGCGGACATGATAGATTATGATTTTAGATAAATTTTTCATTCTGTCTGAAATTTGCATATTTTTAGGCGGTTGCATGGGAAAATTTCAAATTAGCCCATATTTCCCAAATAAACTTCACAAGCTGGAGTTAGTGACATACAATAAAGCCGCATAAACAAAGGCTTTCATCTATGTCCAACCAACAAAAAACGGCGAATCCAACG